>Ga0316207_10005803_pt1 | contig 10068 bp, 8 predicted proteins | sample 6weekpyrite_MG_FD_204943 | JGI IMG/M metagenome (GOLD analysis project Ga0316207, IMG submission 204943) | Microbial mat bacterial communities from mineral coupon in-situ incubated in ocean water Damariscotta River, Maine, United States -... | ecosystem: Environmental > Aquatic > Marine >...
GGGAATCAGCGTTTCGGCCAAACCTCAGATCACCGCCAAGGGGCCTCAAACCCTGGCAGCGGGGCGCAGGAAACCTGAATGGGATGGCGCAGCACGTGACCGGGCTTCGGTACCGGGTCGGACTGTAAAATCGCAAGGGGTGTGGTGCGGATAAGTTGGGTTCTTTCAGAGCCTTAGCGGACCCGCCATGGACCTAAGGCAGAGAGCGGGTCATGGAAACGGCCTTCGGGTCAAGACCATGGCAGCAGCGGGTCGCAAGACCCAATGCGATTGGGCTGGAGGCCCCCTGGGGGGATCAAAGGTTCATTGGAAGGCGTCGGGATGTGTCGCAAGACATGAGTTTGGGTTCTGCCCGAACGCCCGGCGCCTTCTGCATGTCTGGCCACCCGAAAAATCAGCGGTCAACGGCACCTCAACGTTCCAGAAACACCCGCACAGCCGCCTCAAACTCACGCGGTTTATCGCCATGCAACCCATGCCCCGGACAGCGCCCCCATGACAGCGTTTAGACCTGCTCTGCAGCACCCGCCAGCAGCCGGCACACGCGTCGCTCGCGCGCCCATGAACCCCCAAATCGGCGGGGCCGCGGCAACAGTTGTCGCAGACCGGCACTTCCGCTAATCTGTCACGCAAAACAAGGCGGTAGTCGGGCATGACAGCGCTCAATGAATACGCAAGGCTGGAAACAACAGGCCTCTGGCGCGAGACGCCGGATAGTCAGCGACGAGAAGTCGTCGTGGCCCTTGGCGACGCGACGCTGGTGATCTCGGCGCTGACCGATACCGCCTTGTCGCATTGGTCGCTTCCGGCGGTGCACCGGCTGAACCCCGGCAAGCGCCCGGCGCTTTATGCCCCCGATGCCGAGGCCGATGAGCTATTGGAAATCGCCGAGCCGCAGATGATCGAAGCCATCGAACGGGTGCGCAGCGCGATCGAACGCGCCCGCCCGCATCCGGGCCGTCTGCGCCTGTGGCTGGCCGCGTTTCTGACGCTTATCACGATATTGATCAGCGTCGTCTGGCTGCCCGATGCGCTGATCCGGCAGACGGCATCGGTGCTGCCCGGTGCCAAACGCAACGAGATCGGCCAATTGGTTCTGGCTGGTATGGCCGATCTGGCCGGGCGGCCCTGCGCCGATGGCAGCGGCGTCGCCGCGATGCGTGATCTGTCGCAAACCGTGTTCGGCTCGGGCGCGCCCCGCATCGTCGTTCTGCCCTCGACCGCGCAAAGCACGGCGGCGCTGCCGGGCAACATCATCGTGATCAACCGATCGCTGGTCGAAGATTACGAAGGGCCTGAGGTTCTGGCCGGCTACCTACTGACCGAGGCGCTGCGCCGGGACATGACCGACCCGTTGATCCGCCTGCTCGAAGAGGCCGGATTGGTCGCCACTTTCCGGCTATTGACCAGCGGTGAGATCAACCCGACTTATCTGCGCGATCATGCCGCCACTTTGCTGACCTCACCGCTTGCCCCGGTCGATACCGCCGCCCTGCTGACGCGGTTCGAACTGGCCGGGATCAGCAGCGAACCCTTTGCCTATGCGCTTGATATGTCGGGTGAATCGGTTCTTCATCTGATCGAGGGCGACCCGATGCGCGGACGGTTGCGCGCGCCATTGATGTCCGATCAGGACTGGATTGCATTGCAGGGGATCTGCGGCGGATAGCGATGCGAAAAAAATGGCCAGCCGCAATGGCTGACCTTTTCGTTCAGTTCCGGACAGGACATGTTCAGCGCCGCGTGACCGCCGCCGAATAGCCCAGTTCAAGCGCCCTGTTCAACGTCCGGCCCAGGCTTTGCGGATCATCGAACGGCCCGGCCAGCACCACCAACGTGCCACTGCTCGATACCATGCCCAGGCTGGTCGGCATGCCCTGGCGCGCCAATTGTTGCCGGGCCCGGTCGGCCAGGCTGCGGTCGGTGTAGCGGGCGACCTCGACATAACGATCCGAGGGGCTGACCTGTACAGTCGCAGGCGCTGCGGGTGCTGGGGTAATTAGGGTTGGCGTACTGGAAGCGCGGGTCACAGGGGTCACGCCCTGCCCATTGGGCACGATGACAACGCGCAGGTCAATCGCGGTTAGCGGCACGCCGTCTTGCCAATATTGATCCTGGGCCGCGGCCCCTTGTGCTGTGGCCACCGCCAGCCCACGATTGGGGTTCAAGCGCCCGTCATCCCAGGCCGCGCGATACCCTGGAGGGGCGGTGTAGTTGCCACCAAGATCCAGCCCGCGCGCAGCATCGCCGGGGTGATTGGCCTGCGGGCCGCAGCGTTCGCCCGGGCTCCGCATGAATTGCCCAGACGAGGCTGGCAGGTTGGGGCAGTTCGGTGATGTGACCGCGACCGTCACAGGGGCTGGTGTTGTCGCGGGGGCCACCGGTGCCGGGGCTGCCGGTTGCACCCGCACCTGCACGGGCACCTGCGCCGGAACCTGACGGACCGCCACGGTCTGCTGTGCCGGCCGGATCGGGGCGACCGCAATGGTAATGGGGGGGGCTGTAACGGGGGTTTGCGGCGCGGGCGCGGATGGTGCCGCGGCTGCCACGGTGCTCGACCCGCCGCCGGTGGGTTGATACCCGCACAGGACCTCGCGCTGTCGTGTCACGCGCGGCACCCAGGTTTCCTGTCCGCCATACCCGGCGCGAATAAACACACATCCCCGGCTGTCGACATATTGGTTGGCGCTGTAGCTTGCGGGCGGAAATTCCGCTGGTCCGCCCAGATCTGACACGGATTGGGCAACTCCCGGCCCGGCCAGGGCCACGCCCATCGCCAAAGCCGAAACCAATGAAATAATTCGCATAACAACCCCCATTGTCTATGCCCGAAAGAGTGACAGAGGATTGTGCGTCCGTAAAGGGTGTGACCCGCTATTTTGTGCCAAACATCCGATCACCCGCATCCCCTAGGCCCGGGACGATATAACCCTTGTCATTCAAATGACTATCGAGGGCTGCCGTGACGATGGGCACATCCGGGTGCGCCTCTTTCATCCGCGCCACGCCTTCGGGGGCGGCCAGTAGGCAGAGAAAGCGGATATCGGTGGCCCCGGCCTGTTTCAGAAGGTCGATCGCGGCAGCCGAAGAGTTGCCGGTGGCCAGCATCGGATCGACCGCGATGACCAGCCGGTCCTGCATTTCGGTCGGAACCTTGAAGTAATATTGCACCGGTTGCAGCGTCTCCTCATCGCGGTAGAGGCCGACAAAACCGACGCGCGCCGATGGGATCAGCTCCAGCATGCCATCCAGCAGCCCGTTGCCCGCCCGCAGGATCGACACCAGCGCCAGCTTGCGCCCGGCCAGAACCGGGGCCTGCATCTCCTGCATCGGTGTGGTGATGGTCTTGCTGGTCATCGGCAGCTCACGGGTGACCTCATAGGCCAGCAACTGGCTGATCTCGCGCAGGAGTTGCCGGAAAACGGCGGTAGAGGTGCCCACCTCGCGCATCAGGGTCAGCTTGTGCTGCACCAGCGGGTGATCGACGACGGTCAGATGTTGGCTCATGACGCTTGCTCCAGTCTCTTGGCAATTTTCTCACGCGTGGCGGCATCGCAAAAAGCCGCATCCAGCGCGTTTTGGTTGATCTCGGCAAAAACCTCTTCGTCCCATCCGAAGGTCTCGGCCAGCATGTCGTATTCACGCGCCATCGTGGTGTGAAAGAAGGGCGGATCATCGGTCGATACCGTGACCTTGACGCCGCGCGCGCGCAGCTCCTCGATCGGGTGGCTGGCCCATTTCGGAAACACGCCCAGAAAGACGTTCGACCCGGGGCAGCATTCCAGCGTGATACCGGCCTCGGCAATCTCATCGACCAGCCCGGGGTCTTCGATGGCCTGCACGCCATGTCCGATCCGTTCGACATCGAGATCCCGAATGGCATCGCGCACCGAGGCCGCCCCGCCCCATTCCCCGGCATGCGCCGTCAGCCGCAGCCCGGCCTCGCGCGCCATGTCAAAGGACCAGAGGAAATCACGCGGCTTGCCCGCCATCTCATCGCCGGCGATGCCAAAACCGGTGACGAAATCGCCCACGGTTTCGGCGGCGCAATGGGCGATGGGTTTGGCGCGCTCGGGGCCGAAATGACGAATGGGCGTGATGCAAGCGCGCAGGGTGATGCCATGCGCGGCCTCGGCCTTTTCCGCCGCCTCCCGAATGGCGTGCAGATATTCGCGCCAGGCAATCAGATCACCACCGCCGCAGAAATCGGGGCTGATGAAGCTTTCGGTGTAAACCACGCCATTGGCGGCACTTTCCTCCAGCACCGCCGTGGTCAGGCGGGCGTAATCCTCGGGGCTGGTCAGCACGCTGGTCGCGGCCTCATAGACGCTGAGGAAATGGTTGAAGTCGCGATAGGCATAACCGCCATCCGTGGTGAAAATCCGGCTCAGATCGACCGATTTCTCCTGTGCCATGGCGCGGATCAGGGCCGGCGGGGCCGCCCCCTCCAGATGCAGATGCAGCTCGATCTTGGGTATCATAGAAAACTCCGCCCCGGTCCCCGGCTTGCCACGCCCAGATGCGCCGCGACAGAGGCCGCGACATCGGTAAAGGCGCAGAGCCCTATCTGCCCGCTATAGGGGCCTTTGCCAAGCACCGGAACCCGTTCGCGGGTGTGATCGGTGCCGCTCCAGCTTGGGTCATTGCCATGATCGGCGGTAAAGATCATCAGATCGTCGGGGCGCAAGCGCGCCATGATCGGGCCTATCTGCGCGTCGAACCATTCCAGATGCCGGGCATAGCCCGCGATATCGCGGCGGTGGCCGTAAAGGCTGTCGAACTCGACGAAATTGGCAAAGGTCAGCGATCCGTCTTCGGCACCGTCAACCAGATCCGACAGGTGCCCCATCAGATCGGCATCGGGGCCTTTGCGGACATCGTCGATGCCCTGCATCGAGAATATATCGCCGATTTTGCCAATCGCATGCACAGGGTGCCCCGCCCCCTGCACCCAATCGCAGAGCGTGGGCGCGGGCGGCGCGATGGCGTAATCATGCCGGTTCGGGGTGCGGGTAAAATGTCCCGGGGCCCCGATAAAGGGCCGCGCGATGACCCGCCCGACCTTCATCGCGTGCAGACGCGGGGCCAGCCGCAGACAGAGATCCAGCAGCCGGTCGAGGCCGAAGGTTTCTTCATGCGCCGCGATCTGGAACACGCTGTCGGCCGAGGTGTAGCAGATCGGCCAGCCGGTTTCCTGATGGCGCGCGCCCTCGGCCTCGATGATCGCCGTGCCGGGTGCGTGGCGGTTGCCCAGAATGCCCGATGTCCCGGCAATGGATTTGACTTCTTCTACAAGGTAGTCCGGAAAGGCCGGGTCGGTATCGGGGAAATAGGTCCAGTCCCAGGGCACCGGCACGCCCGCCAGCTCCCAATGGCCCGAGGGTGTATCCTTGCCCAGAGAGATCTCCGTTGCCGCCCCCCAAAGCCCCTGCGGCACGGCACCGAGCCCCGGTGCGGCATCGTCTGAGGCCAGCCGCACCGCTGCCCCAAGCCCAAGCGCATCGAGATGCGGCAGGTGCAACGGGCCGCTGCGCCCTTCATTGGCCTGGCCGCCCGCGCAGGCCGCCGCGATATGGGCCAGGGTATTGGCCCCGATATCGGGCAGGGTGCCGTTGAAAAACCGGCCCGCATCGGGGGCACCGCCACAGCCGACACTGTCCATCACCACCAGAAACGCACGCGCCATCAGCCGATCCTTTCCTGGATAAGCGCCGGAGGCGTTACCGTGGTGGCACCGAGGGTGTAGGCGCTGTGCAGAGCCGATGCCGCGGCGCGCGCAGCCTCTTCGCTGGCGGCATGGATGCGCGCCAAGGGCCGGTGGCTGTCAACCGGATCGCCGATGCCCGCAATATCGGACAGCCCGACGCCATGATCCAACCGGTCCGACTGCACCAGCCGGCCACCGCCCAGATGCACCACCACCTCGCCCATGGCGCGGGTGTCGATGGCGGTGACAAAGCCCGCCTCTTTCGGGAATATCTCGACCATCACCGGGGCCGCGGGCAACCGATCACGCCAGCGGGCCACGAAATCGGCGGGACCGCCAAGCACCGCGACCATGCGCCCGAAGCGTTCCGCCGCAGCACCCGAGTTCAGCGCCGCGTTGATTTTGGCCTCGCCTTCGGCGGCATCCGCGACCAAGCCGCCAAGCGCCAGCAATTCGCCGCCAAGCGACAGGGTCAGTTGCCGCAGCCGGGCCGAGCCGCCGCTGCCGGTCAGCATCTCCATCGCCTCGATCACCTCCAGCGCGTTTCCGGCGGTGCGCGCGGCGGGCTGGCTCATATCGGTCAGGAGCGCCGAACAGTTGCAGCCCGCATCCTGCGCCGTTTCCACCAGCGATCCCGCCAGCGCCAGCGCATCGGCCGGGTCGGCCATAAAGGCCCCCGATCCGGTCTTTACATCCAGCACCAGCCCATCCAGCCCTTCCGAGAGCTTCTTGGACAGGATCGAGGCCGTGATGAGATCGATGCTTTCGACCGTCGAGGTCACGTCGCGCACGCCATAGAGCCGCTTATCGGCGGGCGCGATCTGATCTGATGCCCCCACGATGGCGCAACCGACCTCGGCCACGACACGGGCCAGTTCGTCATTGCCGACAATGGCGCGATAGCCGGGGATCGCCTCCATCTTATCCAGCGTACCGCCGGTATGACCCAGCCCGCGCCCCGACAGCATCGGAACATAGGCCCCGCAGGCCGCCAGCGCCGGGGCCAGCGGCAGCGACACGGTATCGCCCACGCCGCCCGTTGAATGCTTGTCCAGAACCGGGCCGGGCAGATCCCATTGCAGCACCTCACCGGTTTCGCGCATGGCATGGGTCAGGTGCACCCGGCCCGCACGCCCGATGGCGCGCATGCGGATCGCCATGGCAAAAGCCCCGGCTTGCGCATCGGAGACCGACCCATCGGCCAGGCCTTGCGCAAACCACTGATATTGTTCCTGGTTCAGTTCCTGCCCATCCCGCAGCCGGGCCAGTATCTCGCGCGCATCCATCGGCTCAGCTTCCTTCCATATGGCCTGCGTCAAAGGCACCGGGCAGCAGATCGGCTACCGTGGTGCGCAGGGTCCGTCCAGCCGTCGTCGCCAGCGTTACCGCCACGTCGCCATCGGCAAATTCCGCCAATTTCTGACGGCACCCGCCGCAGGGCGGCACCGGTGCGGGGCTGCTGGCAATCACGGCGACCTCGGCAATTCGCGTGTCACCGGCCGCGATCATCGCGGCGATGGCCCCGGCCTCGGCGCAGGTGCCCTCGGGATAGGCCACGTTTTCAACATTGCAGCCCAGATGCAGGTTGCCTTCGGCACTGCGGATCGCGGCCCCGACCTGGAAATTTGAATAGGGCGCATAGGCTTTTTCGCGCACCAGCGCGGCGGCATCGACAAGCGACATGAACGGTCCCTTTCTATGGCGGACCGCGCCAGTGTGGGCCGAGCTTTGGCCGGTTGCAAGGGGCCTCACCCCCGGTGATGACTGCGTTTTTCGACCCGATCAATCAGGATAGAGAGCGCCCGCAGGCATGTCGCCGCCAGCGCCGGAGCTTCGGCCAGCCGCCCGCGATGCGCCGTGGCATTCAGCGATTCCGCAAGCTCCTGCAACCGGTCGGCACCGACCGCCCCCGCCAGCGAAATCAGGATATGGGTTTGCGCCCGCACCTCGGCACCATCGCGTTCGGCCTCGGCCCGCGCCAACAGCTCAGCCACCGAGCGCAGATCCTGCAGCAGATGGGTCAGAAATTCGACGCGGCCCTCGGGGCCCGCGGCCTGCAACAGCGCCTCGAACCGGTTGCCGTCCATCTCGCCGATCGATTGGGCACCATCGCCATCAGTGATCGGGGCCGTATCGGCCGTCAGGGTCGCGCGATCGACATGGCGCCGGATAGCCTCGCCAAAGCCCGCGACCGACCGAATGGGTTTCGCAATCACCCCGTCGGCCCCGGCGGCATAGATCGCCTCGCGATTGTCGCGCAGAATATAGGCCGTCAGCGCCACCAGCGGCGTCTCCGTATCGCCTTGGTCCCGCAGATTGCGCATCACTTCGATGCCGGTCATATGCGGCATTTCAATATCAAGCAGAGCCAGGTCAAAGCGGCGCGCCGTCAACGCCTGCAAGGCCTCGATACCGTCGCGGGCCAGTTCCATTTGGGCACCCATGCGCTCCAGCATCTGGCGCACGAGGATCTGGTTGGTCACGTTATCTTCGGCCACCAGCACCATGAGCCCCGTCAGATCGGGCAGCGCGCGCGTCGGCTCGCAGATCTCCCACCTGTCGGGCGGCAGGATCAGGGTCACGGTGGCGCCCTCACCCGACGCAGTGGTTACCTCCAGATCGGCCCCCAGGCTATCGGCCAGATCCTTTGAGATATGCAAGCCCAACCCGGTGCCGGGCCGGGTGGCATCCTGCGGCCGCCCGTCGGGGGTAAAGAGCCGCTCCAGCGCAGTGTCGGAAAACCCCTGCCCCTGATCGGTGACGCGAAACCGCAGATCACGCCCCGCCAGATCCACGCGCAAGGTCACGCATCCCTGATCGGTAAATTTCAACGCATTGGCGACCAGATTGCCCAAAATCCGGTCCAGCTTGATCCGGGCCACGCAGATACGCTCCGGCACTTGCCGGTCGACATCCAGCCGAAACGCCAGCCCCTGTTCGCTGGCCCGCCCTGACCAGCGCATTTCGAGCCCGGCCAAAAAGCAGCGAAACTCGAAACTCTCACCGATCTCACCATCGTCGGTGTCACCATCCAACGACAGGACCGCCGCATCGACCAGCTCTGCCAGGGTCTCGCCGGCGATCTGAACCCGTTCAAGCTGTTCCTGCATATCGGGGTGAAGCCCGCCCCGGTCGATCAGGCGCAGCCCGCCAATGACATCGGAGACGGCGGCGCGGATATCGTGATTATAAAGCCTGAGCGACGCCTGCATCGCCGCAGCCGAAGCGCCCTGGCCCGGCTGCGTGTCATCCCCGGTTCCGTCTGCTGCCATCGCTGCGCCTATCCCGTCGCCCTGTTCCCGATGCAACCTAACGCACCGGGGACCGGACGCAAGCGCCGCAGCGCGCGGGGCTACCCGGGATAGCCCAGATCGCGCAGAGCCTCGGCGATTTCATCCAGTATGACGGGATCGTCGATCGTGGCGGGCATCTTGAAGGGCTCGCCATCGGCGATCTTGACCATCGTGGCGCGCAGGATCTTGCCCGACCGCGTCTTTGGCAGGCGCTGCACCACGGTGGCCAGCTTGAAGGCGGCCACCGGCCCGATCTTGCTGCGCACCAGCGTCACGCATTCGGCGACGATATCCTCGCTGGCCTTCTGGGTGCCCGCGTTGAGGCACAAGAACCCCATCGGCATCTGGCCCTTGAGCTTGTCGGCCACGCCGATCACCGCGCATTCCGCGACATCGGGATGGCCTGCCAGAACCTCCTCCATCGCGCCGGTCGACAGGCGGTGGCCCGCGACGTTGATCACGTCATCGGTGCGCGCCATGATATAGAGATAGCCATCCTCATCCATGAAGCCCGCATCGCCGGTTTCATAATAGCCGGGGAATTGCTGCAGATAGGATTTGCGGAACCGGTCCTCGGCATTCCACAGGGTCGGCAGGGTGCCCGGCGGCAATGGCAGGGCAATCGCGATGGCCCCCAACTCGCCGTTCTTAACCTCGTGCCCCCCCTCATCCAGAATGCGCACATCATAGCCCGGCATCGGCACCGAGGGCGATCCGATCTTGACCGGCAAATGCTCGATCCCCAGTGGGTTGCCCGCAATGGCCCACCCGGTTTCAGTCTGCCACCAATGGTCAATCACCGGCACGCCCAGTTTGTCCTGCGCCCATTCGATGGTGTCGGGATCGGCGCGTTCGCCAGCCAGAAACAGTGTCTCCAGGCTGGACAGGTCATAATCGCCCACCAGCGCGCCCTGCGGATCGTCGCGCTTGATGGCGCGAAATGCGGTGGGCGCGGTAAAGAGGCATTTGACCTTGTGGTCCTGGATGACCCGCCAAAACGTGCCGGCATCGGGGGTGCCCACGGGCTTGCCCTCGAACACGATCGTGGTGCAGCCATAGACCAGCGGC
>Ga0316207_10005804_pt1 | contig 10065 bp, 10 predicted proteins | sample 6weekpyrite_MG_FD_204943 | JGI IMG/M metagenome (GOLD analysis project Ga0316207, IMG submission 204943) | Microbial mat bacterial communities from mineral coupon in-situ incubated in ocean water Damariscotta River, Maine, United States -... | ecosystem: Environmental > Aquatic > Marine >...
CACTATTTAAAAAGTGACGATCATGCGAAATAATAATCATCGTGCTGTTTCGTTCGTTAAGCACGTTTTCCAACCAACGAATCGTATTGATATCCAGGTTATTGGTAGGCTCGTCAAGCAGCATAATATCCGGATCAGCAAACAAGGCTTGTGCCAACAACACGCGTAATTTCCAACCTGGCGCTACTTCACTCATTGGGCCATTATGTTGTTCAAGCGGAATTTCCAAGCCTAACAATAGTTCGCCGGCACGCGACTCTGCGGTATAACCATCCAGCTCCGCGAACGTGACTTCTAACTCGGCAACCTTCATGCCGTCTTCTTCACTCATCTCTGGCAACCCATAGATGCGATCACGTTCCTGTTTTACTTCCCACAGTTCCGCGTTACCCATAATGACGGTATCAATAACTGTGAATTCTTCGAAGGCAAATTGATCCTGACCCAATTTACCGAGACGTTCATCTTGATCAACACTGACCGTGCCGGAGGTCTGTTCGAGGTCACCACCCAATATCTTCATCAGGGTAGATTTACCACAACCGTTAGCGCCGATAAGGCCATAACGGTTACCTTCACCGAACTTAACGGAGATATTTTCAAATAGAGGCTTAGCGCCGAATTGCATGGTGATGTTAGCTGTTGAGATCACGATTTTGTTCCAAAGTATGGGTTAACAGGGCATAAAGTCGCGCATTATCACATAAAACCCCTCCCTTGAGCGAGTCCTAGTCTAATCTGTTGACCCGACCACGCAGGTTTTTTACTTTACCGCGCTGTTGCTTGTTTTCAAGGCGTTTTTTGACTGAACTTCGAGTCGGTCGGGTAAGTCTGCGTGGTTTTTTTCGCAACAAGGCTTGATCGAGCATGGTTTTGAGGCGAGCCAAGGCTTCCTGACGGTTCTTGTCCTGACTTCGATGTGTCTGAGCCTTAATTACAATCACCCCCTGCGCACTGAGTCGCTGGTCCGAAAGCCCTAAAATTTGCTGTTTCATCTCGGTTGGCAGACAAGAACGGCGTACATCAAAACGCAGTTGAATTGCTGATGAGGTCTTATTCACATGCTGTCCACCCGCACCTTGAGCACGGATAGCACTGAATTCTATTTCATCCTCAGGTATGAATACGTTGTTAGAAAGACGGATCATTTTCTACCCTAATTTAATTTATACTCCGTATGCTATGAAACCATCTGAAAAAACGCAGGACACATATTATGCAAATAGGCACCCCGCTTTCCCCATCAGCGACTAAGGTCATGCTACTCGGTAGTGGTGAACTCGGTAAAGAGGTCATTATCGCCTTACAACGCCTAGGTGTCGAAGTCATTGCGGTTGATCGCTATGCAAATGCGCCGGGCCACCAAGTCGCACATCGTGCTTATGTCCTCGATATGACAGATGCCGCCGCATTACGTGCATTGGTTGAAAAGGAAAAACCTTCTTTAATCATTCCCGAAATCGAGGCCATTGCAACTGACGAATTAGCCCGTATTGAGCACGATGGCTTAGCCGAGATCATTCCTATGGCTCGTGCAACTCAACTAACAATGAATCGTGAAGGCATCCGCCGACTTGCTGCTGAAACCCTCAATCTAGCAACGTCAAAATATGCCTTTGCTGACACCTTTGAGGAATGTCAGCAGGCTGTTGCCGATATAGGGCTACCTTGTATCGTAAAACCGGTTATGTCGTCCTCAGGCAAAGGGCAATCAACCATTAAAACAAATGATGACATTCAAACTGCTTGGGACACCTCTCAAAGTGGTGGTCGCGTAAAACAATCTCGTATCATTATTGAAGAAATGATCGAATTTGATTACGAAATCACCTTACTCACCGTCCGAGCATTAAATAACAACGGTGACATAGAAACTTCGTTCTGTGAGCCCATCGGCCACATTCAACAACATGGAGACTATGTAGAAAGCTGGCAGCCTCAAGCTATGAACCAAGCGACTTTAAAAAAGGCACAAGACATCGCAGCGGCCGTCACCGGTAATTTAGGTGGCCGAGGACTGTTTGGAGTGGAACTATTTATTCAAGATGATCAAGTATTTTTCAGCGAAGTCAGTCCTCGCCCTCATGATACCGGCATGGTCACCATGACAACTCAAGTTCAAAATGAATTTGAATTACATGCCCGTGCCGTACTTGGTCTACCTGTTTCAACCGCGTTACGGACACCCGGTGCCAGCGCAGTGATCTATGGCAAAATGGATGAACAAGGTATTGCTTTTGATGATATTGAGAAAGCACTGTCACTTCCGCAAACTGATCTGCGTCTGTTCGGTAAACCAGAGGCATTTACTCGCCGTCGTATGGGCGTTGCACTCAGCTATGCTGCCGACACCGATTCGGCACGCGAACAAGCTAAGCAATGCGCAAATCTTGTCACCCCCGTAAAAAATTAGTCTACAGAGAGAAAAACTATGTTCGATACCAATGAATATTTTGATGGCAAAGTGAAATCAATCGCCTTTAAAACAAGCACACTACCCGCTACGGTAGGTGTGATGGCAGCAGGTGAATACGTTTTTAACACTGCCGATAAAGAAACCATGACTGTCGTGAGTGGCGCGCTGACAATTCAATTATCAGATGATGCGCCTAAAGTGACTTATCAAGCTGGTGAATCATTTGAGGTGGAAGCCAATAGCGCATTTAACGTAACCGTATCGGAAGATACTGCCTACCTATGTGTTTATGGCTGAGCTTCATTTTCGTAGGTCGGTTTAGAACGCATGGAATGCGAACGTAAACCGACGTGCCCACCTTAAACATACTCGCTAAATTAAGCCCTGCGTAGGGAAGGATGCTCACAGAACCTTACAGTTCATTATGAGTTCCCTAACCTCCTCCCCAGACGTCCAGGGAAAATCCAACCTACGATAACCAAACTACAGGCAAAAAAAAGCCCGCCAATGGCGGGCTTTCTTATACAGCTACTTAAAAGAATTAAGCTACTGTTACGTTCTTAGCTTGTGGACCCTTAGGACCACTTTCTACTTCGTAGTTTACTGCCTGATCTTCAGCCAGTGTACGAAAACCTTCTGAGTTAATTGCAGAGAAGTGAACGAATACGTCAGCACTACCGTCTGAAGGAGCAATGAAACCAAAACCCTTAGACTCGTTAAACCATTTTACTGTACCAGTTGCCATGTTATGCACCTTAAAAATTTAAAATAAAACTTATTGCATTTCATAACGGGGCAACTTAGAAATAACCAAAAGTAACGACCGAGTAGTCCTGAATCCATGCAACGCTCTTAAAATCGCAAGCTACCTAGCCTGCAATACCCAATTTTTTTATTGAGTGCCAGCGATTATCACTAAAAACATATACAAATACAAGCCCTAACACCCATAAGGTTTTACCTTTACTTGCGTCAAAAGCCCATTGACTTGCCTCAAAATAATTAAGGCACAATATGTGCGGCCGCACCTTCTAAGCCCATTCCAGCACTAAAAAGAAGTATTTTCATCACAATTATGTCCAAACTGGACCATATGAGCCTAAAGTGGCAAAAAATCATCGAAAATTTCCAATATAACCAAGCCATGCATATTTATTAGCAATACCTAATATACGTTAAAGCTATTAGGGAAATGGACGATAAATGAAGTAGAAACACCAAACTCTGAGCACATCGATTAGATGACAAATTTTGCAGCATACAAAAAACCAGGATTCTTCTCCTTTGGCATTCGCCAAAAGATGGGTTTCGTCTTAATTACAATACTTTTGTTATCTTTGGGACTCAGCGGCTGGCATTCCTTACGCCAACAAAAAGCCGACGTTATCAACGAAACCAAAAATAGAGGCAGTGAGCTAGCCCGGTTTACTTCAAAATCGATTGTCTATGCAGTTATTGGCTACGACTATCATGGCATACAATTATTACTCGACGAATTAATTAGTTCGCAAGACATCAACTATGCCAAGGTCATCAATCCCAAAGGTAATATTATGGCGAAGGCAGGTCGCCTATCCATTGACAGTGATGTTTGGACCTATTTCGAACAAGATATTATGTTTGATAAAAAACCTGTCGGCACACTCAGTATTCAATTTGATAACCACCGTATTGTGAGTGCTTTATCAAAGCAGCAAAATATGCTCATTCAAAGAGAAGTCATTCTCATATTTCTCATAGCTCTAGGTGAATACATTGCATTATCGTTTTTCATTATTCGACCAATTGTTCTAACAGCTGACAATATTAGAAAAAGCGCTGAAGATGCCAGCCTACTTTCAGAAAATGTTAAATATCGTGCAAAAGATGAACTTGGTTATCTTTTTTCACACTTTAACGATATGCAACACCGTCTTCATACAGCTACAAAAAAACTGGAATCAAAAGTAAAAATAGCCGACAAAGAAGTACAGGAACAAAATAGTCTTTTACAGAAACAATCAAATGAACTAAAAGATACAAATAAAAAGTTAAAACTACTAAGCATATCTGATCCATTGACCGAACTCTTTAACCGTCGGCATTTTGATATTCTTCTAAAAAAAGAAATTGCATTCTCTCAGCGTCACAGAAATAACGTCAGCCTAATTATCTTTGACCTAGACCATTTTAAAAACATCAACGATAAATATGGTCATAGTGTTGGTGATACTGTGCTCTGCTCAGTAGCAAAAAATATTGAAACAAACACTCGAAAATCTGATATTTGCTGCCGTATTGGCGGGGAAGAATTTGCCATTATTTGCCGAGACACAGATAGAAATCAAATTATATCAATTGCTGAACAACTTCGTAGCAAGCTTGAGAGTCTTGCTATTACCGACAAACAATATGAAATCAACGTTACTGCAAGTTTTGGCATGATGACATTTATACCTGGTGAAGAAAAACCTTTATCACCTGATGATATCTACCATCGTGCAGACATGGCTATGTACCATAGCAAAAATCATGGCCGCAATTGCGTAACACATTTTGATGATATTGAACTACATAAACCGAATGTTAACCATCTATAAGAGACAAAGATCATGTTAATTAAATCAAAAGTTCTTTCTTTACTTAGCCTACCGTTTCTATTTCTCACACTAGAGACTGTTCACTCAGATGAATTGAAATTTGGTTCGGTCGCAATGGATATTCCTGCCGTAATGCATCGAAAATTAACACCAATGACTGACTATCTGAGCCGCTTCATTGAACAACCAGTAACATTACAGTTATCGCCTAATATGGCGGGTGCAATCAACGAGGTTGCTACAGGTAATGTCGATTTAGCTTACTTAACGCCTGTTGCCTATTTAAAGGCGCATAAAAAAGGCCAAGCAGAAATACTTGTCAAAACTGTTACCAATAACAAAGCATCATTCCAGCTTATGATCGTTGTCCGTGAAGACAGTCCGATTAAAACTGTCGAAGAATTATCTGGCTCTGAATTTGCATTCGGTGATAAAGCGGCATTACTACAACGAGCTGTAGTCGTTGGTGCAGGTATGCCTCTTGAAAAACTGGGTAGTTATAAATTCATTGGTCACTATGACAATATTGCTCGTGGTGTTCAGGTAGGTGATTTTGATGCCGGTATTCTCAAAGATACCAAAGCATTTAAATGGGAATCAAAAGGACTGAGGATTTTATACAGTTCACCACATCTCCCCCCTTATAATATCGCTGTGAGCAAAAATGTTGATAAAGTGACTAGAATAAAATTAAAAAAAGCATTTCTTGCCCTCGATGATAAAGATCCTAAGGACAAGGTAATTATTAAAGCGCTGAGTAAAAAGTATAACGGCTTTGCCCCTACTTCTGATGCTGAATATGATGTCGTTCGAGATTTAATTAAACCCTTTAATTGATTTATACATTTTCACCGGCAACAAAACCAGATGACCATGCCCACTGGAAATTGTGGCCACCAAGGTGGCCTGTCACATCAACAACTTCACCAATGAAGTAGAGCTTAGGGCGTGTTTTACTCTCCATTGTTTTAGATGAAAGATCATCAGTGTCAACGCCGCCTAAGGTCACCTCCGCAGTGCGGTAACCTTCCGTTCCTGAAGGTTTAATAACCCAATTCGAAAACAATATTGCGATTTCTTCTAATTTGGCATCTGACATCTCGGCAATTGCTGTATCTTTTTCCTCAACCCACCAAAGTGACTCACATTCAAGCACTAGTTTTTTCGGCAAATATTTAAGTAAGATACTACGCAATAAGCTTTTGCCCTGTTGTTGCTTTGCAACTTTAAGCAGCTCAATAGCATCAATGCCTGGTAACAGATTAATGCTAATCGACTCACCAGCATGCCAGTAACTTGATAATTGCAAAACAGCTGGTCCACTCAAGCCTCGGTGGGTAAATAACATATCCTCATTAAAACTTTGCTGTCCGCATGAAAGCTCAACATGCACTGACAAACCTGACAATCGTTCTGACATTTCCTTTAATGCACCTGATAGTGTGAACGGTACAAGCCCAGCGCGTTTCTCTAGCACTGTCATCCCATATTGCTGCGCCAACTCATAACCAAAACCGGATCCACCTAAAGTCGGAATAGACAGACCTCCCGATGCCACTACTAGTGAATCACAGTGTAAGTCACCAATGTTCGTATTGAGATGGAAACCATGGTCACACTCTACCGACTCGATCTCACATCGAGTCCGTATTTCTACACCTACCTTCTGACATTCATCCAATAACATCGCTACTATTTGTTTTGCAGATTCATTACAGAATAATTGGCCTTTCTGTATTTCATTGCCATCGTTATCTCGATGCGTTTTTTCGTGATAGGCAATGCCATGCTTATTAACTAACTCGATGAAATCCCACTGTGTGTAACGCGAGAATGCTGACTTACAAAAATGCGGATTGTTAGATAAATAGTGTTCGGGTTCCGAATAAAGGTTAGTGAAATTACAATGCCCTCCACCTGACATAAGAATTTTTTTACCAACCTTATTCGATTTCTCAAGAATCATAACTCGGCGACCACGCTGGCCTGCTGTCATAGCGCACATAAGACCAGCTGCTCCTGCACCGATGATGATGCAGTCGTAATGTTCTTTTTCAGCCATTAAGTAACTTGCAACCTGTATAACCATGCAGGCATAGAACGCCACGCTTGTTTCAGCTGAAACTCAATATCTTGATAGTCTGATATATAACTTTCAAGCAGCGCATAGAAAGAGGCTGAATGGTTCAAATGAACGGTGTGACATAGCTCATGAACCAGGACATAGCGCATCATGTCTGGGCTAACGAATAATAACTGGTAATTGAGGTTAATTGCCCCCGAGCTAGAGCAGCTACCCCAGCGTGTTCGTTGTCCCCGTATTGTTGCCTTGGAAAATACCAGGCTGCAATCTTTGCTTGCTTGTTCAAGTTTCGGTAATAGACTTTGCTTGGCTCGGCGCATCAACCATCGCCTTAACCCCTTTGCGCATGCCGGACTGTCTTCAATATTGCCCATTATCTTTAACTGAAAACCATCTGACTCAACTGCACGAACAACATTGGATGCAGTCTTAATATAATTAATCACCCAACATTCATCTAAAGCAGGGAGTTCAACCTTAGTAGGCAATGGTGCATCAAGTTGATTTTTAGGGATAGCATCATAGAGGCTAATTGTTTTTTCAATCCATGCCGAACGGCTCGCTACAAGTTCGTCTAACATCGCATGGTTTTTAAAACCACGAGGTACAACTACCACCAAGCCTTCTGCTGGTGTTATTTTAAGGCTAAGGTGTTTCGCCCGTGCTGAAATTCTTATGCTGTAGTTTGTCATTTACGCACGTGACATGAAGTTGCCGTTTCCTGTATGCACCTTCACAACTTCACCGATTTCGATATATTCGGGAACTTGTATCTCAAGTCCTGTGCTCAACGTCGCAGGTTTTGTCCGACCTGCTGCTGTCGCTCCTTTTATACCGGGAGATGTATCAACGACTGACATAGTGACCGTTGCAGGTAGTTCAATACCAATAAGTTGGCCATCCATTAATAACGCTGTAATCCCTTCTAAACCTTCCGTTATATATTCGCGCTGACCTTCTAGTTCGCTTTCGGATAACATGTGCTGACTATAATCTTCTGTATCCATAAAAATCATCATATCGCCATCAGTGTATGAATATTGAACTTGCGTACGCATACAATCAGCATCTTTAAGTAAGTCATCGCCTTTGTATGATTCATCTAGCTTTTGACGAGTTTGTAAATTTTTAAATCTCACCTTATAAAGCGTTGCCGCCCCACGCGATGAAGGGCTTTTGCATACCACCTGTTTCACGGCATGCGGCATACCATTAATTTCAACTATCATCCCACGCTTTAGTTCACTTGCCTTGGGCACGATTCTCTCCTGATTTATATATAAATTTTGCCATGCAGTATACCTTGGCTTGCCCCTTTTTCGTAAAATTCCTCATGAAACAAGCATTTGGCTTATCAGGCAAACATCACCAAAAACTTATATAATACCCGCCAATATGGACACTTATATAACGGTATAAATAGATGAAGTGGTTGATTCGAACCTTTTTCAAGACAATACGCATACTAATTGGGCCGCCGATGTTATTCATCAATTGGATTACTATGCCTCGTGGCGTTAAACGTAGCGACAGCGCACAGCAACAACTCGATAAGATTACTGCGAACATGACGCTCTATCAGTTCAAGACCTGCCCGTTTTGCATCAAGGTTCGTCGCACCATTAAACGTCAATCTTTAAATATCGAACTCCTTGATGCACAGCATAATACTCAACACCGCGAGCAACTCATGCAAGGTGGGGGTCAGGTCAAAGTACCTTGCCTCAAAGTTATTGATGACGAAGGCAATACCAACTGGTTATATGAATCTAACCAGATCATTGGTTATTTGCAGGCAACTGCTGCTTAATTAATTGGATACACAACTCTCTTCCGATCCTAAGCTTTTACTGAAGCTTGCCGACTATCGAATGCCATTTGGCAAATACGCCAATCGACTTCTCATTGATCTACCTGAGCCTTATGTCATCTGGTTTGCAAACAAAGGTTTTCCCAACGGTGAATTGGGTGAGATGCTTAAAATCGTTCACGAAATAAAAATTAATGGTCTCGAATATCTCTTCACGCCATTGCGTAAAAAATAGCCCGATACCAATTCCCTTACACTCTGCGCGACTATGAAAGCACGCGATTCAATGTAAAATATCCGACTTAATTACGCGTAAATATTGCCGCATGAAAACTCTCGACAAACTCAAATTTAACAATAGTTTTGCTCGTTTAGACGATGACTTCTTTAGTCATGTCGAACCTCAACCATTGCTAAATGCGCACTTGGCCAGTCTCAACGAAGATGTTGTTAGTCTACTTGAGTTAGAAGGCATCAATTTTTCTGACCCTGCACACTTTGCCGCTTTCTCCGCTCAGACATTACTACCAAACATGCAGCCTATCGCACAATGTTATGCTGGACATCAGTTCGGCCAGTTCGTACCTCGGCTTGGTGATGGCCGCGCGATCATGCTTGGTGAACTTGAAACACAAAATAACGGTAAATGGGATCTGCAAATTAAGGGCAGCGGCCCAACACCGTATTCGCGTGGTTCAGATGGTCGTGCTGTACTGCGCTCAACGATTCGTGAATACCTCTGCAGCGAAGCAATGCATAATCTTGGTATCCCCAGTAGTCGCGCTCTTTGCATTATTGGTAGCGATGAAGAAGTCTACCGTGAACAGATCGAAACCGGCGCAATGTTATTACGCGTTTCTCAATCTCATGTCCGGTTCGGTAACTTTGAGTACTTTTACCACAGCAACCGCTTTGACCATATAAAAATGCTTGCTGATTATGTGATCGACGCCAACTATCCTGAATTGATTGGTCACGACAACCGCTATATCAAACTATTCAGAGATGTGATCCAACGCACAGCCAAAATGATTGCCGCTTGGCAAAGTGTTGGTTTTTCTCATGGCGTCATGAACAGTGACAATATGTCGATACTCGGGCTCACTATCGACTATGGCCCTTATGGTTTTATGGAGGCTTACAACCCCGATTATGTTTGCAACCATTCCGACCACCA
>Ga0316207_10005806_pt1 | contig 10065 bp, 13 predicted proteins | sample 6weekpyrite_MG_FD_204943 | JGI IMG/M metagenome (GOLD analysis project Ga0316207, IMG submission 204943) | Microbial mat bacterial communities from mineral coupon in-situ incubated in ocean water Damariscotta River, Maine, United States -... | ecosystem: Environmental > Aquatic > Marine >...
GTTTGGTAACATCGAGTAACACTGCTTCGATCTTACCAGTGTATTCATCCAGTAACGGTTGCAAGTTGGAGACGTCCCTGGCGGCTGCATAGACTTTGGCCACACCAGCATTAATTAATGCCCGCACATAGGCTTCTCCGATACCACGGTTTGCTCCAGTTACTAGAGCTGTCTTATTTTTCAGTTCAAATGTCTTCATCGCTTTTTTCCTTTTGTGATGTGGTGGAGGCATTATTATTTAAAACTTAATATTTGATAATAGCTAAATTTATAATAGTATTTATGCAAATAATGAATAAATGGATTGAGTGATGGACAACAACCAGCTCCTCGGCGCGATGCAAGCTTTTATAACCGTGGTCGATAGTGGCAGCTTCTCAGAATGCGCCCGACGACTTGGGGTTTCTCAACCCTCAGTATCTCGCCAGGTCAATTACCTTGAAGAACAGCTGGGCGTGCGACTGCTACAACGCACCACTCGCCGTTTAAGCCTGACTGAAGCCGGACAGATCTACTATGAAAAAGCCCGGCAAATAAAAAATGACGTGCTTGAAGCTGCGCAATCCATTAGCGGCTTTAAAGACACACCCTCCGGCACGCTGAAGATTAGTGCACCACACACCTGGACCGAAACGAAAATAACACCGTATCTTGGCGAGTTTTTGTCACTCTATCCCGAGCTCAATATTGATATTGAATGTAACGATAGTTTTCAGGACATGATAGAAGATCGGCTCGACCTGGTGATTCGTGTTGGCGAATTAAAAGACAGCTCCTTCATTGCCGTACCGTTTGGGAAGGTGCGTATGGTATTAATTGCCACCGAAAAATATTTAAAGCGCCATGGCTGCCCACAAACCGCAACGGACTTGCAAAACCATAACTGTATCGTATTTGAGGATTACCACAGGCTGATTTTTAACGGCATTAATAGTAGCCAGGAGGTGAGTATTTCTGGCAATGTCAGCGCCAACGCTGTGCCGGTGATGTTAGCCGCTGTTTTGCAGGATATAGGTATGACAGTATTGCCTGACTTGCTGGTTAATCAGCTGATAAAAACCAGTGAAGTCATTGACGTGATGCCAGAGGCAAACATCGAGGTCAAAAACCTGCCCATCAACCAGGTATTTGCACTGTATTCAAACCGCAAACACCTGCCAGCAAAAGTTCGTGCTTTTCTGGATTTTTTTAAACCCAGGTTTCACTAATTAAAGATCTTGTCATTTGGTCGAAAACAAATTAGTAACGTCCACCTGTTTTATTAATATAGTTCGATAATTCCTGCGATTCGGAATTCATTCGCATCAGGTTTTTATGTGTCAGCCTGAACAGCCCTCTCATCACCTTGTAAACAACGACGGCATGCTCATCCAGCAGGCTTTCGAAATCTTTTGGATCCAGCGTATAAACTGTCGCTTTGCCAAGCGCGCGCAAACTGGCCTGTCGTGATGCCCGGTCTACAAATGCACGCGTTCCCGCGCATTCTCCCACTTTCATTTTATACACATCGATTTCATCGCCTTCTTTGAGGCTACTGACAATCAGTTTTCCTTGAGTCAGTATAAACAGGTGGTGATCAGCTTCACCTTCTTTGACCAGGTATTCGCCATCCGCCAGTTGTCGCACTTTCATCACATTGGTTAATAGCTGGCACTCATCATGATTGAGTTCCTGCCCCAGCACCGAGTCGATAACAGCTTCACAGTTTGCCGTTTCTGTCATTTTTTTCTCCTGTGTGGTCTTTATATTTTATAGTAGTTATTTTTCATATTGTTGACGATCAGGGGGCCAGTCGCTCAAAAAACCAGTCATTTTCTGCATTTAATCGGTATAAAAAACGATCGTGTAAACGACTTTCTCGTGCCTGCCAAAATTCAAAACTCTGGGGGATTACACGATAACCACCCCAGAAATCGGGTAACGGCACATCACCATGAGAGAATTTCTGTTTGATTTGCTCCAGCATGGTATCAAGCAAGGCCCTGGTTTTAATCACCTGACTCTGATGCGATGCCCAGGCACCGAGCTGACTGCCACGAGGGCGGCTGGAGAAATAACCTAAAGACTCGGCACTGGAAATTTTTTCTGCCCGACCAGTTATCTTCACCTGTCGTCCCAATGCTTGCCAGGGAAACAGTAAACTCACCTGAGGATTATTTTTTATCTGTGTGGCTTTTCGGCTATGATAATTCGTAAAAAAAATAAAACCTTTTTCATCATACATTTTAAGCAATACCATGCGCTGCCAGGGACAGCCCTGTTCATCGACTGTCGCCAGGCTCATCGCTGTTGGTTCCGCAATATCGGTGTTCAAGGTTTGTTGGTACCAGGACTGGAACTGGTAGAAAGGATTTGGACTTAATAGTTCGCGGTTAAGCCCATTTACCATCAGTTCAGATCGAAGATCAGCAGCATTAATCATATAAAATCCGGGAATCAATTGATGCAGGCAGTATAGCCAGAATAAAGATCATTAAATTTGATTCGCATCAGTATTAAAACAAATATTCTGCTTTAATTAGTGACCAGAAATACTACATGCCAAAGCGTTAAACTGTAACTAACATTGATACAGCACTGAATACAAAAATCCTTGCTCAGGTAACATTAGTAAGACGTTTAATCACCACCTTGTTTTCAATCTCACGGTTAATTTCTGTTATATACTCTGCCTGTAGCGGACGCGAAAACAGGTAACCCTGGGCGAAATCACAATTTAAATCGACTAACATTTTTAATACTGCCGGGTTTTCTACACCTTCAGCGACAACGGTATGCCCAAGGTTATGAGCAAGATCGATAACTGAACGAACAATAGTGGCATCTTCTTCATTTAAATCCATATCCTGAATAAACGACTTATCAATTTTAACTTCATTAACCCTGAGTTTTTTTAAATAACTTAAAGACGAATAGCCGGTACCAAAATCATCAATGGCATACTGAAACTTTGACAAACCTGTACGCCCCATTAAATCAAGCACGCGTTCCGGGTTCGACATAATAGCACTTTCAGTAATCTCCAGACGAATCGCATTTTCTTCCACATTATACAGAGTACATAATGCTTCTAATGTTTCAGGTAACTCTTCGTTGATAAGATTTTTTACTGACAAGTTGATCGCTATCTGTAAATTTGTGCCCGCATCTTTCCACTGTCGCCACTGTTTAATCGCGGCTGACAACACCCAGTCAGTTAACAGCTGGATAACGCCAGAGCTTTCTGCAATATGAATAAAATGATCGGGGGGTATTAAACCCTGCTGCGGATGATGCCATCGTACCAGCGCCTCAACTGATTCAACTCGGTTGGTGGCGAGGTTAATCTGTGGCTGATAGTGCAGTACTAACTGATCATGTTCGATCGCACTGCGAAGATCAGCCATTAAGGTTAAGCGTCGCTGTGTGTATTGATCAAACTCGGGATTGTAAACCACGATACCAGTACCATTTCGCTTGGCATCGTACATAGCGACATCAGCATGACGTATCAATGCATCTTGGTCCTCACCGTGGTCAGGAAAGACAGCAACACCAATACTCACACCCAATGAAACTTCCTGGGCATTGAGTATAAAATTTTCATTAAAACAACTTAATATTTTCTGCCCTACCACCAGGGATTGCTGTTCATCAATTTCGGGCAACACCACTGCAAATTCATCACCACCCAACCGTCCTACCGTGTCACTTTCACGTAGCGCACTGGGTAAGCGTGCAGCTACTTCTTTTAAAATAATATCACCTTCAGGATGCCCCATGGTGTCGTTAACTTCCTTAAAATTATTCAAATCAAGGATCATAAAAGCTGTGCGACGGTTTTTTCTTTGTGAACGCATAATAGAATGTTGCAGGCGTTCAACAATTAATACCCGGTTAGCTAAACCGGTTAACGGATCATGCATGGCCTGGTGCGCCATGGTAGCTGCCAGGTTTTCCATTTCAGATGTACGCATTCGAATACGTTCTTCCAACGAATCATTAACACCCTCAAGCTCTGACATGACCTGCTCTCGCGCAAGGATATTCTCCTCAAGCTGTTGACTCATATTATTAAACGATTCAGCCATATCGGATAATTCATTATTGCCATCAAATTTAACTTTTTCAGTGAAATCCAGTGTCGAAATTCGGTTTGCACCCTGGCGTAATATTTTTATTGGCTCCCAGACTTTTTTTTCAAAAATAAGGTATACGCCTACGCCAACAAATAGTCCGGTTAACAATGTAAGAATGATTTGCGGCAGAAGATTTTCAGTCAACTTATCCTGATAACGGCTTTTGTCAAGACCAAGAAAAACACGCGCCAGAATTTTATTATTAAAGACAACATCTGCTTGAAACATCACGATATTATTTCGAGCCGAGAAGGTGTTTTGGTAATGATCTAAATCAACAGAAAGAATATTATCCAGATACTGCTTATCAGCTGGCTGGAGAGCATATCCAATTAATCGCTCGCCAAACTGATTAGAGATCAATACATAGCGCACATCTTTGTGCTCACTGGTGTTTTCTGCGTATTCATTTAATGCAACGATATCATTAATTAATAGTGATTCGACACTGAATGAAGCCAGCAGCTCGGCTAAAGACTGGCCCCTGGCCTGTAGCGATTCATCAATCAAACGCGATTCAGTTCGGTACTGTAAGAATATATTCAAGCCCATCGATAACAGCAAAACACCGGCAACCAGGCCGACAAACTGAGCGGTTAAACTGCTGCGGCGTTTATTATCGTTACCTCTCAAAGCGTGTTATTCCATAGTCATCTCCATAGACCTTTTTAATCAGTTCCCTGTGTTCGTTATATTCTTCATCCGTCGCACTCAACAGGCCCGAGAGTTTTGCTGCATCGAGTATTTTTTGTCCCGTCGGATCATCTTTAAGGCCTTCAAGGAATTCGCTGATCTGCACTTTCAATGCCGGATCAAGCTCAGATTTCACGGCCCATGGTAAATGCGTTAACGATTCTGTTCTCGCAAGGTATTTCATTTCCGAAACATCTATGTTTTTTTTCACTACATCTAAGCGGATGGCCATATCCCCCGCACCTGCAGCGTCGGCTCGTTTGTGGTAGGCCGTGATTAATGCATTTGGCGGATTACGTGCAAAACTTTCGCTATAATCACCCGGGCCAAGACCACCTTTTCGTAGTAACCAGGTAACAGCAATATAACTCATCATCGCCCGATAACCGCCTCCAAAAATTATATTTTTGCCACGTAAATCATTGATGCTATCTATGCCCTGGTCTTTACGTACCGCGAGACTACCGGCAATGGTTGACTGTCCAAACTCAAGGTTTTTTAAAATAACTTCATAGTTATAAATTTCTTTAGCAACAACATAGTGATATTGATTGAAGTGAACGATATCGTATTTTCGGTTTTGCACTCCCTGCCAGAAATCATGGAAACTTCTCGACGAGACCAGCTTAACTTCCCTGCCCAAATGCTGGCTTAAAGCTTCCACCAACGGCGTAAATAATTTATACGTAGTTTTTACATTTCGCCGTGGGAAAACCCCCAGGATTAAAGCACGCTGATTTGAATGTTTCGTCGCAAATGCAACCTTAGAGAATAAAGAGGTAACGGCAAAACTCAGGAAATTTCTACGATTCATATCAAAACCACTAAAGGAGAGTTACAAAAAACAGTAACAAACACTTTAAGTATAGTTCAATATTTCTCGAATAATTCTCTCAATCTGGATTTTATAACACTTTACAGACACCTAGCCTGTGATTTTTATTCGTTTAAATTCAGCAACTTAATGAACTTTCTGCTCTTCGATATAGATTGCATAATAACCTTACAAAATAACCGAGTATTTTACTCAAGATTTAGCTTATCGACATATCAGATATTTGAAATTCCAAAATCTGATTGTTATCGCTAAGCTTTGTTCGACAAATTATTAATCTAATAAAAATGATTTAAAAAACTATCAATGTGAGGAAATGAAAATGTCAGAACAAACAGACGATCAGGTAAAACGTGGTATGGTCATTATGGCAGTAGCTGTTGCGGCTCTTTTTACAGTAATTGTAGCAACTGCACGTACAATGGCGTATTAAGCAATATAAGAAAACAGCCCGTTTATCGGGCTGTTTTCTTTTTCATTCGCCTAAAATAACTGATCAAATCTATTATTAACTGTAATAAAAAACTTCAATCTCCAAAGGCTTGTTTATTCGCTAAATACTTGCATAGTAGAAGAAGGCATATCTGTTCATTCATCAATTGCCAGAAGACTGACAGGAGCTTGATTATGGAGATTGCACCGACGCTGATTACCGAACTTGCCCGACAGGGTATCGCTTACGATATTATTAAACACCCCTATTCGATTTTTAGTTTAAACACCGCACATGCTGCCCACATTCCGGATGAGAAAATGGTCAAATCGGTTATTTTCGAAGACGACTATGGTTACGTGATGGCCCTGCTGCCAGCAAATCGCCAGGTAAAAATTCGAGAGTTAAATCAGGTCATGAAACGCTCCATGGGGCTGGCGACAGAATCTGAACTCAACAACATTTTTGTAGATTGTGACCCCGGCGCGATCCCGCCCGTTGGTTATGCTTATGATATTGAGACTGTTGTCGATTACACGCTTGATGATTGCGACGACCTTTATATTGAATCCGGCAACCACGAAGACCTGCTGCATATCAAAGGCAGTGCCTTTAGAAAACTGCAGCAACATGCCCGACACGCCAATATCAGTATTCATTAATTTAATAAAGGCTATTGAATACTTTCAATAGCCTTTATTGCCTCAAACAAAAAAACTATACTACTTACAACAAAAATAAATCAAAGGGAATGACGATGAATTTGTTACGGCTACTATTTTTTACATGCTTAAGCTTTTTATCATTTTCAGCCAATGCTGCTATCATCGAAAAAAACATTAACTACAGCGTTGATGGAAAAGAATTTAAGGGTTACATCAGTTATGACGATAGCAGCAATAAACCTCGACCTGGCATTATCGTTGTCCATGAGTGGTGGGGCCATAATGACTATGCCCGCAAACGTGCGCGTATGTTAGCAGAGCTGGGCTACACCGCCATTGCGCTTGATATGTATGGTGAAGGCAAGCAGGCCGGTCATCCTGGCGATGCCAGTAAATTCTCTAGTGTTCTGAAACAGAATCTACCACTGGCAGAAAAACGTTTTATGGCTGCCTATCGTTTATTGCAGCAACAAGCTCAAACCGATAAAGAAAATATTGCTGCCATTGGTTACTGTTTTGGTGGCGGTATTGTATTAGCGATGGCACGCCGTGGCGTTGAACTCAAAGCAGTAGCCAGTTTTCATGGTGGATTAGGCCTCGGAGCTCCGGTAAAAAACAAACTAAATACCCGAATCCTGGTATTAAATGGCGAAGCCGACCCGTTTGTAAAACCCAAGCAGATAGAAGCCTTTAAAAAAGAAATGAATGCTGCAGGCGTTGATTATGAATTTGTCGGCTATCCGGGAGCAAAGCACGCTTTTACAAACCCACAGGCTGATGAGTTTGGTAAAAAATTTAAAATACCACTGGCATATAACAAACGTGCCGATGAACGTTCATGGCAGAAAATGAAAGAATTTTTAAATCAGACTTTTAGTCAATAATCTAGAACTATAAAAAAACACCCGCTTTAGCGGGTGTTTTTTTGTTCGAAAATCAGCGTTTAAGACGATGATTAAAGGCTTTTATATCCGGCATTATATCGCTGAATGGAAAATTAGATAATGATGTATAGCATGCCTTTGTCCGCTCAATAACCCATGGGATATCGGCGACAGAATCATCAAAACCGAGCACTCTTTGCATGCCCCGTATACCACCGCAACGAATTTTCATAGCCTGGGCATGGGTTAGTTGTCTATTCTGGTCATCCAGTCCAAGAACAAATCTCGATTTTAGTTTCAGTAAATCAACCAGCTGATAACATTGCTGTAAGTTTTCAGTCCCTTTCTTACAACCCATTTTACCCGAGCAACGTTCCGCGAGATTAGCATGCTCGCATTGACACCATCCGCCAATGATAGGTTTTGAAAAAGGACAGATCTGCAAATCAGACATGAGTATTAGGGCGGCTCAGAAAAGTCTCATAGATTAATCGTAGCAGCATTGTAAAACCGACAATCACTAAAACAGAAGACAGCAGCATTAATGCTTCGGCCATCGTTATCCCGAACAATAATTCCGGTGTATAACCACAGGCAGTGTGCACCTGAAACACAGATGGCAGCCATTGATCCAGTGCCAGCCACGAAGGCAATCCCAGCTCCATATTACATTCACCAAAGACAAAACCACGTTCTGTACCCAGTAATTGGTAGGAACGTTCTGCCAAGCCAATATAAATCCCCAGCGAAAGTAAATGAGCCAAGAGTCTGCCAATCAGGTTTTTGTTAAATGCAAGCGCAAGAATTGAAATCAGAATTAATCCCAACAGGTAGACCCTGACGTGAATACATAACACACAGGGTAAATAATCGAGCACATACTGGTAAAACAGTGCCGATGCTTCTAGCGCCAGGCTAAAAACGATTAAACCAATCCAGTAATAGCGTTGGGTTTTTTCTTCAGTCAGTTTTTTCAGTTTAATCATTCGCAATCATTCCCAGGAATATCAATAATTCACTTTTCTAAAGGTTAGGTTTACACGTTCGGACATCGATCGTTTACTCTTAGGTACCTGGTGTTGCCAGTAATGCTGAGTATCACCCTGCATTAATAACAAGCTGCCATGGGCAAGTTCAATACTTCGCCTCAGGTTTTTATCTTGATTATGTTTTAACTGAAATGTCCTGTTCTGGCCAAAGCTCAATGATGCTATCACCGGTTGCTGCCCGAGTTCAGGTTCATCATCGGCATGCCAGCCGACTCCATCGTTTTGATCGCGATAAAGATTAGCCAGTACACTATTAAAACTTGCATTACAAAGCTGCGAGATTCTTTTCCGGAGTTCGAGTAGCACAGGTATCCAGGGCAGGCCCGTTTTTTTCAGACCTGAATATTGATAACTACGCCCCTGCTCTGCATACCAGGCACTGAGCCGAGGAACTTTGTGCTGTTGGCCGTAAACAACAATACTTTCCTGCTGCCAGTTAATATCATTGATCAGTTCAGCAAGATAATGATCGGCCTGGTCCAGATCAATAAAACAGGGATAATAGCTAATATCAGCATCAGGTAAATCAAGCTGATATACAGAGTCTGAGTTTTCGAATAAATCTATACTCATATAACTGATAATTGAGAAATAAATTAACTATTATTTCTAATAGCAGCTTCAATTTTTTGTAAGGTAACTTGCCATTGCTCACTCAATGTCTGTCCTGCCGCCATCATTTCCATTAACTGATAGGCAAGCTGGCGTGTTTCAGGCGTCATTTCCTTGAGCTTGCTTAACATATACATATGCCCCCCCTTCTGAATATCTAGTGTTTTTAATAACGCAAACAGTAATAAAGACTGGCCAGAGTGAGGCGACTCTTTTATGATTTGAAAAATTTTATCCAGAACGTCATCAGACATAATAATCTCAACTAGTAATTTTCAATGCCTAACACAGCATTGTTCTGATGATATTATAAATCAGCCCCTGTGTTTCAGCCAGCCGAGCCAAATTCGCTCTCGATCTTCTCAACAATGGCTTTAATCAGCGCAATAAAGTGATCGACACCCGGCTGGTATGCATTTCGCCTATTTTCATTCATCGCTGACAGCGACAGGTTAATGGCAGCATGATAGTTACCAATATCGGCAAACTCCCTGATTCGCTGTTCCTCGGCATTGTTATCCATTAGACAGACCTCATCATGGTTTGACTCATCATTTATGTTATATAAGATATCAGTATGTTCATTGATCAGCCGCAATACTTTAAGCTAAAAAATATTTTACATAGTATTTTATTACTAGCCGCGATGATGTTATTGCTATCGTTGCTTGGCTGGTTAATTGCTGGCTATGCCGGCATGCTGTGGGCATTGTTTACCGGGCTATTACTGCTTTTCCTGATCCCCAGGCTCTCTTCAAAACTTACCCTTTACCTTT
>Ga0316207_10005807_pt1 | contig 10063 bp, 9 predicted proteins | sample 6weekpyrite_MG_FD_204943 | JGI IMG/M metagenome (GOLD analysis project Ga0316207, IMG submission 204943) | Microbial mat bacterial communities from mineral coupon in-situ incubated in ocean water Damariscotta River, Maine, United States -... | ecosystem: Environmental > Aquatic > Marine >...
TTTAGACATTATTTCATTCTACTGTCAGGCATCTTTATATGCAATATTGAACATGAATGAGTATTAAGCGAATAAGGTTAGCAAATGCGATTAGTCATACTGGATAGAAAAAGTTTTGATTGTGATGATCTGGATTTTTCTGGGCTGGATTCACTAAACCTGGAAATTGATATTTATGATAATACCGCTGCACTAGAACTTACGGAACGAATTAAAGACGCCGATATTGTCGTAACAAATAAAATAGTAATTGATTCGCAACATTTAGATAAAGCTAAACATCTGAAATTAATTTGTGTGGCAGCGACCGGAACAAACAATATTGATTTGCAAGCGGCAAAGGATAAAGCAATAAAGGTCTGTAATGTAACCGCTTATGCGACAAGCTCAGTAGTGCAACATGTTTTTATGTTAATAACGACATTAAGCAGACAATTTAATTTATACCGACAAACAAGTAAAAATAATAACTGGAGTAAGAGTGATTATTTTTGTCTGCTGGATTATCCCATTACCGATTTATCAGGACTCACGCTGGGAATTATTGGTTATGGTGAACTGGGTAAAGCGGTTGCCAGCGTTGCAACAGTTTTGGGTATGCGGGTGGTGATTGCTGAATCGTTTATTGCTGAACACAATAAAACAAGTCAGCGTATTCCTTTAGAAAAACTTTTATCCGAGTCTGATATCGTAAGCTTACATTGTCCGTTTACTCGCCAGACACAAAACCTTATTTCTGAAGCAGAGTTTAGATTAATGAAGCCATCAACAATTCTGATTAATACAGCAAGAGGCGGTATTATTAATGAGCAGGATTTATTAACAGCGCTGAATAAGAAACAAATCGCGGCTGCAGGACTTGATGTATTAGAACAGGAGCCACCGGCCAGTGATAATCCGCTTATTAATAGTAATCTTTCCAATCTGATTATTACTCCCCATATTGCCTGGGCGAGCAAACAATCCCGGCAACGTTTACTTAACGGTGTTATCGAAAACATTCAGGCTTATTTAAATGGGATTCCAAAAAATAGTGTAAATTTTTAATGACAGTGTGATTATAATCACAGCTATGTTAGCAAGTAGGAGTATTCTGTTTGATTCATTTTGACCCGATGAGGAATTATTATGAATATGCCTATTGCCAAAACAGCCACAAAAATAACATTAGCAAGTTTTATTTTATCGATTCTGTCATTCTCAAGTATTGCAAACCAGCAGAATGTTGATGCTATGGAAGCACCTTCAACCACAGACTCTACTGCGGTTATGTCCGATCATATGACAGAGAAGAAAGCTGCAGAACTTCCGGAGAATAATAAAAGCCTTCAAACAGACAGTAATACGGCACCTATTGCCGATATGACTGGTTTTTCAAGAGGAAGTGTTATGCGTTCTATTTTTACCACGCAAATAGATAACCGGGAACCAGTCGATAAAATAAAGCAGGTACCGGAAAAATCGAATGATGTGTTTTATTTTACTGAATTAAGAGATATGTCCGGGCAAACAGCAAAACATCGTTGGGAGTATAAGGGAAAAGTAATCGCAGAGGTAAAGTTTAATGTACGTGGTCCTCGTTGGCGAGTCTGGTCAAAGAAAAGTTTTATACCCGGCTGGTCGGGAGACTGGAAAGTTTCAGTTATTAATGGTGCCAATGAAGTTATCTCTGAAGAAGTAATAGCATTTAATATGCCAACCGTTGATATTATTGAAAGTGAACAAATAGAAGGGAACAACCTGAAAAATAACTCACTGATACCCGACGCAAAAACTCCTGCTGGTGGTGAAGATCTAAAAAAATAAGGTTAATAAATTTTTGGGTGGATAGCAAAAAATGCTCCAGTAAAAACGGAGCATTTTTTATTAAAAAACTCATAATGTTATAAAATTATTTTAATTAAAAAAATGAAGTGTCGAGTTATTGGCTTCTTATAAATTTTCGCGCCACTCAAAAAAGCATGCTAATGTTAATGATGAAGGTTGTATCATTAAAATTTTATTTTTTGGGGATAGTGCAATGAGTACACCGTTTGAACCGACTGTGGGGCAGTGGTATCAAGATGATGATCAACGTATCTTTGAAGTTGTTGCCTGGGATTTAGATGCAATTGAAATTCAGTATTATGATGGTGACGTGGACGAGTTTGATATGGACGTTTGGTATATGATGAATATTCTTCCTGCTGATGAACCAAATGATGGTTCGGGGCCTTTCGATGAAATGGAAAATGAAGAATTAAATCATATCGAAAATACTTACTCACCCGTTAGCTGGAAATATCATTAACGAACCAATATTGTATTTTCGATTGTTAGTAAAACATATTTGAAATATTGTATAGCTTTAATAATAAATAATTAATGCTATTCAGCCGTCTATTTTTTTGTATTTAATACGGTGTGGTTGTTTGTAATCATCACCTAGTCGACGTTTTCGATCGGCTTCATAATCCGCATAATTTCCTTCAAACCAGACTACCTGACTGTCACCTTCATAAGCCAGTATATGGGTTGCAATACGATCCAGAAACCAGCGGTCATGGGATATAACGACTGCTGAGCCAGGGAAATTAAGAATAGCTTCTTCTAAAGCACGTAGTGTTTCAACATCCAGATCATTAGTGGGTTCATCCAGCAACAAAACATTACCACCACTGCGTAAAAGCTTGGCTAAATGAACCCGGTTACGTTCACCACCGGATAAATCGCCTACATGTTTTTGCTGGTCACTGCCTTTAAAGTTGAAGCGACCGGCATAGGTGCGGGAAGGGATAGTATAATTACCTATTGTAATATTATCCTGTCCATCTGAAATTTCTTCCCAGACTGTTTTACTATCATCGAGTGAGTCTCTGGACTGATCAACATAGGCGACCTGAACGGTTTCACCAATTCTTAAATTACCGTTATCGGGTTGTTCCTGTTCGGCAAACATTCTAAACAGAGTTGTTTTACCTGCGCCATTAGCACCGATAATGCCAACGATACCTCCCTTGGGTAAGTTAAAGTCCAGATGTTCGAATAGTAATTTATCACCAAAGGCTTTTGATATATCACTGGCTTCGACAACTAAATCACCGAGTCGCGGTCCAGGTGGAATATATAAATCGTGGGTTTCGCTACGTTGCTGGTATTCTTTTGATGAAAGCTCTTCAAATCGTGCAAGTCGGGATTTACTTTTAGCATGGCGGCCTTTCGGTGCTGTTTTTACCCATTCAAGCTCCGCTTTCATTGCTTTTAGACGGGCGCTCTCCTGTTTCTTTTCAGTTTCCAGTCGGGCTTCTTTTTGTTCCAGCCAGGATGAATAATTTCCTTCCCATGGGATCCCGTGACCACGATCGAGCTCAAGTATCCAGCCGGCGACATTATCAAGAAAATAACGATCGTGGGTAACCGCTACCACGGTACCGGTAAAATCATGTAAAAAGCGCTCCAGCCAGGCGACGGATTCAGCATCAAGGTGGTTGGTTGGCTCATCGAGCAGTAACATATCCGGGTTTGATAATAGCAGTCGGCAAAGCGCCACACGCCGCTTTTCACCACCGGAAAGGTTTGAGACCTTAGCATCCCAGGGGGGAAGTCTTAAGGCATCCGCTGCAATATCCAGCTTTCTGTCGAGCTCCCATGCGCCTGCAGCATCAATGGCATCCTGTAGTTTTGCCTGTTTTGCCAGAAGGTCATTCATTTCATCGTCTGACATCGGCTCGGCAAATTTCAGGCTAATGTCGTTAAACTCATTGAGTTTTTCGATAATTTCTTTAACACCTTCTTCGACGTTTCCTCGTACATCTTTGTTCGGGTCCAGTTCAGGTTCCTGCGGTAAGTATCCAACATTGATGCCAGCCTGAGGTCGTGCTTCACCTTCATAATCTTTATCGATACCGGCCATAATCCGCAGTAGAGAAGATTTCCCCGAGCCATTTAAACCGAGTACCCCAATTTTGGCTCCTGGGAAAAAAGACAGGGAGATATCATCCAGAATTTTTCTTTTGGGCGGGACGACTTTCCCAACCTGGTTCATTGTATAAATATATTGTGCCATTGAAAGTACCCTGAATATTTTGCGGATTTAACGAGTTTAGTCAGTTTATTTTTTGTTTGAGTCGGCATTTTTTATCAGATTGTGATCTAAATCAAGTTGTTGTTTTTTTAGCCATATTTGCTTATGTTTTTGCTTTTTCTGCCGCTATTAAGAGTTGCCATTAGACTTTAGGAGTATTTTCGGGTGAAAAAAAATCTACCAATAACCGATAATGAATATAAATTAGCTGATACGGACGTTATTATTTCAGCCACTGACCTCAAAGGCGCAGTGACGAGTGTTAATCAGACGTTTAAAGCGGTGAGCGGTTTTAGTGATGATGAATTGTTGGGTAAAAATCACAATGTTGTGCGCCATCCTGATATGCCTCCGGCAGCTTTTGATGATTTATGGACACGTATTAAAGATAATCAAACCTGGATGGGAATCGTCAAAAATCGCTGTAAAAACGGTGATTACTACTGGGTAGATGCTTTTGTTACACCTTTGCTCGAAAATGGCCGTATTATGGGCTATGAATCCACCCGGGTTAAACCAGATCAGCAAATTGTTCAACGGGCCGAAAAAGTTTATCAGGCTATTTGGGCCAATAAATTTAAGTTGCCTCGTTTTAAACTAAATTGTGCCAATAAGGTATCTCTTGTTTTTAGTGCTATGCAACTTATGGTGATGGCTGGTTTACACTTTATAACGGATCTTCCTGCGATATGGGCGGTACTTATCTGGCTATTCAGTAGTGCTATCGGTTCTGCAGTAATCCATTATTTTTATAAACCGCTTAAAGCGGTCACTGACAAAGCCCGAAAGTTTATGAATAACCCGATCACTCAATATGTTTATACTGGTCGTTATGATGAGGCCGGGCAATTAGATTTAGCCATGGAAATGTTAAATGCTATGAACAGGACAATCTTAAAGCGGCTCGAACAGGTTAGTGGCACGCTGGAGGGGCATGCGCAAAATGCAGCTGATTTAGTGAAAGATACGCAAAATGGTGTACAGCGCCAGCAAGCAGAAATTGAACAGGTTGCAACGGCTATTAATGAGATGACTGCAACTGTACAGGAAGTTGCACGGAATACTCAAAATGCTGCAGAGGCAGCTGAAAGTGCTAATCAGCAAGCCTCAGTAGGTGCATCCAAGGTTAACTCGGCACTGGAAGTGATTCAGTCACTATCGGGTGATGTTGAAAAAACCGAATCGTCTATACAGGAGTTGGCAAATAATAGTGTGGAAATTGGAACCGTGCTGGATGTCATTAAAGGAGTGGCAGAGCAAACGAATTTACTTGCGCTAAATGCAGCAATTGAAGCCGCACGTGCTGGCGAACAGGGGCGGGGTTTTGCAGTAGTGGCGGACGAGGTGCGTACTTTGGCGAGCCGAACCCAGGAGTCCACTGAAGAAATCCAGTCGATGATAGAAAAAATTCAAAATGGTACCCAGGATGCCGTGAACAAAATGGCCGATGTACGTCAGCGTTCGATGCAAGGTCTGGAAAATGTTGAATCTTCCGCTACATCGATTAAAGAGATGCGAGCCGCAGTGGAAACGATGAATACAATGAATACTCAAATCGCCAGTGCTGCTGAAGAACAATCGGTAGTGAGTGGAACGATATCCGAGAATATTGAAAATATTAATCAGGTTTCTCATTCTACCGATACGGTTGCCTCAGAAATGTCGAGTACCAGTCTCGAATTAGCCGACCTCGCTTCGAATATTCATAGTATGATAAACCAGTTTGGAGAGGCGATCTCAAAACCTTAATATCAGTTAAGGTAAATCGTTTAGCGTCTATATACCTCTTTTGGGCAAGGGATGCCCTTCCTGTTTGTGTTAATCCTTGCTAATATACGAGGATTAAAATTTCTCAATGTCGTTATAGATACAATCAATAATACGGGATATAAATATCATGGCTGATCGACGCCTTCAGGTCTTTCACACAGTGGCACGCCTGCTTAGTTTTACTAAAGCTGCTGACGAATTGCATATGACCCAGCCAGCTGTCACTTTCCAGGTAAGGCAACTGGAAGAACAGTTTAATACTCGGCTGTTTGATCGAACCCACAATCGTATTAGCTTGACCGATGCCGGGCATCGCGTATTTGATAGTGCAGGCAAAATTTTTCAGCTTTACGCCGAAATGGATAACTCGGTACGAGAGCTAACGGGTGATATTAGCGGAGTTTTAATCCTGGGTGCGAGCACCACGATAGCTGAATATATGCTACCTGTTTTGCTTGGAGACTTTAAAGAGAAGTTTCCTGATGTGGTGATTCGTTTAAAAGTCGCCAATACGGACGGTATTGTTTCCCAGGTGGAAAATAATATGATTGACCTGGGGGTAGTTGAAGCACCGGTTAGCAATAAAAATCTGGTTGTTGAAAAATGCCGTATGGATGAACTCGTATTAATCGTGCCGCCTACTCACGAGTTGGCCAGCAAACAGGTTGTCTCTTTAGCGGAAGTAACTAAGTATCCTTTTATTTGTCGTGAAGAAGGTTCCGGTACTCGTGAAGTTATGATCGAGAGTATGCATGCGGCGGGTATTAATAATGCAGATTTAAGTGTTTCGATGGAACTGGGTAGCCTTGAAGCGATTAAAGGTGCTGTTGAAGCAGGGATGGGCGTTTCGGTTTTATCCAGCGCGACAATAGAAAAAGAATTAAAACTAGGCTCATTGGTGGCACTGAAACTTGATCCCCCCTTAACAAGACCGTTCTCATTTGTGCACCAGAAGCAGAAATTCAGAGTGCGAGCGATGGATGAGTTACTTAATTTTGCCAGAAACTACTGTACAAATAATAAATAATAATAGGATGCACTCTTGAATAAGAGTGAGAAGAAACTGTTAAGCCAATTTCAGTCCTTGCCAGATCAGGCTAAGCAGAGCCTGATAGATTTTTGCGACTTTTTAAGCGAACAACATCGCGGCTACTCTTTGGAAGTTCAAACCCCAAAAAATATCCCACGTCCGGAATCCGAATCGGTTGTGCTTGCAATGCGCCGTCTGTCAGATACTTATTTTATGCTGAATAAAGATGTTATTTTGCACCAGGCATCTGATTTAATGTCTCAGCATGTTTTGCAAGGTCGGGGAGCAGTCGAGGTTATTGATGATCTTGAAAGCTTATTCCTCAAGTTTTATAACGAGTTATTGGAACAAACACCGGAATAAATAATAAGAGGCTGGAATGTATAAAACGTTAACCGAATGGTATCACCGATACTTATCTGATCCTCAGGCGGTTGTGCTTACGTTTATCCTCATTATAGGTTTTGCCATTATTATTTTTATGGGTGATATGTTAATGCCGGCGCTTGCAGCTCTGGTGATTGCATATTTGCTCGAAGGTGTTGTGCGTTTTATGCAAGCCCATAATGCCAAACGGAATCGGGCGGTATTATTAGTTTTCAGCACGTTTATTGCTGTTCTGATTTTTTTCCTTGGTGGTGTTGTACCACTAGTCTCCGATCAGCTGACGGAATTCTTAAAAGAAGTCCCTACTTATTTGGCCACTGCACAGCAAGCTTTAATACGAATACCTGAACATGTTCCTTATATAACGGATGTTCATATCCGGGATATACTCGATGAAGTAAACAAGGAAATTGCAAATTTTGGGCAACTTATTCTGACCGGTACTCTGGCGTCGATACCCGGGATACTCACGCTGGTAGTCTATGCCATTCTGGTTCCATTACTGGTTTTCTTTTTCTTAAAAGACAAGGAAGTGTTATTGAAGTGGTGCTTTGCCTTTTTACCCAAGAAACGAGATCTTATTTCTGGTGTATGGGGTGATGTCGATAAGCAAATTGGTAATTATGTACGTGGTAAAGTTTGGGAAATTATTATTGTTGGTATCGTTACCTATATTGTCTTTATTATTTTTGACCTGAAATACGCCTTACTGTTAAGTGCACTGGTTGGGTTATCTGTTTTAATCCCTTATATTGGTGCGACTGTCGTTTCACTGCCAGTTGCAGCGATTGCTTATTTTCAATGGGGAATTTCGAGTGACTTCTGGTACTTAATGCTGGCGTATTTTATTGTTCAGGCACTGGATGGTAATGTACTGGTACCATTATTATTTTCTGAAGTTGTTAATTTACATCCGGTCGCGATTATTCTAAGTATCCTGGTCTTTGGGGGCTTGTGGGGTTTCTGGGGGGTGTTTTTTGCTATTCCGTTGGGTACGCTGGTTAATGCTTTACTCATTGCCTGGCCACGGATAGGCAGGGAAGAGCAGCAAGCTGTTACCGAAACTTAAAGACGATAAACTATAAAACTTCCGACGAGTAATCGGCTAATCTGGAACGCTCTCCACGCATCAAAGTAATATGCCCACTGTGTTGCCAGTTTTTGAATCTATCCACCACATAAGTAAGCCCCGAGGTGGTTTCAGTTAGATAGGGTGTATCAATTTGCGATACATTGCCCAGACAAACAACTTTAGTATTCGGACCGGCGCGGGTAATCAGAGTTTTTAGCTGTTTGGGGGTGAGGTTTTGTGCTTCATCAATAATAATAAATCGGTTTAAAAATGTTCTGCCGCGCATAAAATTGACAGAACGAATTTTAATATGTTTGCTTAAAACATCATTGGTAGCTGCCCGCCCCCATGAACCACTTTCCTTATCGGTTTGAGTAAGTACTTCAAGGTTATCCATCAAAGCACCCATCCATGGTGTCATCTTTTCTTCTTCAGTGCCGGGTAAAAAACCAATATCTTCGGCAACGGGTACGGTGACTCGTGTCATAATGATTTCGTTATAAATTTCTTTTTCAATCGTCTGCTGTAAACCTGCAGCAAGCGTTAATAAAGTTTTTCCGGTACCGGCAATGCCCATAAGGGACACAAAATCAATATCCGGATTCATTAACAGGTTTAGCGCGAAGTTTTGTTCCTGGTTACGGGCTTTAATTCCCCAGACGGCATTGTTCGGTTTAGTATAGTCCTGAGTGGTTTCGATAACAGCATTATCATCATCAATCGATTTAACACGGTAACTGGCTTTATTACGTGCATCGTTATTGTAAATAAAGCTATTAGGGCTCCAGTCGCTTACATCCGGCCCATTTATTTTATAAAACGTATGGCCATCTTCAGACCACGAATCCATTTCATTAGAATGTTTTTCCCAGAATGAATCATTGAGTTCGTGTAAGCCGGTATATAAAAGATCGGCATCCTCTAAAACTTTATCATTAAAATATTCTTCAGAGTGAATACCCAACACGGAAGCTTTAATCCGCATATTGATATCTTTAGAGACCAGCGTAAGCGTTTTATCTGTTAACGTTTTGGATAATGCTACGATAGTGTTGAGTATTGTATTGTCAGGTAAGTGGCTGGGCAGGTAATCCGGCAGTTGGGTATCAAATGCCTGGGTCTGAATAAAAACTTTTCCGTGTACAATCTCACTGTTTTCATTGGGATGTAAATCAAGCGGTAAGCCTTTACCGATATTCTCAGAGCCGTATTTTAAAATTAAATCATCTAAAAATCGGCTTGCTTGTCGGGCATTTCGTGCGACTTCTGAATTTCCTTTTTTATTCGCATCCAGTTCTTCTAGTACCATCATGGGGATAAAAAGATCGTGTTCCTGAAAGCGAAAGAGTGAAGAGGGATCGTGCATCAACACATTTGAGTCAAGAGCAAAAATACGTTTTGTAGAATTCACTGTGTTCCTTAGGGTGTATATTAAGCTTTATTTAAAGCTTTAACTGCTGCAAGTACTTCGTCTGCATGACCATCGACTTTAATCTTGCGCCATTGTTGACGTAGCTTTCCTTTTTCATCGATTAAAAAAGTACTGCGTTCAATGCCGCGAACTTTTTTACCATACATGTTTTTCATTTTAATGACATCAAATAGTTTGCATAAGACTTCGTCTTTATCTGATAGTAAATCAAATTTATAACCTTGTTTAGTTCTGAAGTTTTCATGTGTTTTTATACTATCACGTGATACGCCAAGTACAATCGTATTTTGTCGTTTAAATTTAAGCAGG
>Ga0316207_10005808_pt1 | contig 10063 bp, 6 predicted proteins | sample 6weekpyrite_MG_FD_204943 | JGI IMG/M metagenome (GOLD analysis project Ga0316207, IMG submission 204943) | Microbial mat bacterial communities from mineral coupon in-situ incubated in ocean water Damariscotta River, Maine, United States -... | ecosystem: Environmental > Aquatic > Marine >...
GCCAGACTAACTACCTCTATCACAATACCCTGTTCATTTAATAAATTAGTATCTGAAAGATAATTTACAAAACTCAAAGACTGGTGACTGGTAGGCTCATCATCAGGCTGAATGTAATTACCGATAAATGCACAATCAGCAATTGATAGGTTATTATCGGCAAGTTTGTAGTTCCCCATATGATCACTATTTAAACAAAAATTACCCGCATGTGTCTGCAAAATAATACGCCCTTTAAAATTTGCCTTTAGCGCTTTCTGAATTAACTCTTCAACTTTCGCCAACCTTTTATCATTAAGCGCCACTTCATCATACGGATATTCTATAACCTTATTTAAAGCCCACTTAGTAAATTCTTCCCTTGCCTTATGATCACCAGGTACTTTAGTTTCAGTATTAGATATCTCGTTTGAAATTTGATTCTGCTGCCTGAACGGAGCCTGTTCTGTTTTATTTGTAGCTAACTTACTTTCAAGATGGTTAATATCAGACACCAAAATAATATTAAAAATAACTGAAAAGATTAACAAAATACTAACAATAAGAACTGGCCATCTTGCTTTATTTTTATAAAATGGAATATTTTCGACATTTTGCTTTCTGGGTACTGCCTGTATTTTTTCAATCTTTTCTTCAAGGTCACTATTGAGTCGATTAAATATTTCATTACTTACCGACTCAACACCCAACCACATACTTCTGTGTAACTCAATGGTTTGGTCATCCATTAGTTTACGAAGATCTTTTATATAAGTATCAAGCACATTTTCCCTGTGTGGTGGAGCCTCCTGCTTAATCGACTCATCGATTTTAGTTTTGGTTGCTTTATCTACTTTAAGTGTTGATTCATGTGGTGTGTTTTCTATTAAACCTAACTCAAAAAGAGATTCCTTAAGTTCTACGGGTGCAATTGTTTTTCGAATAATTCCAACAGCACCAAGTGCACGTGCCTCACTAAGATATACATCCCCTCCTTTAGAGGTATACATCATAATGGGTACAACCGCAGTTTGAGGATTATTTTTAATGCGCTTAACCGCTTCAAATCCGTCCATACCCGGCATCATGTGATCCATAAATATTACATCGGGAAGACGTTCATCCAGATAAGTCATTGCATCAACCGCTGACTCAACAGTATCGACTTCAAGTTTTAGTGCCTTCAACATCCGCTTGAGTGCAAAGCGTGCCGATTTTGAATCATCTACAATAAGAGCTCGTTTTGACGTCATTTCACCACCTATAAATACATGCTTAATAATCTCAATATTTTATATTTAATGCCCCAGACACTATTGTCATTTATTATTTAGTTTGTGAATATGAATAATGTATCATTTTTTCAATTGAGGTTGGTTTTGTAGCACTTTTAAGGAGCACTCTCTAAATCAAGGTACTGGTTGAATTTGAGAATGCTCATACTAACGTTGCAGCTGAAATTCTAAATGGTAAATTTCGAGATGCCAGCAATCAAATTCAGTTAGAACTTGTACGATTGTTTACATCAGCAAAGGGATAAAATAAACATCAACTGTTTAATCAAAAGCTAGTCGTATTTGCTATCTTTCCACTTACGTAGTGCAGCAAATACCTCCCAATCCTCATTCAATACATGGCCAGCAAATTTTTCTGCAGCCTGTTTAACCTGGGGTTGTCGTAATCGCACAAATGGATTGGTTTTAAGCTCTAAACCTACAGTGCCAGGCACTGTAGGCAGGCCCTTTTCCTGCTTTGCCATTTCAGCTTTATCGCGCTGAATAATATCCTCACTCTCTGGCTCAACCCATTTTGCAAAGCCCAGATTATCCAGGGTATATTCATGGGCAAAGTACATTTTTGTCTCTTCGGGCAAGTTCATGAGCAAGGCCAGTGATTTTGCAAACATTTGTGCATTACCACTAAAAATTCGACCACAACCCGCACCAAACAGGGTGTCTCCACAAAACACCACGCCTTCTCCAATATAGGCAAGGTGATCAAGTGTATGTCCTGGAATAGCCCTTACTTCAAAACTGATATCTAACTCCGGAATGGTTAACACGGAACCATCACTCACTTTTTGAGTAAGCAGATTTGCGATGGGCAGGTCTATGTTGAGCTTAATTTTAGATGGGTCTTTATCTGGGCCAATTATTGAAATACCTGGGTATCTCTCTAATAGCTCTGCCACGCCCCCCGTATGATCATAGTGCTGGTGGGTGACGATGATGGCTACCAATTTTAAATCGTTTTCTTCCAGATATTTTATGACCTGTACAGCCTGCCCCGGATCAACCAGTACCACTTGTGGCAAGTTGTCACGTTGTAAGAGCCAGATATAATTATCTGAATATGCATTTATATACTTGATATTTAACATAAAATTCTCAACAAGCGATTAAGACCGGAATAGTGTATGCTGCACATTTTACCTTTAATTGATTTACTCACATAATGAAAGTTGTCTCTTTTAACACCAATAGTATACGAATGCGCCAGCACCAGCTTGAGAGGCTTGTCAGTACTCACTCTCCCGATGTCATCGGCATACAGGAAACCAAGGCACAGGACGCTGATTTTCCGCTTGAGATGATTGAATCTCTGGGCTATCAATGCGCTTTTCATGGGCAAAAGACCCACTATGGTGTCGCCCTGCTATTTAAACATCAGCCACTAGAAATAAGCAAAGGCTTTGCCGGTGATACTGAAGAGTCTCAACGCCGTTTTATATCGGCTAAATTTAACGTGAATAATGAAATTATTACCATTATGAACGGTTATTTCCCACAGGGAGACAGTATTAGCCATCCGACTAAATTTCCCGCAAAAAAGAAGTTTTACCAGGATTTAACACAATTACTAAAGACTCAGTATTCAGCTGATGATAATCTGATTGTTATGGGCGATATGAATATTGCTCCCCTGGATCTGGATATTGGCATAGGCGAGAATAATGCGAAACGCTGGTTAAAAACAGGTAAATGTAGTTTTTTACCCGAAGAAAGAGAATGGATCAAGACACTTTACGACTGGGGACTAACAGACACCTACCGCCAGTTGTATCCGGATGTAAATGACCGCTTTAGCTGGTTTGACTACCGTAGCAAAGGCTTCGATAAAGAGCCCAGACGTGGACTGCGAATAGACCTGATACTGGCGAGCCAAAAACTAAGTACACGATGTTGTGATGCAGGTATAGACTATGACGTACGGGGCATGGAAAAACCCTCGGACCATTGCCCTGTCTGGAGTGAATTTGAGCTATAGATTGAAATAACTATTCTGGTTATTTCTGGTTAGTTAAATATAGCCCCTATCAATATTTATGTAGTATTTTTTATGGATAGTTCTTTAGAAATTTCTCGCTGTCGTCTTATTGTTGTTTCACTGATATTATTGGTCAGCCTCATTCTAGTCATGTTTAAAGTTGTACCCCTGCTTTTTAAACCAAATACACTCAACCATGTGATGGAAACCGGAGAACTGGTTATAGTCACCCGCAACAGCTCAACTACCTACTATGAAGGCCCCAATGGAAAAACCGGCTTTGAATATGAATTAGCCAGACGATTTGCTGACTCACTTGGGGTAAAGCTTAAAGTAATTACCAGTGATAATTTGAATGAAATTTTTGAAATACTAAACACAGGCAAGGCACATTTTGCAGCGGCGGGTTTAACGATTACTGAGTCACGCAAAGAATATGTTCGTTTTGCTGCCAGTTATATGGATATTACCGAGCAACTCATTTATAACAACCAGTCTTACCGCCCCAGAAAAGTGGCTGATCTTGAAAATGGCATACTTGAGGTCATTGAAGGCTCTAGCCATGTAGAAAGTTTAAACGAATTAAAAACAAAACACCCTGATCTGAACTGGAATACACAAAAGAGTATTGAAAGTGAACAGTTACTTTACCTGGTAGAAAATCAGTTAATTGATTATACCGTTGCCGACTCAAACGAAGTTTCACTTAACCAGCGTTTTTTACTGGAATTACGTGTCGCATTTGATATATCAAAACCTAAACAATTAGCCTGGGCCTTCCCTAAAGTAGAGGACTCCAGCTTATATGATAAAGCCATGAGTTTTTTCTGGCGAAATTTAAACGATGGTGAGATCACCCATTTAATTGAAAAACACTATGGCCATGTAAATCAGTTTGATTATGTGGGCAATAGAATTTATAAACGACATATTGCAACCCGCCTCAGTAAATATCTAGATATGTACCATGAAGCGGCGGAAAAATATAATCTCGACTGGAAATTATTAGCCTCCATGGGATATCAGGAGTCTCACTGGAACCCGAAAGCAATATCGCCAACAGGTGTAAGGGGCATTATGATGCTAACCCGGCATACTGCAGGACAACTAGGTGTAAAAAACAGGCTCGATCCTGAAAGCAGTATTTTTGGTGGTGCAAAATACCTGGATCAAATTCGTCGCCGCTTCCCGCAGGAACTTAAAGAACCCGACAGAACCTGGTATGCCATGGCCGCATATAATGTGGGTTACTATCACGTCATCGATGCACAGGAAATTGCCAGGAAACAAGGCAAAGACCCGAATAAATGGGTTGACCTGCAAACCACACTTCCCCTGTTAGCCAGGAAAAAATGGTATAAAAAAACCAAATACGGTTATGCTCGAGGCTGGGAGCCGGTGAAGTACGTTACCAATATTCGTCGATATTATGATCTGCTTGATTACCAGTTTTCTCGCGATGATAAAAACAAAGCGGCTGAACATGAAGCCATTTCCATATTGCCTTCGGTTTTGTGATTTCTTAATTCGGGGATAGAGCCTGACTATCACCACAAAATAATTGCCATTACGGATAACACAGAGAAATTTTAATTAAGTGTAGGGTGGATCCGCTTCGCTTGATCCACCCTACAAATACTTTTATTATCTTTTTGATTTTACATCTTTCAGAAAAATTTTATGGGCTAACCCTGATAACAACTTTATCAGTTTGCAGCGCAGAAATACTTCCGCCATCTCCATAAGCAGGATCAAGGATACCTTTCATTTTGCGTGTTATGTCGAAGGTGACATCACAGATTAATGAATCATTTGCTAATGCTTTAGCAGAGAACAATGAACTTGCACGTACACTTGTCATTCCAGAATCTGTAAAAGATGAATAACTATAAAAACCACTTAAGCCCCCTGCCTCACTCGAATCCACATTACAGTTAAATGTACTCGCTCTAATTCCAATACTTGTCATATTATTTGAAACCGGTGTCCAGTTAATATTAATGGTATCAGAGCGTTGAAAAACAGTACCATTGGCAGGTAAAGTAAAGGACACTGGCGCCGGCATAGTCACCACTGACCTCGGTGCACTGACACCGGTAGATCGCTTGAAATTAATTATATATTCAGTACTTTCCGCCGCAAATGGAAGGGTATATTTATACTCCGTCCCACCTAAAAGCTCACTATCTTCACGCATAATCCCTGAGGTGCTGCCTGAACTTATAATAAGCTGATCACCATTATTTAATTCAAGGTTAGTATTTGAGAAAATTCCCCCTACACTCAGGCGTGCCCGAACCTTACTCGTTGATTGATCTGTCGATGTAATCGTAAAATCTGCATATATACCAGATGTTCTAATATCATCTGAATCGACTGATTCACAAGCTGAGAGAATTAAAAGAGGTAACACTGAAAATAACTTATATAAAGCTTTCATGGCCAGTTCCCTGAGTATAAATCTTCGACCAGTATAGGCATTTCCCAAAATAGTATCCAGCGAAATACCACACAAAACAGGAACAACGAAATCCCCCTGTTATGGCTACATTCTTCTACGTAATAATTCCAATATTTCCCCATCTGCCATTACAACAGGATTGGTTTTCATACTACTGCCACGGCTATTCGCAACCACTTTATCTAAACCTGCTTCAGTCAAACCTAATTCCGCCAATCTGGGTAACTGCATTTCATCCGTCCAGCTTTGCAGGGTTTCACATAAAACTTCCCAGGACACATGTTTATTCTTACAACGCTGCTGGGTTATCTCATCACCCAGAATGGCATATTTGTCTAATGCCGAATTTTTTTTATCTCTTTGCAACATAATATGAATATTCATATCCGTTGCCTGCGCAAGCAATGTGCCGCAAACAACACCATGGGGAATCGGATAAAATGCACCCAAAGGAGAAGCCAGGCCATGTACCGAACCTAGTCCCGTTTGTGCAAGGCAAATACCCGACATTAAAGATGCGTAAGCCATTTTGTCCTGGGCCTCGGTATTCTCCTGATCATTATACAAAGCAAGCAGCCCGTCTCTTGCAGATCGAATACCACTTAATGCTAAAGCATCCGTCATGTTATTTGAACGCGTTGAGACATAAGATTCGATTAACTGGGTTAAAGCATCCATACCATTTGCCGCAATTATATTTTTTGGACAACTACTCAATAACTGTGGATCAATCACTGCAATTTCAGCAACCAGCTTGTCATCCCTGAATGATTTTTTAAAACCATTTTCACCCTGCACACTGAGCACTGCGTTTTTAGTGGCTTCTGAACCGGTTCCCGCGGTAGTCGGCACCGCAATAAAAGGCACGGCCGGTCCCTGATAAGCAAGTTCGGGCCCTACACCTTCCAGGTAATCCATCACCGATTGTTTTACCTCTAACAATCCGGCAATGGCTTTTGCTGCATCTAAAGCACTGCCTCCACCAATACCTAATACCACATCAAATGATTGATCTTTAAATCGATTCACCGCAGTATCAATCAACTCAGGAGAGGGTTCACCGGGAACGGAACATTTTTCAAATTTAATTCCTGCCTCATCAAATGCCGATTTAAGTTGTGAAAACGAATCACTGGATACAAATGAGCGAGCACCGGTAACCAGCAATACATTGGTTCCATACTGCAGACATAACTCAGGCAACTGTTTTATAGCACCTCTGGAAAAGATGATGTGGGGTAATCGGCAAATTGAAAAGTTAAATAAATTCATAGCCTGCTATTGTAAACTAAATACATTTCTAAAACATGGCAGTTTAGAGTTATGACAGGCATGTTATAATAAGCCTCACAGCTGTCTCATTAAGAATAATTATTATAAACTAATAACATCTTGTATCATTCTTCTTTTTATTTTTCAACGACATAAAAAATTAGAGCAACAAAATAATATTGGATAATACTTTAAGTCGTCATTCCCGATAAAATTTCCTGGAGAAATTTTAAACAGGCTCTGCCTGGCCCCGAAGGGGTGGAGGGCAGGAAGCCCGGAGTAATGCTTGTGTCGGGGATGACGACATTTTTTAATGTTAACGGGACAGCCGTATATTAACTTATTTGATTAAATAAATTCAAAATGACGACTTCAAGATTAATTTTTTTTCCAACTAACACCAATAAAATAATTGATAAACCACAATTATTGAAAACATTAAGTGACTCACAGTTTATTACTACTAATGCGCAAACTAATAACCACTACCTGCCAGGCGATAACTTTCTAAGCTTAATTACTTTTTTAGGTTGTTCACCCAATATTAATTTGCAACCGACCGAGGGTGAAAGCCATTGTTTTATTTCTATAATCAAGCAGACACAGCAACCCCGATGCCTGGGCCACACTCAAACAGCAACCCCCAAATGCCCGGCCTGTAAAAAGCGTATTACCGAGTGGAAAACACCTGACTGGAAAGTTGCAGGTAAAACCTGCACCTGCGATAAATGCCAGAAACAAACTCCTTATACTGAACTTAACTGGAAACAGGAATGTGGTTTTGCTCGCTGTGGCTTTGAAGTAAACCACATCTATCCACATGAAGCCGTGCCTACTGATCAATTTTTAAATGTACTGAATCAAGCTTCAGGTTTTGAATGGGATTATTGTTATGCGAATGATTGAGTTACCCTGTTAAGGCACATCTCCATCGGGAAAAGAGCGCGGCTTTTTGGCTCTCTGTCCCCTGTTGTTAGACCACCAAGAGCTGAGCGGAGTCGCTCATCGCACTGCCCATCAGATCGGAATCACAACAGGGGACAGAGTTTAAAAAGCAAGCTCTGTCCCCGAGCACGATGAATCATACGAACGACAGCTATTGACCATTAACTGCACCCCAAACCTACGCCTCAAACGACAACACCTTCAACTGGTTAATCTTATCCCTCACCGCTGCCGCTTCTTCAAACTCCAGATCCTTTGCATGTTGAAACATCTGCTTTTCTAATGCATCCATTTCTTTACTAATTTCTTTTATCGACATGTGCGCATATTCAGCCTGTTGTTCTGCGACTTTTAGTGTGTGCTGCTGATGGCGCTGCTCATAACCCACACCCATAATATCCTGTATAGATTTTTTTATACCCGTGGGGGTAATGCCATGTTCTTTATTATGTGCTAACTGTTTTTCACGGCGTCGCTCAGTTTCAGTTAACGCTCGCTCCATTGAGCCGGTAATTTTATCTGCGTATAAAATGGCTCGGCCATTTAAATTTCTGGCGGCACGACCCATGGTTTGAATTAATGATCGGTCTGAGCGCAAGAAACCTTCTTTATCCGCATCCAGTATCGCCACCAGTGAAACTTCCGGCATATCCAGTCCTTCTCGTAACAGGTTAATCCCCACCAGCACATCGAACTCACCTAAGCGTAAATCACGGATGATTTCCATGCGTTCAACCGTGTCGATATCTGAATGCAAATAACGCACCCTTACCCCGTGCTCGGTCAGGTATTCGGTTAAGTCTTCCGACATGCGTTTAGTTAAGGTGGTGATTAACACCCTTTCTTTTTTAGCCGCACGAATATTAATTTCGGATAACACATCATCAACCTGCGTCGCCACCGGACGAATTTCAACTTCCGGGTCAACCAGGCCCGTCGGTCTTACCACCTGCTCGGCTATCTGATCTGAGTGTTCTTTTTCATACGCACCGGGTGTTGCTGTAACGTAAATAGATTGTGGACGCATTTTTTCAAATTCATCAAATCGCAATGGACGATTATCCAGCGCTGAGGGCAAACGGAAACCAAAATTAACCAGGTTTTCTTTACGCGAGCGATCCCCTTTGTACATGCCGCCTAACTGGGGCACCGTCACATGACTTTCATCCACAATTAACAATGCATTATCCTGCAGATAGTCATATAAACACGGTGGGGGCTCACCGGCCTGGCGGCCAGATAAATACCGTGAATAATTTTCTATTCCGTTGCAGTAACCTAACTCTCGCATCATCTCCAGATCAAACATGGTGCGTTGTTCAAGGCGCTGAGCTTCTACTAATTTATTGTTATCCCGTAGATGACCTAGTCGCTCTTTTAGCTCTTCCTTGATTTGATCTATCGCTTCCTGAATAACATGTTTGGGTGTTACATAATGAGATTTTGGATAAATGGTGAGACGTGAAACTTTGCGTAAAACTTCTCCGGTTAACGGATCAAAAAAACTGAGTTGTTCAACCTCATCATCAAACAGCTCTATACGAACCGCCTCATATTCAGATTCCGCCGGGTGTATATCAATCACCTCACCCCGCACGCGATAATTTGCACGGCCCAGCTCCATATCATTTCGGGTGTACTGCATTTCTGCCAGCCTGCGCAAAATATCCCGCTGGTTTATCATGTCACCTTTCACCAGGTGCAACATCATCGACAGATAAGATTCCGGGTCACCCAGACCATAAATTGAGGATACGGTGGCGACAATAATCGTGTCCTGACGTTCCAGCATGGCTTTGGTTGCAGAAAGACGCATCTGTTCTATATGTTCATTTATCGACGCATCTTTTTCAATAAACGTATCACTGGCAACGACATAAGCCTCGGGCTGGTAGTAGTCATAATATGAAACAAAATATTCCACCGAGTTATGGGGAAACAACTCTTTCATTTCCCCATATAACTGGGCAGCCAGGGTTTTATTAGGGGCCAGAATCATCGCCGGTCTTTGCGACTGTTGTATCACATTGGCAATGGTGAAGGTTTTACCTGAACCGGTCACACCTAATAACGTCTGATTTAACAGGCCATCTTCCAGGCCGGATAGCAGCGTTTTGATTGCCGTAGGCTGATCACCCG
>Ga0316207_10005809_pt1 | contig 10061 bp, 4 predicted proteins | sample 6weekpyrite_MG_FD_204943 | JGI IMG/M metagenome (GOLD analysis project Ga0316207, IMG submission 204943) | Microbial mat bacterial communities from mineral coupon in-situ incubated in ocean water Damariscotta River, Maine, United States -... | ecosystem: Environmental > Aquatic > Marine >...
CTCGCGTAACAACAGCTGTTGGTTCACCATTTAAAGCTCTAAGATCAAGAGCATCAACGGCTTGTTCTTCTGGAAAACCCTCCCCAAATTGATTCTTAACAGGCTCCCCTCGAATAACTCTCGCCTCTAAAATTTGTGCTCGCGCTAATAATTTACCCTGTAAAATAGATCGTTGATTCATTGTTCCTGTCAGCATCATGGTATTGAGGCTATCAAAATACATAGTGGTCAAGTCAGTAACCTGCTCCTGGGCTATCCGTAAGTATTGTTCTTTTGCATTTTGGGCACTCAGGAATGTTTCCACGGCGGTTACGACCAGGAAGACAAGGGCAACAATAATATTTATTTTGCCTAAAAGGGATAATCGACGAATAGATAAGTTCATAGTTTTTCCAGACCTACATCAACATCGGCCACTATAGTACTTTTATGAATACTTTTTATATATATGTATTAAAAATCACCAAGATATGGTTATTATTTCTACTTATGGTTTTATTTTGCTCGAAAATGAGCGGAAGTGAGCATCGTATATGTATGTAAGCAGAACCTTACTTTGAAATACGCTTAGATTACAGCATTTAGATTTATATCTTTGATTTTTAATAAGTCTAACTAAGGTGGTGGAGATTGTGTCAGTTTTATCGAATATCCAATTTCACCATCAACTGCTGTGATATTGCTCAGACCTAAATTATCCACACCATTGCCGTGAATTTCAACAAAGATGTAAGCTTGCTTTATATTGTCAAAGGTACAAGTTAATGTGTTTGTTTCTAATGAATCACTTTGTGGAATACATTGCGAATTAGGTTCACCAGCCTCGTCTCCCGCTTTCGCACTATACCAACGAATGATTGCGCTGCGAGAGTCATAATTTGGAGAATCAAATTTAACAGAGACAGTGTAAAAGTTACCTGCATTTTCCGCAGTATTCATTCCCAATGGCACACTGGAATAATATCGGCTCACATTTAATCCATCAAGATTTGCTGGCACATGCCCATCCACCAATGTTTCACCTACGGTTAAAGGGACAAATTCATATGCATCTAAATATGCTGAATTTGAACCACCCTCCACTTTCAACGGCCCATCATATTTCAGCACATTATCGTCAGGAACAACACGGATTTTAGCATTCAAGCCAGTGCTTATATGTAAAGGTGTGGGAGAAATATGCACATAAATCTTATCACTTAGGGTAGCAACACCACATGCAACTTGATAATCCAATGCACCAGAAGGCACGGTATTTTGGCAGCTTCTACCATTTAAAAAATCTGGCAATACCGCCATTTTAACATCAGGTGATAATAGCGGATCAAACAAAGTCACTTTATATGTTTCATCCATTGACACATTGCTAATTTCATAAAAAATGTCATATACATCTGGTGGTATATCGACAGAAAACTCACTTTGTAGTGAATAATCACCCAGAGGGACTGCTTTAACAATTACGAGACGAGAAACAATATCAATGACATCGCCAGTACTCGCATTACGTAATGTTGCCGTTATTTGATAACTACCAGGATAGAAAGCAAATATTTCACAATTAGATTCTAGACCGAGATTAAAAGAAAAATCAGCCGAACAGCTAATATTCACGTCCAAAGCACCATCGAAATCTTCTGCGGTCAACATTAAATAATCGCCAGAATAGATGACTATAGCTTCTGAAACTTCCACACTTGCAGCTAATACAACGTTAACTACCGAACCGTCTTTCAACGTTGGAGTAACTTGAGCACTACCATTTTTATTTGCTGTAATATCGCATAGCTCTGTCACCAACAAGACATCTGAACTAACTAAGCAATTTGTGTCAGCTGTCACATCAACACTCGCACCATTATTATAATCAGCAAAGACCTTAAACAATTGCGAGTCACCATTCTGTAAAAATAAATTTTGAGGAGACATTCTTAATTGAGTGATTGAAGGAGCAGTAATTTCAATTTCTGATCCAATTAATGTCGGCGTATCACTTGTTAACATTACAAGGTCGATTATTGCTTTTCCTGGAGAAATACCTGTCACTATACAATCTGATGTAATACTAATAAAACTAGAACTCGAACGACATTCAACTATATCAAATTGATTATCTTTAATTTCATCGTTTGAATAAGTCAAAGTAAGCGTCAACGGTAGTTCAAGCCCCTGAATTAATGTTGGGGTTTTCTCGTTAATTTCTACCTTAGAAACTGTAATAGCTGGTTCGGGTTTAGATTCGGCTAGGACAGTAATATTTGCTTTTTCAATCAAGCTATCATTGACTGCCTCAGTTCGCATTATAGTGACTTTAGCCTCACCAGCTTGTAATGCCACTACTTTACAATCCGACGACACACTAACGACATCGGAAATAGAATCTAACTGGCAACTAACATCATTTGGAACTGTACCTTGGGAATCATCACTCATAATGACAGAAAGATTCAGCACAGTCTCATCGCCTATCGACAATTCAACATTGTCTGGCGCCAAAACATATTTTTTTATACTCAAATCAATGGGATCAATAATCACATCCTTAATAACAATTTCAATGCTCAATTCAATATTCGACACTGGATCAACAAATGTTACGGGAATGGAGTTTTTATTAAGAGAAGATGAATCATAATTAAGAGCAATCTCTATATCATTAGAAGTTTTAAGAATCAGGCTATCGGACTCTTTCACCCAAGAAAAATTTAATTGTTCACTGGATTCAGAATTATCATCATACTTGCTGATTAAATTAACACTTGAGGTATCTGATGTATTTAAATCAATCGTTAACTTATCCAGACTAGTAAAAATTTCAGTAATAGCAGGTTCAGATTGTTCCGGGACTAATTCAATAGTAAATTCGATATCCAAATTTGATTCTGGATCTTTAAATTTTATTGCTGCTTCTCCGGCCAACAATGCATCCTTATTAAATTCAAGTGCAATGAGGTTATCCGCTTCATCTTTCAGTACTAAATTTTCTGCATCCCAACTAATGACAAGATTTATCGTGGTTTCAGACTCATCATCAAATTTTCGGGTTAAAACTACATTCGCTGAATTATTTTGATTTAAATCAATACTGACTTTTTCGAGATTTATTGTAGCACTGGTTATTGAAACCTGGGGAGAAGGGCTTTGCTCAGGATCATTCGATTTACCACCACCACAGGCAATCAAAAACAAACTCAACAATAAAACGGCAACTAGCTTGAAATTCCAGTTTTTCGGCATGAGCCAACCTCTGTTCATGTTTAATTAGCAAAGCACATCAAATGAATATGCAAGAAGGTATACTATATATACGAGCTTAACTGGAAGTTAATTGTAATAGAATGTATCTTACTGATTTATATGGATTATTCAGTGTATTTTACAAGCAACTTATAAAACGTCCCACCCTCTGCAGCGGCAGGTCCATTTAAAACACCAAATTCGCCGTTATTTCCATCAATTACAATTTGTATATTACCCGATGCAGCAGCCGGCACACGGCATATCACCCCATTAGTCTGTATTGTTGTCATTTCATTATTACAAAAACCGCTCGACCAATTTACGCTCATTTTTATTTGCGCAGAAAAATCAAACATTTTAATCGTTAAGCCTTTGCCAGCCAATTCACCAGCATCAAACGTATAATAGTGTTTATTATTCCCTCCGCTTTCATTAGCCAAAATAAAATTTGAAACTAAACCATCTAACACCAATTTGACCGGCGATTGTAAATTTAGTAGCGATTGATTTTGAAATAAATCACCATCCGCAGAAATTAAATTCAAATTTGCCTGAATATTTTCTTCCTGCATATTTTCTACAACAAACATTACATCATTTTCAGCCACTTGAAAATAACAAGCAACAGAGTGAAATTTTAAGGGTATCGTATTCAAACACGTAGGATACTGAAGTGTCGAATGGGTATAGACAAACAAACGCAAACCTTGCGTGACATTACTGGATAGCATCACTCTATAATGTGAAAAATTATCCAAGTTTGAAACTTGATACCATATTTGAAAATTATGTTCAGCCAGCTTTATTTGATGACTAAAACCTTCCTGGGAAGAATGAATAACAATGGGTTTAACACGTATTTTCAGTATAGTTTCACTTTCAATATTCGATAATCCCTCACCAATTGTTCTAATTTTAATTTCTGCTTCGCCAGGTTTTACGGCAACTAAATGACAATCTGGCAGCAATATAATACTTAAATTAAACGATTCGGTAACATAACATTCATAGGAGATACTATGATTCAGGTGGCGTTTATCAAGCGTATCAATTGCTAAGATTTTCGCTTGATATTCCTGACCTGAATATAGCTCAATATCGCTTTCTTCAAAAATGAGCTGATTGATTAAGGACTTTTGTTGTTGCAATTGTGTAGTTGAAACTAGCGAAGGAGTTGCTGTCTGTATTGAGCCTACTTGAGGTGAAAATTGTAGATTTTGGATGCTGTCACCTGTTTTTTCCTTAACAGTTGATTCATCCTGCTCCTCAGGCTCTAATACTGATTCTGAAATATCTCGTTTTTGCTTGAGATCTAATAAAGATTTGCCAGCATCAACCTTTTGCCGTTGTGATTGGACTTTTTTTGGACTCATATTAACAGTGAGGCGTATACTTTTGCCGGATTCTGGATCCGTCGCAACTAAACTGACAATACACTTTTTTTGCAAACAATCTGCATTTTTTTGTAATTCGCCTTTTTCATTAACCGACAACAAAACGATATTTTCGCTAAGCCATGAAACACGAGGGCTAATGTTTTTTTCTGTTTTGTCCGAATACTTAGCGCGAATTGAAAATGGCTTAGGATAAAAATACTTATCGCTAAGGGTAATAGATTTAGGTATGGCACGTAATTCAAGTACATGAGGCTCGTCAATCTGTTTCTCAGTACAACCGCCAATCAATACGAATAAAATAGCAGCAACCCAACATGCACTTCGGTTATATCCTTGCATAGCGTATAAGTGCTGGAAATTGATATTCATTTATGACCTTACAAAAAAACTGAATTATTCTTATGAAAACAAATATTTACATCAGCAAACAGTCTATTATATGATTCGTTTAAAAACAAACAGCCAATTCAAGCTCAGAATAATCAGTTGGCACGATTTTATAATGCAAACGTGTCCTAACTAATTAAACTAAGCTTATACACCCGGGGAGGGGATATGTATTTAGTTGCAGCTGTATTTCTTGTTTTTTCTGGTGCCGCAGCATTAACGTACCAAGTAACCTGGGTGCGTTTACTTGGTCTGAGCATGGGATCAACCAGTGCTTCTATAAGTACAGTACTTGCTGCCTTTTTCCTAGGCATGGCATTGGGTAGCTACTTTGCCAATCGCATCAGTCACAATCACACAAACTCCTTTAATGCTTACGTTCTTCTCGAGCTTTGCATTGGCCTTACTGGTTTAGCGCTGCTCCCTATATTGCTTAACCTAGACAGTATCATGGCCACTATTCCTGCTCTTGGTAGTGCCATGACGGGTAAATTTTTCATAACCATGGCCTTATTGTCTATTCCAACAATTTGTATGGGTGCTACATTTCCAGTCATGGCTGCGATATTAATTCGCAAAGAAAGTGAAATTGGTTTACGAATAGGTCAATTATACAGCCTCAATACCTTTGGTGCGATTTTCGGCGCTTTGTTTACTGGTTTTTTGTTTATACCGCAATTTGGATTAGACGGCGCTATTTATATTGCAGTGACGTTTAACTTACTCATTGCGTTGAGTGGATGGATCTTGAATAAGAGAATTCACTTACCTAAATTGGAATTCAATCCCCATCAAGATAAAGAAAATCTCACGACGCCTAGTCATCTTAGAGGCAATCAACGCATTGCCCTTCTTATATTAATCGGTACCGGTTTCGCTTCCATCGCTTCCGAGATTGGCTGGACAAAATATCTCTCCATTTTTACTGGTACAACAATTTACGGATTTGCAGCGATATTAGGCATATTCCTCATGGGTATAGCCGCTGGTTCCTGGGTTATTAAAAATTATCTTGAACAAATACATGAACCACGCAAATTATTGGCTTACTCCTTATTGGCCGCTGGATTGGGCTTAATTTATGCTCGCGTGGGTTTATCTTTTGTTCCTAATTGGTATGAAGGTATTAATCATCTCAGCTTTGCTGGCGAAACCAAACAATGGCTAAAATATTTATTGGTTTTCATTATTATTTTTCCACCCACCTTTATCTTTGGTGCGATTTTTCCGCTGAATATAAAATTATATTGCGGTGACCTAAATGGCGTTCAAGCACGTGTAGGTAAAGCTTATGCAGCCAATACCATCGCGAGTATTGCCGGCTCAATATTCGCCGGTTTTTGGATCATCCCCCTTTATGGAACCGATGTTTTACTTGTTCTCATGTGTGCACTAGTGTTACTCCTTCCCGTTCCTTTAGTACTCTACAATAAACAACAAACCAAACATTTTGCGGTAATTACATTAGCGGCCTTATTTTTATTTAGCACTCAATTATTGCCAGGAATAGATTATAAGAAATTAATAACCAGTGTTGGTTATAAGTATGATGAAGAAGCCTATAAAGGCGCAACACCAGATTTTCTGTTTGTTAAAGAAGGTAAAATCAGTGTTATCAGTCTAGTAACCTATGACGGAAAAATTGCTAAAGTACAAGCAAATGGATTAAATGAATCAATGATTGATATGGATGATCCATCTAATGCCTTGGTCATCGAATCCTTACTGGCTTATTTCCCGTATTTTATTCACAAAGATCCTCAAAGTGCGTTTGTTGTAGGATTTGGTGGTGGCATTACCACTCGCGCATTTACTCATACCAATATGAAAAGCATTCGTGTGGTAGAACTTGAGCCAATGGTTGTTGAAGCAGGCAAAACAATTCCTGGTGGTCCGGTAACAGCTCTTGATGATCCACGGGTCAAAATCGAGTTCAACGATGCACGAAATACATTGCTCATTGAAGATAATAAATACGACATTATCGCTGCACAACCTTCACACCCTTGGCTCGCGGGTGCATCGAATGTCTTCACTCAAGAGTTTTTTGAACTAGTGCAATCTAGATTAAATGACGGAGGAATTTTTACTCAATGGATTAATTTATTCAGAATGGATGTTACAACCCTACGCTCACTTTTTTCTGCATTTTTCTCTGTTTTTCCAGAAGGTGTCACTTTAGCCAATCTCGAAACCGGGGATTTAATGTTAGTAGGATCTGATGAAGCCTTGAAATTTAATCTGCCACAAATGGAAAAACGTATGAGCAAGGCAGAAATTTTAACAACATTCAATCATTTTAACGTTTTCCAAGCTAGCGATCTTTTCTGGTATTTTGCATTATCCAGAACGGAAGCATTGCAAGCGGCAGCAAATATGACACCGAATACTGATACCAATATTTTTTCAGAAGTCCGTTTATCTGCCTTATATGATGATCCAGTTGGTGATGAAAACCCTTACACCTTTTTATTTGATAATTTCAAATATGATGTCATTCCTTATTTAGATCCCAGTGTTGCAAAAAATCAATTAAATGACATTGGCATGTATTTTTTAAAATGGGAAACACCGGCTGTTACGCTTAAGGTTGCACATCAACTTTATAAACTGGATCAGGAGTGGGGACGCAGTTTAAAACATGAAATCTTTTTCTGGCGTTTTGACTGGTCGGGTGGCACTGAGTGGTTTGAAAGTCATGACACCTGGCGTGATATAACGTTTTTAAAACAGCTGGAAATTTATTTAACCCAAAATCAAATCTCAAAAGCTCAAGCTTTAATTAAAAAAATTCCAGATGAAAAAACCCGTTTAACGGCTCAAGCTATGAAGTTGTTTTACGAAAAAGAATGGAAGACTTTGGCAGCGATCAAGCCCCAAAGCACTGAAGAAAAAAAATGGCAATTATTGGGTTTAGCGAAGCAAGACATAAAAAAAGCTGGGCAAGAATTGGTGAAAGTCGTCGATACAGAAACACCTAGTTTACCCATTATCCGAACTCTAATCCAATATTATGCGGCTATAGATGATACGGCAAATATGGATAACTGGAATAACAAACTCAACACAGTACAAAAAGATTTAGTACAACGCTATGAACAACTTACCCAGATAGCCTTAGATGATGAAAACTTTGAATGGAACAAAGCTTTAATTAACGAGATTGAACGCATCAATCCCGATTTTAAAAAAATACCTGAGCTTAAAGTCGCTAGGGATAAAGCCTTATTATCTGTTTCTCAATAACATTACCCATTAAATGGTAAATTTAGGTTTAATTCTCCGACCGATTTATTCCATGGCGTTGCTGAAACGCCTCACAATAGACGACTATTAGCGTCATTTCGCCTCGCCTTAATACAAATACAACTCACACTTATAATCTAAATCCATAATCCGATGGGTATATTCAAAATAATAACCTATAATTTTCATAAAGAATTAACCTAAACAGGCCTTAAATGTCCTGAATTCATAAAGTTTTACCTAAATTAGTCGATAATTTTCAAGCATATAAACAATCGACATTAAAGATCCTTGTCACCCCAATTTTCATACAGGAGATAGAACAGTGAACAAAAAACCACTTTCCCAATTATCTAGCTATGGTCAAAGCTTCTGGTATGACAACATTCAGCGCCATCTTTTGCAGAATGGCGATATGCAAAAGATGATCGACGAAGATGATATGCGTGGGGTTACATCAAATCCTTCTATATTTGAAAAAGCAATTGCTAACAGTAATGATTATGACGTATCACTTGTTTCCTTGGTAAAAGAAAATCCAAATCTTTCTAGTCGAGATGCATTTTTCGCTCTTGCAGTTGAAGATATACAAGCGGCTTCTGATTTATTAAAACCCGTATATGACAAAACCAATGCGGTAGATGGTTATGTTAGTCTTGAAGTTTCTCCTGATCTTGCGCATGACACAGATGCCAGTATCAAAGAAGCCCAAGAGTTATTTTTACGTTTAGGTAAACCCAATGCCATGATAAAAATACCCGCGACCAAAGCAGGTATTCCAGTCATTGAACAACTCATTAGCGATGGCATCAATGTCAATGCAACTTTATTATTTTCAGCCGAGCGTTACGTTGAAGTTGCCAAGGCCTACATTCGTGGTTTAACCGCGCGACATCAACGAGGCATGCCAATTAACAATATCGCATCCGTTGCCAGCTTTTTTGTTAGTCGAGTTGATGTTAACCTGGATGAACGCCTAGATCACTCTAATAACCAACAAGACGCTGCACCATTAAAAGGCAAAATGGCTATCGCCAATGCAAAAGTGGCTTATCTTGAATACCAGGCTTTATTTGAATCTGATGAATTCAAAGCATTGCTTGATGCAGGTGCAAAACCACAGCGTTTACTATGGGCTAGTACAGGTACTAAAAACCCAGAACTTAGCGATGTTTTGTATATTGAAACGTTGATTGGCCAAGATACCGTAAATACTATTCCACCAGCAACAGCCGAAGCGTTTAATGATCATGGTAAAGTTGCGGAAACGCTAACTCAGGGATTAGCAGAAGCTGTTGAAGAATTTGCTATGCTTGAAAAATTAGGCGTAGATGTGAATGCAGCCATGGTACAATTAGAAGACGAAGGTGTTGCAGCTTTTGAAAAGTCTTTCAACAATTTGTTAGATGCTATTCAAAATAAAATGAATGATATTAAAAATTCTGACTCAAGTAGTGCAGCTTAAGGGCATCTCCAGAAATAGATTTAAAGTGATGAGGGCACCAACAGTAAGCGCTTGAGGCGAGGAAAAATCAAACGGAAAAGCCCAGTTTGCTGCCGCAAATGAGCATTTTGAGTTTTATTTTAACGCAATCAACGTGCTTTAATTGTATTTCAGGAGTTACCCACAAATGATTTCTCCAACAATTTTTGAAGACAGCCCAACGCTGCACATTGCAGCTGCGGACTACTTCCTCAAAATTTATCAACAAAGTATTGAAGAACAGAATGTGTTTCACGTTGCGCTATCTGGTGGAACAACACCTAAATATTTATTTCAACTTCTTGCAA
>Ga0316207_10005810_pt1 | contig 10061 bp, 4 predicted proteins | sample 6weekpyrite_MG_FD_204943 | JGI IMG/M metagenome (GOLD analysis project Ga0316207, IMG submission 204943) | Microbial mat bacterial communities from mineral coupon in-situ incubated in ocean water Damariscotta River, Maine, United States -... | ecosystem: Environmental > Aquatic > Marine >...
AGCGAAATACCGCTCCAGGCTATAAAGGTTTTGAAGTTCACGCGTCTCCCAAAGTGACTCTGGAAGAAGATCTTATACGACGCGATTTGACAATTAATGCTATAGCACAAGACGAAGCTGGCAACATTGTTGACCCCTACAATGGTCAGAAAGATTTAAAATTAAAATTACTACGTCATGTTTCAAGTGCATTTAGCGAAGACCCTGTGCGTATTTTAAGAGTCGCTCGCTTTGCTGCACGTTATGCCCATTTAGGTTTCACTGTTGCCGATGAAACCCTACAGTTAATGCAACAAATGGTTAATAACGGCGAAGCCAGTGCGCTGGTTGCTGAACGCGTGTGGCAGGAATTCAATAAAGCATTAAATGAAAGAAACCCTGAAGTATTTATACAGACTTTACGTGACTGTCATGCTCTGAAAATAATTTTACCTGAAATAGATAATTTATTCGGTGTACCACAACCAGTAGAGCATCATCCTGAGATAGACACTGGTATTCACACCTTAATGGTACTTCAGCAGGCATCATTATTAACTCATGATCCGGCTACTCGATTTGCCGCATTATGCCATGATCTGGGCAAAGCATTAACCCCGAAACATAAATGGCCAAGTCATCATGGTCATGAAGCTCTGGGTGTTAAACCGATTAAGGAATTATGTAGCCGCTTACGTATCCCAAATAATTTCAGGGAACTGGCCTGCATCACAGCAGAATTTCATTTACATGTTCACCGTGCATTTGAAATTAAAAAATCTACTTTATTAAAAACCATAGAAAAAATGGATGGCATGCGAAAACCCGAAAGGTATGAACAACTTTTAATTGCCTGCACTGCTGATCTTCGAGGCCGACCTGGTTATGAAAATCATCCATATCCACAGGCAAATTATTATCGCGAAGCATTACAAATAATTAAATCCGTAGATATACAAGCATTAAAAGAGATGGGGCTACAGGGAAAAGAAATGGCCAATGCCATTCAAACTGCGCGTTTATCTGCACTGAATAAACTTTTGAAGAAGCCTGAAAAAATTTAATTGCGCGATTTTATATTTTATTATGAAATCACAAAGACTTTAATAGTCTCGACGCGGCCCTTTATACAAACCACCTTCAAGACCAAATGGTGGTTCTCGTCCAACCAGCTCTTCAATTAATGTCAGCTCCATATCGGTATGGTTAATCATCGGTGCTGGGGTTATTAGTTTTCCTTTTTGTGATGGCTTTGCTAATAAATATTTAGGTTTATCATGATGCTCAGAAACTATTCTTTCCTGCACATTTTTATCCACATTTGAAGACAAATCTGTAATGCCATAACAGGTACATAAATAGGTTTTCTCAGGGTCTGACTCTATATATACACCCGTTCCACGAATACCTATCGTGGCTGTGCTACTACGCATATGTAACGGTTTTTTATCTTCTCTGTGCCCAAAAACAGAAAGTAATTTCCCAGAAAAAACACGGATGGTGCTAATGATTTCATTACCCTCAATTTCCATACTGCTGTTACCGCGCAAGATAAAGGCATCCTTACCCACAACAAATACAGCATGTGCCCCAGATCCCGTTGAAACCACATCATTATTTTTCACAAAGGTGTCGAGTGTAGCCAGTTTGTTATTAACCATGACTTCACCGCTGATATCAAAAAACGACTTGCCTGGTGGTAATAACTTAGGGATCTTACCCATACTTTGAACAGTAGCGGGTAACGACCACACGCCCGTTGCAAAAGCACCTGCGGTTAACATCTTTACCAGAAAATCTCGTCTTGGGTCGTCTATATCGTCACTCATAAAACAAATCCTGAGGGGAGTAGGTTGCTATATTTCTTTATTAATTAAGTCTTATCTGATTACTAATAGCACAAAGTAGCTATCAGTATTAACGGAAATAGATGTAAGGATAATGCCATTAATATGTTCCAGCACAGCATACTCTCAGTAACTTATTGATTTACAATGCAATTACAATTTTTTCACTTTGTCTTATAGCTGATACCGCTACTTCTTTTTTTCATACAATTTGTAATTTTTCGTCTATTCTTTAAGAGTGTTATAACTACCCCCCTCAACTCAAATGATCACTAATTCTAAATGCCTATTGCGTTTTTTAGGCCCATTATTATTGATGGCCTTAAGCACTAACTGTCTGGCCTTAGTGACATATGATGGCGATGAGGGCATGTTTGATCAGATTTTTGATCCTATTTGCAATGACTGTCATACCAGCGATTTCTCTAGCGATCAGGATGGAGACAGCAACGTTACCACTGTTGATCCTCATGTAGATAGAGAAGGCGCTGCACCCTTTATAAATTTTAATACATATGTACAATCGCAAATTACATATACAGCAGGCACCTACTCAGGTACTAATGCAGTACGCGGACAACTATATGTTGCTGCCGATGGCATGCCTCCACAATACGACACTTTATTCGTAGGCACAAAGTCTAGCGGTCAAATTAATTCTAACTCACCATACACAGCGTTAACTACTAATCAAAAAAACCTGTTTGCAACCTGGATAACTGATGGCGCTCTGGAAAATGCTGCGCCCAGCACAGCCAATGCAATCCCATCTTTAGTTACGAAAACAAGTGCTACTCTTAATGCAACCCTTGCAGAAAACGGCTCAGAGACCACCGTGGTTTTCAGACACGCGACTACTGGCACACCGCTTAGTGACCCAGGTTTAAATATTGCTGTAACATCACCAACGGGTACAGGTGGTGGCTTAGCTAAATCTATAAGTACAAATGTTAGCAGCTTACTATGCGGTACAAGCTATCATTACAAAATTTTTGCCACAAATGGTATTGGTAGTAATAACTCGGGCACCCCTCAAACATATTCCACTTTGAATTGCTCAGCACCGAGCATTGATGAAGGCACTAGTGTTTTAAGATCTATCTCAGTAAATGAAAATCCAAATGCCTTTAGTCTTACATTAAATGCATCTGATACTGATGGCACCAGCAATCTTAGCTGGAGTATATCAAGCGTACCTGTCAATGCTGGCTCCGCATCGGTCACAAGCGGAACAGGTGCTTCACAGGTAATTAACTACAACCCACCAAATGCAAGTTACTCAGGCACTGATCAGTTTGTTGTAACTGTTACTGACGATACGCCTGGCACTCAACTCACAGACAGCATTACCGTAAATGTTTCTATTGGCTTAGAAGCACCGGTAATGTCAGGTTTATCAACAGTAACCATGAGCGAAGATAGTAGCCCTACACCCTTTTCTTTAACTCTCAGTGCAACTGATGTTGATACGACCGATAGTTTATTAAGCTGGGATATTTTGACACCAGCCAGTTTTGGTACTGCCGTTGCTACAGGAACGGGAGCTTCAAAAGCGATTACCTATACACCCAATGCACATATAAACGGTAATGCAGCAGACAGCTTTACTGTAAGGGTAAGAGACCCTCAGTTAAATGACGACACAATAACGGTAAGCGTGAACATTACGGCAGTGAATGACACACCATCTGCCACGGTAGATAATTTAACCGTTGAAGCAAATAGCACAGGAAACACATTAACGGTTTTAACAAATGATACCGATGTTGATGCAGGTGACACTAAACGCATTATTTCTGTTGGCACACCTAGTAATGGCGGTAGTGTAAGCATCAATAATGCAGGCAGCACGGATAACACCTTAAACTACACACCCCTTAATGGATCTCAAACACCTGAATCTTTTACATACACCATGCAAGACACCGACGGGCTTCAAGCATCAGCCACCGTAAACATATCTTTCCTGGATACAGATTCTGATGGCCTGGCAGATCCTTTTGATAACTGCCCTCTAGTATCAAATCTTGATCAAACTGATACTGATGTTGATGGCTTAGGCGACGTATGTGATAACGACCCGACTGCATCTGGCATACTAGATACATTTATTGTTTTCAATGTTAACCAGAATGCTATCGATGGCAGTATTCTCTTTACCGACGATGGAGATGTAACTGTAACCGCTGATCTAGACTCAACTACCGGTGCAGGTGTGCTTACGCACGACTGGTCACAAACGGATGCTGAATTAATTGCCGCACAAGTTAGCTTAAATAATAATACCTTTGTGTTTGATCCTTCAAGTCTAGCCTTAGGTACTTATATTATTGATGTAACAATTGATGATGACGGCAGTACCACTCACAATACAAAAATGATAAATATTTTTGCTAATACTTTACCCGTACTGACAACTACTAATACGGATGGAGAAGGCGCAGATGACCTAACTGAAGGTTACGGGGATAGTGACAATGATGGCATCCCAAACTTCAGGGATGATGCAGGCGAAGCTGAAAATGAGCTTAGTGTAAACTCTAATATTGGTAATTCTGTTGTAATTAAATCTGAAACTGGCACTAAACTTTCCATTGGAGACATCGCGTTATCTTCTGGTATATTTGCAGCCGCAATAACTGAAGAAACAATTGCGCAATATGCTAATCAGGGCCAACCTGTTCTAAATGCAGTTGACAATAGCTATAGTGGCATTAGTGAAATTTTTGATTTTATTATTAGTGACATAACACAAGCTGGTGGTACAGCCAAAGTCGTACTACCTCTCAGAAGTAGCATTCGACCAAACTCTATTTATAGAAAATACACTGTAACAAATGGCTGGCAAGATTTTGTTATTGATAATAACAATAACATTTCTACTGCCTCAACTACTGCTGGAATTTGTCCTTCACCAGGCAGCATTGAGTACACGACTGGTTTAAATGCTTTTGAAAACTGTATTCAACTTACTTTGCAAGATGGCGGTCCAAATGATAGTGATGGCGAAATTAATGGCGTTATTCGCGACCCAGGCGTTCTGGCGTTAGATAGTAACTTAGCTACAGAAGAAGACGACCCCTGTGATCAGGCCGTTTACAATAGTTGCGCAGATAAGTCAGGTGGAATTGGCACATTACATCCACTATGGATACTTATAATTACTGCTATTGGCTTTTATCGTAAAAAATGTAAATAATTTTAAAAAATAATATGAAAAAAAGAATATTGGTATTAATCATGTTTATTAGTGCTTGCTCTCAGTCACTTGCTGATACTGAAAGTAATATCAATCTTGATGTTGCTATTAGTCATGATGACAATCTCAATATTAGTCCTGATGATGAATTCGCAATAGATAGTTTATTTGCATCCGTCGGTGCAAGCTATAATTTAAATAAAAAAATAAATTATAAAAGTTTTTTTGACTCACACCTGACATTAAAGTATGAAAACTACCAGGATACTGACGGCCTTAATAACACAGAGTTCAGTGCAGGCATTGGGTACAACATAAAACCTGGCGCTGGATTCACTAAAGCAACTTATATATTAAAAGGCGATATACGTGTAAATGATTATGAAACCGATATCCGTGATAGAACAGTTTACGAAGCAACAGGAATCATGTCATTCTGGGTAACTAATACCATTTCTATGCGTACAGGGCTTACTGCACGGATGCGCGACTCTGATAGTACTGTATTCGACACAAAAGACTTTCGCTTATTCATAAATGCAGACCTGATACTAAATAGAAAATCAACTTTATACTCAACACTTAATTTATTAACAGGCGACCTAACATCCACTATTGATCAGGATGATGAAAATGAAGAGATATTAGACTTAATTAATCAGGCAGATGCAATTGAATTTGACCCAACCTTTGGTGACAACATGATTGCCTATAAAGTTAATACTGATATAGCAGCACTCACATTAGGTTACAACTACGTTTTCAGTCGCAAACAATCGTTAGATTTTTCTGCCCGCTATGCAATAGGCAAAGCAGATTTCAACGTTGATTACAATGCTACTTTCATAAACTTCAGCTACCTGGTCTCTTTTGGACTGTAACCAATATAATATGAAAACGACTACTTATATAACATATTTAACCTGCTTATTAATACTTAGCGGCTGCGATAGAAAAGATACAGCCACAGAATTTGATAAAGTTAATACGTCTACACCCAACAAGTTTTTACAATACCCAAATATGCAACCCAGTCTAGCCGCCGGTACCTATACTGTCGTAGCAGCCACAACAAATGCCAACGCAACTGATTCATATACAATAACAATAACCAAAGATGATGAAACCACTAAAAGCGTGAACGGTCGCTGGTCTCTTTCGGGAGGAAAAGACCCAGCCTCATTAAGTAATCCACAACATCTCGTGACTCTTGATACACCAGGTGGAATTGAAGTTTCTTTAGAATCAGGAACCGACAATTATTTATATCTACTCGATCGATCTGGCAATGTTTTATATGAAGATGATAATAGCGGCATTTCAAATAATGCACTGTTAGATTTGCCTGCTTCTCTTATCAATAACCAGAAATGGACTGAAGCCTATTATGCAGCTATTGATCCGGAAAATGAACGCGACACCTTAAACAAGTGGAAAACCAAAAATGGTTTTGATGCAGGTTATGATGTCCATGTTATTTTTAGAGATACCAAAGATTTAGGTTATGGTCGAAATATGTACATGCGAAAAAATACGAATGGCTGCCTGGCAATTTATGTTGAAAATTTCCTGGTTGAGGTAATTGACGGCCTACCGTACAACACGCTTAACCTGATTGCCGCTATTAAAAATGACAGGCGACATCATTTTGGTTCAAATGCTATTGAGTTTAGTGATCTCGACGGTGACTGTGATGGTAGTGAACCTATGTTTAATAAATTTTTCACTTTCAAAGCAGACCCATCCAACCCAACTGCAGATGAACCTCGCCTGCTAAGTGTTGATCTGGACGGTCGAGGTGAAAAATATATGCCCATCCCATGCATTACCTGCCATGGTGGAACAGCTAAACCATTAGAAGCCGATGGTTCATTTCCATCGTCGGCAGTACCTGGCCAGGCCAACCCTGAACTTCGCATTGGTGATACCAACTCAAAACTACAACCGTTTGAGGTAGATACTTTTGAATTTTCTGATGAGCCGGGCTATACCCGCGAAGACCTTGAAGATAAATTAAAAGAACTAAATGAAGCGGCATTTTCTACTTACCCTGGAACTCGAGCAAATGGAGAATGGGATGCCGACTTTATACGTGAAGTATTAGACGGCTGGTATGGCGGTCATTTTTTAAGCGCCACTAACAGCAATGGCTTTGATACGACTTTTGTACCTCAAGGATGGAAGCATGACCCAACAGATAACACGATACCAGCAAGTCGGCCTGCGTCGAGTGAAGAATTATTTTTACAAGTTGTAAAACCCTATTGCTTTGCATGTCACTCTAAACGTGGAACTAACCTCCGTAGTAATAATTTGGTAAACACAGTTGATACAAGTAAAGACGTTAATTTTAGTACCTATGAAAAGTTTGTTAGTCATGCAGAGCAAATAGAAGAATATGTATATGCGCGTGGTCAGATGCCTATGTCACGCTTAACTTTTGATAAATTCTGGGAAAGTAATGCGCCGGAAATTTTAGCAACTCACATTCCTGGTTTCAGTTTTGCAAATACGGATGGTTCGATTAATATGCCAGGAAAACCAATTGCAGATGCAGGTTTAAATCGAACGGTAGTATCACCTGTCACTATTTCTGCCCAGGGCTCATTCTTTGCTGATAATTATTCCTGGGAAATTATTCAACAACCCGACGGTAGCTCAGCCTCTCTTAGCGATAAAAGTTCTTTACGAACTGACCTTACTGCAAATATGAATGGTCTATATAAAATAGAACTTACTATTAGCAACAACGCTGGTGAAACCAGTACAGATGTTTTAGAAATTACAATTGATAACACATTATCTCCCAATCAAAATGACGTGACTTTTGATGGCGAAATATTCACCTTATTACAAAGCGGAACAACCATAACATGTATAAGCTGTCATACCATTCTAGGCCCTCTTGGGTCAGGTGGTGTACCTATATATTATGATGCAGATTCTGCTGGATATACTATTTATGAAAACGTAAGACAACGCGTAAATTTTGCCGACTTAAAATACAGCCCTATTTTAAGAAAACCTACAGGTAACCATCACTTTGGAAACACACCTTTAACTGATGCTGATGACATTAATATGCTAGTCAACTGGATATCAGAAGGCGCTCGAGAAAAATAACGACAAAACATGAAATTAATACTTTTATTTAGACGAGCCCCTGCTATAAAAAACTCATGAATCTAAAGCGCATCGAGCACGTAACGCCAGATCTTTTCGTGTATAAGGCTTTAACAATAAATCACTACTCAATTCAGATAATGATGACTCTATATTTTTATGAGAAGCATACCCCGTTGCCATAAGCACTTTTATTTCTGGATTAATTTCAATCGCCTGTTTTGCCAGTTGAAAACCGTCTATACTACCGGGCATTACAACATCACTAAACAATAATTCAATATTTTTTCCGTTTTCAGATTTGAGTATTTCAATTGCCTTATCAGGATTTTCAGCTACATATACCTTATAGCCAAAACTAGTTAGGTATATTTCAGCCAGTTCTCGCATATCACTTTCATCCTCCACCAGTAATACACTCTCACTTCCTCCAGGTAAACTTTTTTTGCCCGCATTAACATCATTCTTTTTAAATTCCTGCACTGCTTGTGGCAGGTATAGTTCAACACAAGATCCTTCACCAATTTTAGACCTAATATTAATTGCTCCTTTTACCCTTTCAACAAAACCAAACAGCATGGCCATGCCCAGTCCTGTTCCTTTACCGACGGTTTTTGTAGTAAAAAACGGCTCAAAAATATGTTCTATAACTTCTTCATGCATACCTGTGCCGGTATCGCTAACACTCAACTTAACATAACTACCTGCAATCAAATTACTAACTTTAAACGAAATAGTTTTTTCTATTCGTACATTTTCAGTTTTAATTTCAAGTACTCCTCCTCCGGGCATTGCATCACGGGCATTTATAACAAGATTTAATACGGCATCCTGAAACTCTCCGTTATCTGCCATAACATCCCATAAATCAGGTAAAAAATTCATCTTGAATTCAATTGAAGGAGTAATAGAGCGTTGTAATATATTTTGCATACTCAGCAAACTTTCATTAAGGTTGAAAGTAATTTTATTAAATTCCTTCTTTCTTGAAAAATCAAGAAGGCCTTTGGTTAATTCTGCGCATCTCTGAGCACCTTTAGTAGCAGAATCAATCCAGGTGCTAAATCTATCATCCTCATTTGCCTTGCCTTTCATCATCTCCAGGTAACCTAGCACGATACCTAACTGATTATTAAAATCATGGGCAATTCCTCCAGAAAGATGTCCTACTGCTTCCATCTTTTGTGAATGTCTCAACGAAACCTCAAGCATTTTCTGGTTTGTTATATTCTGTGCCAGACCTTCTATTGCTGTAACACTACCTTGTGAGTCTATTACAGGTGTATAAGTTACACGTAAATTACAAATTTCATTATTAGCGTTATAGACATCCACTTCACAGGCCTCTGTTTGGATACCTTTACATGCTTTAATGAAATTATTTTTAAGACTTTTCTTTGCTTCGTTATCTATGACAATTTTCTTGTTATTGACTATAAAATCTTTTTCTGAGTAACCGAGACTATTATAAACTGAAGGGCTAACATAGCTATATTTACCCTCTTCGTTCAGCGTGAACATAAAAAACTCATCGCTTAAGTTTTCAACTAGTTGACGGTGTTTTCTCTCACTATTTCGCAACTCCGAATTCAACTTATATTCTTCTGTTACGTCATGGAAAACTAAAATCACACCAATCAGCTCACCCTGTTCATTACGTATTGGCGCTGCACTATCTGCAATCTGGTATTCATGAGCATCGTCTGCAACCAATACCGTATGATCATCAAGACCGACTATTTCTCCACTTGATATAACTTTAGCAACCGGATCATCTACTTTTTTACCTGTATCTGAATTATATATTTTAAAGACATCCACCAGTGGTTTACCGCGCAATTCATTCTCAGCTAATCCCAGAAGATGACTTGCCACCGGGTTAACCCTTTCAATAACACCTGTTGCATCGGTAG
>Ga0316207_10005812_pt1 | contig 10058 bp, 12 predicted proteins | sample 6weekpyrite_MG_FD_204943 | JGI IMG/M metagenome (GOLD analysis project Ga0316207, IMG submission 204943) | Microbial mat bacterial communities from mineral coupon in-situ incubated in ocean water Damariscotta River, Maine, United States -... | ecosystem: Environmental > Aquatic > Marine >...
CCGCTGATTTTATAGCGCCGCATTTCCCAGCGGGCACCAATGATGAACAGACCATGTAATACACCAGAAAAACCCACATAACGCTGTAACTGATTATCGATCAGTAAACCGACACTACACAGTAGGGAAATAAATAATAATGCGCCCATCCAGTATTGATTTGACTGGTATCCTGAAAAGAAGATCGCCACCATTAATAAACCCGCCATATTCAGCATTAAATGACTCCAGTTCAGGTGCGTTAAATGTCCGCTAATTAAACGCCAGATCTGCCACTGTTCAATTAATTGCCGATCAAAGCGAAATATGGCCTCCAAGCCTAGAAATTGTATAAAAAAACATACAATAAATAGAACTAGCCACAATTTCTGACTTCTAAGTTTGTATAAAATATCTGTGCGTAATAATTGTGTCATATGCGCTTATACCGGCATCTGTTATGATAACGCAACAAAGTTTAACCATTTATTGACCATGGAGCCATCAGTGAAAGCACCTCATCTTAAACAACAGGGATTTACCTTAATTGAAATTATCGTTGTTGTTGTCATTATCGGTATATTAGCGACATTTGTTGCACCTAAATTTTTAGGCAAAACTGATGATGCACGTATTGTAAAAGCTAAAAACGACATCCAGGCACTTGGCAGTGCCCTCGATCTATACAAACTGGACAACTACGTCTACCCAACAACCGACCAGGGGCTAGACGCTTTGATCAATCAGCCTTCTGGTGATCCTGCCCCCGCTAACTGGCAAAAAGGAGGTTATATCAAAAAACTACAAAAAGACCCCTGGCAGCGTGAATACTTATATTTAAGCCCTGGCGAACATGGTGAAATCGACATTTATTCTCTAGGTGCAGATGGCATTGAAGGCGGCGAAGGCCCAAATGCAGATATAGGCAGCTGGGACTAGTCTTAAATACGTTTGTTAAAAAATGAACAAACAACATAGCAAACGTTATAACCACCTAAATCAGGGTTTCACCCTGATAGAGTTGCTAGTGGTTATTGTAATCATTAGTCTTTCTATAGCCGTTGTTGTGGTAAATATTTCTACTGGCAGCGAGGAAGAGCTAGCAGAAGAAGAGATCATTCGTCTGCAGCAGATTTTACGATTTGCCCATGAACAATCGGTTATCAGATCAGAAGAGTACGGTTTACGTTTTTATGAAACCGGTTATCGTTTTATGCGTTACGATGAAGAAACCGAGAACTGGATAGATTTAACTAAGGACAAGCTATTACGCAGTAGAACTCTACCCCGGCCCCTTGAACTCGATTTATATATAGAACAGGTTCCTGTCGAAATACTTGAGTCACGAGAGGATGAACCTGAACCAAAAACAGAGACTGAAGAGAACCGATTAGCCAGTGCTGCGTCTGATCTGGATTTAGTAGAGCAGAATACAACGCCGCAAAATGAGACAGAAGTAATTAAACCTCAGGTATTTTTACTTTCCAGCTCAGAACTCACTCCTCAGTTTGAAGTGCGCTTACGCATCCCTGGCAGCGATATTGAAGAGCTGCTTGAAGGTTTACCCCAGGGTGAATACAAACGCGTGCAGCAAATCAATGAATAAGCCAGATAACATTAAACACCAGTTTAAGCTGGCAAAAAAACGAAATGGTTTTACGCTAATTGAGGTTATGGTTGCACTAACTATTGTTGCTATTGCACTAGCATCACTCATTAAAGCCTCCGGGGGGCACACAAATTCAGCGGCCTACCTTAAGAGTAAAACCCTGGCTCATTATGTCGCCATGAATGAAGTAACACAGCTACAAATTGATAACGCCTGGCCTGATCTGGGTACGACTCGAAAGTCTACTGAAATGGCTGATATCGAATGGTTCTGGACACGTGAGGTCAAAAAGACCGGTGATGAGAGCGGCAATATTCGCGGGGTAAAATTTAGTATTTTTCTGGATGAAGATAGAACACGAAATCTGGCTCAGGTTCAGGCGTTCATTTCAAACCCGGCGCAGAAACTAGTGTCAGGAACAACCAGTGGTACGGCTGCTAGTGGCACGTCATCAGGTGACACACAAAAATGAAGGTAGGAACATCAGCAAGACAATCTGGTTTTACCTTAATCGAAGTTATTATTGCCATGTCGATATTTGCTATCGTTTCACTACTGGCTTATAGCGGATTACACTCTGTAATTCTTACAAAATCACATACTGAAAACTCACTGGAAAGACTTCGGGAACTGCAAATGACAATGCTAAACCTGAATAGTGATCTGCAACAGTTAAGTGACCGTAATGGTCATGATGCGTTAGGCGGCATTTTATTAAATATTACCACTCAAAATAGTGATTATGTTCTGGTATTCACCCGCAGTGGCTGGCGAAACCCTGCAAACCTTACACGCAGTACATTACAACGTGTTGCCTACAAAATGGATGAAGACAAACTTATAAGACTATACTGGCCCCATATTGACAGAGCTGATGATGAACTGCTTGTTGAACAAACGCTTATAGCTAATATTGAGTCGCTGGAATTACGATTTCTTGATGATAAGAATCAATGGCAAAGCAACTGGCCCTCAGCAAATGATCTCGCATCAGCTCAACCGTCTGGTTCCCTGCCTTTGGCAGTTGAAGCCACCTTAAAAATGAATGACTGGGGTGAAATCAAACGCCTGATAAGGGTTGCACACTAATGATTTATTCCAGGAAACAGAGGGGTGTAGCAATCATAGTCGCCCTACTCGTGGTTTCACTGGCAACAGTTCTCGCAGTATCACTCGTCAAACACCTCAACTACGATATTCGGCGCACAGAAAACATACTGCGCCTTGATCAGGCACATTTGTATAATGTTAATGCGGTTGATTTCAGCATGCTACTACTCAAACTGGATCGCGACGCCAATAATGAGCACGATAGCCATGAAGACATTAATCTGTTCAATGATAAAACAGCCGTTTTTCCAGTTGAAGGCGGTTCTGTATCAGCCAGACTTACGGATTTACAGAGCTGTTTCAATTTAAATAACCTGTCCAAGACCAATTCTGAACTACCGAGGTATCGCGAACAGTACATGAAATTGCTAGGTATATTGGAGGTTGATAGTAGTCTGCACAGAGTGTTAACTGACAGTCTGATAGACTGGCTGGACGAGGATGACATTAATGAAGCTCAGGGTGCTGAATTTGATTATTATATTGGTCTTGATAAACCCTATCGCACAGCCAATAATCTGATGATAAGCCCCAGCGAACTTCGCCTTGTTAAGGGCTATACACAGGATGTAATTAAGCTCATTAAAGATGAGATCTGCGTTTTGCCTGCCGTTAAAACAGCTATCAATGTCAACATAGCCAGTAACAAAATGTTAGAATCTATTGCGCAATTAGAAGGTCACGGTGAACAGATTATTAAGGATCGTGATGCCAGTGCTGAAAACACAGATGATGACGCGCCATTTGAAAAACTGGGTGACTTCACAACATATGTAAAAGACACTCTAAAAGTGAAAGATTTTAACAGCGACGGTTTACAGACATACTCTGAGTATTTTCTTCTACAGACGACTACTCAGCTTGGCGCAGGTGATATGAAGTTATTTAGTATGATATATCGAGATCAGGGTAATGCAAAAACAGAACTTATTCGACAATCAGCTGGGGCACTGTAATGAATGAATTTTTAATTATTCATTACAAACCCGGTCATCAATCGAATTTACAATACTGGGCCATGGGCGCCGAGCAACACCCTTCAATTACCCTGGGCCATGGAAGCCTGGAAGAGTTAAAAGTAATTGCCCGTGGTAAAAAAGTCAGTGTATTAATAGACGCTCATTACACTACTTTAGAATCGGTAAAAATCCCCAGTAAAAACCGTAACAAGCAATTACAGGCAATTCCCTTCGCAATGGAAGACCACCTGGCGGAAGATATAGAAGACACTCATTTTGCTCTCGGTAAGACTACAAACAGTTCTGTGCCGGTAATCGCCATTAAGCGGGAACTTTTAAAAGAGACCCTCGATCTTTTTAATCAACAGAATATTCATCTAGAGTCAATAACAGCGGATAGCGTAGCACTACCTGGAAACGAGTCTCAGTGGTGCATACTACTTGATGAAGATAGTGCATTAATCAAAACTGGCCCATCCCAGGCACATTGTTGTGACCGTGATAATTTATCCGTTATTTTACAGGCACTTTTATCTCAGGCAGACGATGCTGAATCCAACCTGGCTACACCTGATGCGATCACCTATTATTATAAAGAAGATGATACTGATGCAGAAAATTTGCTGCAAAATTTCGACATAGATATCCAGAAGCAGACATATAAAAATCATGCACTGGAAATTTTTGTTCAACACCTTAAAGATGTACAGGCATTTAATTTATTACAGGGTGAGTTCACTCCTAAACGCGAAAGCGTAACCTGGATAAAACCCTGGAAGTCAGTAGCGATTGCGGCTTCGATATGGATGGTTTTACACCTTGGTTATAACAGTTTAATTGCGACTCAACTAGAAGAAAAAAATACCGCTTTAACAAAACAGATAGAGAAAGAATTTAAACGTGCTATACCCGATGCTAGAAAAATGACAGGCATGAAAACACGTGTTGAACGTCGTTTGAAAAGTTTACAATCGGGGGGAGCAGGTTCAAACGAAAGTGGCTTTCTACAAATTTTATCTAAGGTATCTCCAGCACTATCTAAAAACGATCGCACCAACATTAAAGCAGCGGTTTATAGAAATAATTATATAGATATGGATTTAACGGCAAAATCATTGGATGACATTGAAAAGCTTAAAAACAAACTTGCCGCTATTCCTGGTATAAAAACAGTGCTTTCAACAACTGTTGAGAAAGATACTGTTAAGGGACGCTTGAGACTGGAGGTTAAAGGATGAACGCGCTTAATAATTTACTCACGCCTTTAACTGAATGGCTTAACACATTAGAACAACGAGAGCGACATATTGTTATAACAGGTGCAATTAGCCTGTTAATCATATTGTTTTATTTAGTCATATGGGATCCTATAACCTCAAAACATGAGCAGCAAAAATTACAATATGACGCACAACGTCAACTCTATAGCTGGATGAAAAATGCGAGCAATGAAATTCAGCAGCTTAGTTCAACAAATAGTAACAATATTGCCCGTTTTCGAAATCAATCCATTTCAAGTCTGGCAGACCGTAGCGCAACCACATCTGGTGTAAAACCTTTCATTGAAAAAATAGACCAGAGCAAAAAAGGTGTAAAAGTTAGATTAAAGTCAGCCAACTTTGACCAAATAGTAGTCTGGTTAACTGACCTTGAAAATAAATACGGCATTATTGCAACAAAAGTAAAAGTTGAAAAAACCAAAACAAAAGGTGCAGTTGATGCACAAATAACACTGGAGCGCTCGTCTTAAGTTCTCGTTTTTAAAAAACTTGTCTTTTGTATAAAGCATAAAAACATGAAAAAACGTTATTATATATTAACTGCAGTACTGTCATATTTATTCTTCACACTGGGAAATGTGCCTGCAGCAAAGGTTATATCTCTAATTGATAAAAACACCCGCTTGCCGATAAAACTTTATGGTGTTCAGGGCAGCATATGGGAAGGAAGTGCCGAAAAAGTGATGACACAGGGTCAGCCTCCAATTGATAATCTTCAGTGGTCAATTAATCCAGCCATGTTGTTTCTTGCTCAACTTAACGGGGAAGTTAACGGCAGCGTTAAAAACCAGAACATTGTTGGTGATTTCAATGTATCGGCATTCGGTACGATTAGCGCATCTGATATTCGTGCTCGGATTAATGCACCTGTGATGCAGGAATTAATTCAAATGCCACTGGGTGAGCTAGGTGGTGTATTCAATATTAATATTGAGCATCTGGAGATAGAACAGCAAGGCATCCCCTCAGTTATAGCCAGCTTAAAATGGAAAAATGCAAATTTAACCATGGTTGAAACAGTTGAGCTTGGTTTTGTTGACTTATCTGTAACCACAAACGAGAAAAATCAGCTGATTGCAAAAATTTCAAATAAAAAAGGACAGTTGCTCATTAATGGTACTGCTGGCCTTGATGCTAAAAAATCATACAATTTAGATTTGCGGTTAACACCTGAAGAAAGTGCAACTGATAATATACGACAGAGTATAGGCATGTTTGCCAGGCGCCAGTCCGACGGTAGTTACCTGGTTAAACGCAAAGGCAACTTACGCGACCTAGGGCTATAAACTATTAGGGTTATAAATTTTATGTCTGTTACCATTCCAATTAAACCTGCAGTTGAAATTACTAGTGAGAACAAGTGTAGTTTTTGCACCGGCTCAATATGTTGCACTTATATAACTCAGCATATAGATACCCCTCGTTCAAAATCTGATTTTGAACATCTTTTATGGCAAATTTCACATGCTAACATTCGCATCTATAAAGACGATGATGGCTGGACGCTTTTAATTGAAACTAAATGCCTGCATCTACAAATAGATGGTGGCTGTGGTATTTATGAAAACAGACCAACCATTTGTCGTGAACATACCAATGATTATTGTGAATATGATGCGCCATCAGAAGATGGTTTTGAACTTTATTTTCCTGACTATGAGACTTTAAGAGCTTACTGTATTAAGCGCTTTAAAAAATGGGATAAATAACCATTATTTCTACGTCCTGAGTAACATATCTTTTACTAAATAGGGTCTTATACTCAAAAATCCAGACAACCCTCAAATAAATTAATCCAGGTGGCGTACATTCAGCGCTCAATCGAGCTACCAGTCATTTTAATTAACTTTTATTTATGTATTAACTACACTAGTTTAGTTCGTACTTAACACGCTGCGCACGAACCGGGCATACAAACCCTAACTCCACTGAACTTAATTGCAAATCATGTTCGATATTTTTTGCACCATACAATCTGTCACCAACAATTGGAAACCCCAGACCGGAAAGATGACGTCGTATTTGATGTTTGCGTCCCGTTTTAATTTTTATTTCAACTATTGTCTGCTTATTGTTTTCATCAAGTCTCGTCGATATTATTTCTGATACAGATTTCTTTCCATCTAGTTCGTTACTAATTTCGAATGGCAAAGTTATATCTTCAAGCAGGCCCTCAACAACCGCTCTATATTTTTTATTTATTTCATGATGCTCAAACATTTTTGAAAATTTTGCGGCAATTTTTTTCTTATGCGCAACAATTATTAAACCATTAGCCGATTTATCTAACCTGTGCACAATAAATGCAGGCCTCTGTGGCATTAAGTTCTGCTCTGACCATCTATATATTGTGCAATGATCACCCCACTTAGTCCCCTGCGAGTACATACCACAAGGTTTATTCCAGATAGAATAATCTCCTTCATCAGAAACTAATCGAGCTTCCGGTGGCTTGGCTTTATGTATTTCTGCATCATAATAAATATGCAGCATTTCACCTTCGTTAACTATTTTTTTTGCCCGACGAATACGATTAACACCATATGCTGATTCAAGCCAGACAGCACCATTTTGCATTACTTTTTTTATCTGCTGCTTACTCAATTCAGTATTTTCGCTCAAACTTTCTAAAGCCGTTTTAGAGCTACTGATTGCAATATGTTTTTCAAACTTAACCGTCATGAGATAAACTATTCATCGGGTATATCAAAATAACCTTCAGCCATTTTCACAGTGTGACCACCCAGCTGAATTGCATCTACTTTCGACCCCTCTTTATCAACGCTTATTTCCATAATACTAATGCGTGAATGTTCATCACCACGTTGAATCAGGCATGATCGATGATAATCATTTATATTATGCGAAAGATACAGGCCAAATGCAGGTGCAACCGCACCTATTGGTGGATCATCATTAACTCCTATTCCCTTACCCATTAATCGCGCAGAAAAACTAATTTCATCATAAGGGTGGTCACCAGTAAATAATAAGACTTGATTCGCCAGGGCAGCAACAAATGAAAGTTGCCATTTATTTTCATGGAACTGAGCTGTACGTAGTATTTTATTATTTTTAACCGGAATCATTAAGCAAGGTTGCGGGCAACCCGTAATCATTGCTTTATAATTAAGATATCCTATATCAGAGGCATCAACTCCGATTATCTGCCCTAACTCCTTATTCGATGGTACATACTCATCATATTTTTCACTAACTGGAATACCAATCTGTACCTTCTGCTTTTTAAGGCTAAGAACAATATCAAGTTGCTGTCCATTTAGTTCTATCCTGGCGTCTGAACCTTGAACCATTCCATGCTCCGCCATTACATAACTCGCTGCTAAAATTGCATGCCCTGCAAAATCAATCTCTCCTGATGGTGAAAATATTTCGAATTTGGCATCACATTTAGATATATCAGAGCGCGAAATAAATACAGTTTCATTAAGGTTTAGTTCTTTTGCCAGATTTATCTTTTGCTGAGACTTTAGGTTATCCGCCTGAGCAAAAACAGCAATTTGTGCACCATTAAAATGTTTTCGAGTAAATGCATTGAGTAAGGTATATTTAAGCTTCATATGAACAGACAACCGGTATTGAATTAGGAATTAATTATAACTAAATTTAGTTTATTCTATATTTTTGCAACGATATCATAAGACTGGCAAATAAACATGATAACTCCCGTTCTTAATAGCAATGGCTTTACTGGTCATATATTAATCGAGCCTAATAGACCAATTAGCTGGCAGGAAAATGTTCGTTTTATTAAAGTATTTGCTCTGCTCTCTTTTATTATTTCATGTATTGCTTTTTATCAGGGTTTTCTACTCGTAATGCCATTTTCCGGCTTAGAAGTTATATTGGTCTCTTTATGCCTTTACCTTGTATACAGACATTACACTATCTGTCAGATCATTCATTTCACTAAAAACAATGTAATTATTGAAACTGGTGACAGAAAGGCTGAACAACGTGTTAAGTACCAACGTTACTGGTCAAAGTTTCATGTTGATAATCAGGGAAGTTACACAATACCCCGTCTTACTATTTGCTCAAAGGGAAAGTCGACTGAAATAGGTGGCTTTCTAAGTTATAGTGATAAATTAATATTAATCAAACTAATTAAAGACATCACTAATAATTTCAAAGTCCATACAAATTAATCTATATGTTTATTTTATGATTGCTTAAAATATTCCTGCAAATAATCATCAAAATTTAACGTATCTGACGCTTCAATCTCTTTTTGTCTTTTTACTGATTGTCTTGATGCTTCATCAAAAAAATTATTCTTTTCTTCAGAGAGATTTAAACTGGTAAAATATCTATTGTGTTTTTCAGACATTCTTTTAGCAAAATGATAAAAGCCCTCTTTTGTCTCACGCATCTCATTAATCATTCTTGCTGATGGCGTTAATTCAGGATCTATTATTTTCTTATATTGATACTTTAAAGAATCCTGATATGGCGTGCCTTCTTTATGCTGATCTAGTAATTCACTAACAGACTGCATTCCATCGAATATACTTATTGCCCATTCTTTTAACTTTAACTGCTTCGCATTGTGGTTTAATTTCAGCTTTGGATCACGCCCCTGATGTGCAACGAGCAATTCATTCTGATCAATTTCCTCTCTTTCACTGAAACAAATCTGTTCACTGTCAGCTAGCAAACAGAACAACATAAATATTTCAATAAATCGTAACTGTGCTTCATTAATGCCTAATGGATCAAATGCATTTACGTCAAGTGAGCGCAATTCAACATATCGAACACCACGTTTTTTTAAGGCAACGATAGGCTTCTCATTACCTTGAACTATTTGTTTCGGTCGGACGGTACTATAATACTCGTTTTCAATTTGTAATAAATTGGCATTTAGCTGTTGATATTCACCATTTACTTTTATACCAATTTTTTCATATTCAGGAAAAGGTGTCTCGATAGCACACTGCAATGTTTTAACGTATGAATCAAGATTTCTATAACAGGCCTTTACACCCGTCTCACTTTCTTTATTATTCTGATAACCAATGTCTCCCATGCGTAACGATGTTGCATAAGTTTCAAAATAAGTATTATCATCAAAATCTTCCAGATTAGTTTCTGCACCAC
>Ga0316207_10005813_pt1 | contig 10057 bp, 7 predicted proteins | sample 6weekpyrite_MG_FD_204943 | JGI IMG/M metagenome (GOLD analysis project Ga0316207, IMG submission 204943) | Microbial mat bacterial communities from mineral coupon in-situ incubated in ocean water Damariscotta River, Maine, United States -... | ecosystem: Environmental > Aquatic > Marine >...
ACTCATTGTTAATTGCATTGCATCTCCGTCATACTTGCTTTAAGTACTAAGTAACACCAATTTGTTTTAAACCCGAGTAAATCTTTGGCTTGCCCTCCCTTAAGCTAAAGAAAGTGGACACTCCGACTGTAAAGCCGGGGTGTCCACAAATTTAATTAAAATAGTGAGTCAAAGTATGATGGTATGCGTCGATCTAGATAATATGTAGGTTGCCAAGGCGTTTTCCCTTCGATAAATCCGACATGCCCACCTTTTTCATATAATTCGAGATTAACAAATTCACTGAAATTATTCTCTGTAGGTATTGAAGTAGCTGGCATAAATGGATCATCTTTAGCATGAATAAGTAATGTCGGTACTTCAATATTCTTTAAATACTGTTTTGCGCTACATTGTTCATAGTAATCCCTTGCGCCATTAAAATTATTTAGTGGAGCTGTGGCAACATCATCAAAGTCATACAAATTATTTTGATTCAAAGCTTTATCCAAGTCTATAGGGCAATCAATATGCTTAAATTTGGTTTTCAAATCTTGCTTCAAACTGTTCATTATATATCGCTGGTAATTTTTCGAAAAACCTCGATTTAAAAACATAGCTGTTTCGTATAAATCATAAGGTACAGATACGGCTACTGCCCCTGTTAATGGATTTTTTATTTTATAATTTCCCAAATAATTTATTAATATACTTCCGCCAATTGAAATCCCAATAGCGAATATTTTTTTAAAAGGGTTCTCCTGTAATATCAAATCAATCGTAAAGGCCACATCATCCGCTTTACCCGCATGATAACTAAATGGTTTTTTATTGGGTACTCCCGATGCACCGCGAAAACTAAGAAAAATTGGTTCAAAATGATTACGTTGCATAGCGTACATTAAGGATCGAACATAATGTGAATTAATTGAGCCACCTAATCCGTGAAGAATAAAAACCAATCCTTTACTTTCACTAATACCTTGAGGAGTATTTACTAGACACAAGTCTAGGAAATCTCCATCTGATAAACTTATCCGCCTACTATCCAAAGACAACCGAGGCTGTTTACGAAAATAATTAGGCCATATTGTCTGCATATTTGCATTTGATATCCAAGGATTATATTGAAAAGGAACAGTCATTTTTTATGCTTTAACAATTCATGAATTTAATGGCGATCGTATAGATTGGATAATTTATTACTCACGTTTTCAATAACAGAGTAACTTATACCATTGCATTGGTTAAGTAATCTATTAAAACTAAAATCTATTTTAATTTACATGATTAAATACAACAGAATTCAAATAGTCATACACTTTCAAAGAAGAGTTGTTTTGATTAGATTATATCCATCAAAAAATCGAGGATTAAAGCATCGAAAAAACCATAAAGTAACATTAAAATATTCGAATTTTCCTTAGTGTTTTTTACTACTAAGATGATTAACGAGTAACAGGAATAACTGTGGAGATGCAAATGCAAATCGATATCCAAGCTAGGCAGTTTTCATTAACAGATTCCATCCGTACACATGTGTTAGAAAGGCTAGGCCTTGCATTAGGAAGACGTTATGAAAGTATCAAATGTGTCCATGTGAAACTCTCTGACATTAATGGACCTCGGGGTGGAAAAGATAAGCGCTGTCTTATCCATGTAATATTGCCCCGTTTGAAAAACGTAGTAATCGAATATACAGAATCAAGCTTGTATGTTGCCATTGACCGTGCCGCTGAACGAGCAAGCCGGGTCGTTAGTCAGCGGCTTGCACAGCAACGAAACAAAGTGCGAGTACCTTTGTCGTATAAAAAACACATTTTATTTGAATTTGATGAAAACGAATACGCTGAGGTTAAGTAAAGCATTGAGCCGAGGCCAAAGATATTAGAAAAGTTGTTATAAATCGCCATCGAAGGGGATGACAATGCACAGCAAAAACAAATTTGAAAAAAACAAATATTTAGACCTATCTATAAGTTCGCAGTCTGATCAATTCAAAAATTCTGAATTGGATTTATTAAAACTAATCAGTAATCAGTCTGATGGGCTAACAGAGAATGTTCTGGTCGGTGAATTAATACAAGTCTTTTGTCCAAATCAGATGGTAAGCCAGTTATCAGCATCACCCACAAGTTTTAGTGGAATAAATGCCATAGATGCATTAGTTTATCAGGCGGTAGCTAACTGGAAAAAAATAAATAGTTTTCGAGACTATTTAACTCCTTTTAATGATAACGATAGGAGTTTAGGAGGCGATAGTTATGGGTCGCATGCTACTACTAATACACAATTCCAGCTATTGTTGATTAAAGCAATGATTAGTGCCGTACAAGTAAATATTATAGACAATGATCAGGAATTAATGAAGTTAGAAGAACGTTGGCAATTATGTGGTTTACCGATTGAGATAAAGACATTAATAGCTGATCTTATGCAGCAGGAAATTAATTTTGAGTCATTTTTTCATGAAGCCAGGCACACGATACAAAAATCTGAACTCTACTTGGTTTCGTATATATGCCTTGATTCTAGTAAAGCCTCATCTATATTCTATCTCGAACAACTGGCGGATGTGTTGGCCTTACCTGAAGAATTAATTCAGGAATTAGAGTGGCAAATTCACATGAGTGTGAACGAAGCAGCATAGAGAAGGTATTCCTAGATAAAACGACTTTAACTGTAAAACGGTAAGCATTAATCATATGGATCATAGAGAGAATTAATGAAAAAAATTTAGAATAAAACAGAATTAGGCATATTGTATTAATTATGTAAACCAGCGGATCAGAGAAAATGACAAGCTAATTTATTTGTCTTATTTTTGAATTTAATATTATAGGTTTCTTAAGATTCAAACTGTTTTTTCACCATGGCCAGTGAGTCAATTACATGTTCGCTTTCCAAAGCTGAGCCAGCAATCTTCCGCCCATCATCCTTGAGAAAGTCGATGAAAGTCCTTATCACAGGTGTAATTACCTTTCCGGCCGGATAAGCGATATTCCAATCTCGAAGGCGAGGAAACCCCTGCACCTCTAGAATTATCAATGTACCCAAGCGCAATTCTAAAGCCATAGCATAAAGTGACATGATCGATATTCCCAATCCTCCAATAATACCTTGCTTAATTGCTTCGTTACTTCCTAGTTCAATTTGTGAAGCAAGTGTAATATCTTGATCTTCAAAATAACGATCAATTTCACCTCGTGTGCCTGAGCCTGGTTCACGCTCAATAAATCGTTCGCTAGCAAGGTCGCTTAAAGGAATGTTCTTTTTCTTTGCTAAGGGGTGGTCTGGATGTGCAACAACAACTAATGGATTATCTACGAAATGAACGGCTTTTAGTTCGAGTTCTTCGGGTATGTAACCCATGATGTATAAATCATCAGTGTTATTTGAAATGCGTTCTAAAACTTGTTCGCGATTAAAAAGCTTTAGTGAAACATAGATCTCCGGGTAACGATCATTAAATGAACCAAGCACACGTGGAAAAAAATACTGGCAAGTATTAACCCCTACGACATTAATAACACCTTTCGAAGGAGATGTTAGGTTTGCTAATTCATCTTCAAATACACGCCAGTCATCATCTAGGTCGTTAAATAATTGAACGACTCGTTCGCCAACCGGTGTGACATTGATCTTTTTGCCGATTTGTTCTATGAGTGGATGACCAATAAAATCAGTAAGCTGCTTAATTTGAGCCGATACGCTAGATTGGGTTAGGAATAATTCCTCGGCTGCTCGGGTAAAGTTTTTGTTTCTAGCAACCGCAGCAAAAATCTGTAGTTGACGTAATGTTGATCTTCGCATATTTATTACCCAAAGTATTTTTTATGACAATAATATGCAAACTATATAGTAGCAATACAAATATTGATAGATCTATCTTTGCAGATCAAGGGTCATAAATAACTTAAATCTTGTCACCTGATACTTGTCAGATACAGATTGACCCTATACTGCACCTGACAAGAGCGCTATGTAAAGCTGATGCTCATTATTATAATAGTAGGTATTACTTAATTGACCTTATGCCATTCTCGATGATAGTAACGTTCTATGGTCGCTCCATCATCAAGACGAAAGAGATGTAACCAATCATTATCAATTAAATTTTTTACTGTTGAGTGTCGTTGTATGATATCGGAAATCGCTTCTCGTGGTGCTGCGATATAAACACTCATACGAAGCGGCTCGTGCATCCAACGTTCTCCATTATGTAACGACTGCATGGATAAGCCGATACGCAGGTCACCACCGTTACCTTCGAATACGCCAATGTGTCCGCCGACCACATTATGCAATACTTTATTACCAGAACCGTATTTCAGATTGTCGGTTATAGAGGCATTGTATTGCGTATTGATCCAATGCGTTACCAGCATGGGTGCAGTCATAATAAGCTCGAGCACTGAGAAATTTTTATCATTTTGCCATTGATAATCATGTAAAAATGATCGTCCTTTAAGGTCAATGTGTTTGGTTCGATTTCGGGGTGCGACAATAAACGCAGCATTATTGGCTAGGCCCCATTCCGGACGCACTTGAGACCAATCCTTACCACGCTGTTGGGTGGCTTTTAAGAGATTATGATCATCTAGATCCTTTAGGCCAAGGTTTTCTGCGCGCTCACGCCTGGCAGTTTGACCGGCTTTCTCTAACCACTGTTGAACTTCAAAGTCCACTTTATTAGCATCAAAGGTTTTAATCTCATCCGTCGTTGTATCGTGTAATGCCGCAATAAAGCGTGTTGATTGTGGAATGGTAATCGAGTGCGATTGCAGAGCATCTCTTATTTGAGTGTCATTAAGAAGATTGACTAAAATGCGGGCATTGACTTCACCTGTTTGCCCGCCACAAGCACCGCAATCTAAACCAGCCGCGTGTGGATTATTGCAGTTAGAACTTCCGTGCCCAACCAGTAATACATTGGGTGCGAATCCTGTTGTTAATCCCATAGCATTTAAAATGCCTGCAGCTAACTCAGCTTTTTCGCCAACAGTAAGTGGTTTATCATCACGATGCAAATCCCAGCGCGTAATTTGAGAAGCATGATTAATCGGATGTTGATGCTTAGTAGGAAAAAAACTGTCCTTAAAAAGCTTGTAGGCATACTTCAGTCCAGTTGCTTCAACTAGGCTAAATGTCGCTGGTGGGGCATCCCCAAATTCAGACCAACGTGCGTTGCTATTATAATTTCGCTCTTTTGCCTTAAGTTCTAGTAAATCGGTGTTAGTTTCCCTTACTTGGATCGTAGGTTTTAGCAATCCGGGTAATTGTGGTCTCGTGAATTTTGATCCTTGCGCTTTAAACTCGATTGGCAGGCCAAAAAAACCAGCAAATCCCAGTGTCTGTATTTTTGTATCTTGTGACTCAAGTGCACGCCGCATTACCTCGGATCGAACATCTATGCAAAATGCGGCTTGTAATTGCGGGGTGGTGTTTTCGATTTGAGGAGTTGTTTGACGTAATGCTTGATGTAACTCCTGCTGAAAAGCCAGTTCTGCGGCTCGCTGCCAAATCCAGGTAAATTCTTGTTCAGCGCGATGTGTATTTAATAATACAGGAAGACTGGATAACTGACGTTTCCAAAAATAGCGGATTCGCTTAAATTCGGTTGCATCCGTTTGCTTTTGATATCGCCATATGGCCAACTCCCATGCCATTCGAATCGCTAACAACTCCTGCATTTGCTGATTTTCTATCCCATCAAATTTATCTTGCCAGCGACGATAAGCTATCCATGAAGCCCACCCATTGACATCCAGCAGTAATGCGTGTGCGTAATCAGTCGTAACATCAGCATCAATCTCCATTTCGGCCATAGCTTCATGGAATAGCTGTTCGTAGTTGTCTGGGAGCAATGTAAACTGTTTAGTTAATCCCGATTCTCCCATCAGAATCTCGATGCCAGGATCATGACGTATAACGTCCAGCCAGTGTCTATAAACTGCATTTGGGCCTTCTTCGTAGGCACGCGAAAATTCACTACGTTGAAAATAATCAGCGCAGAATTGACTAATTTGGTGAGTAATTTCATCCCGCCAGGCAATTTTATGTTGGCGATCGCGATCACTGTCAAGAAAATCACTGATGTTGTGCCAATGAGCCAATGAGCAGTCATCCTGATCTAGATGAAGCTTGAGCATTTCAATATTAGCGTTCATATTTGCTTCTTTAACCGCTTCTATTAAGTGATTTTCTTGAATTGTTTTACCAAATTGATCTGCAAAATATTGTTTTGGCATTAAGCAATGCGCCTGAGTTAATGCTCCTAGACGCGCAGCAACTTCACTAAATCGTCCACTGGTCATTTCCCACCACGGATTGACAGCTATGAGCTGGTCCAGTGGCCAGGTAGGCGCAATGCGTTGGCAGGCTAGATCTATAGCCTGGTTTATTGCTGAAGTTTCCAGTTCAGTAGTCTCGAGAAGTGGATTGACTGCGTTCATTTTGAAGTTTCCTCGTTAAGAATTTGAAGCTGCTTGGCATTTGCTCTTACAGGTAATTTAGCAGGCCAAATCCACTGTGTAGTGCGAGTTGTCCACTCATCAAGGTAAAAACCAGCAAACATAGAAATTGTAAAACGCTTGGCTAAAAGACTCTGTGGATAATAGCGCAATATCCAATAAACACTGAAAAGAGCGACAAACAGCGTCATTACCCAGGCATCTGCAATCCAACCGACGCTAGGTTGTATGGGTGTTACCAGGTAGCCAGCAGCATGTTTTTGTAGTGCATACACTGCGACGAAGAATATAGCGATAGGTAGGACTGAAGAAAGTTTTTCCAGTCGCGATTGACCACTTCTCTCTGCTAATAGTAGCGTTACTGCAACAATCATTATTAACCATGGGCTAAATGCTTGCTCGCTGCCAATAAATAACATTGCTAGTGTTATCAAGACTATCGACACTGTTGCAGCCTGTAACCAGGCGCGTCGTTTGGGTAATAAAGCAGGCGCCAACTGGCGTCTGATATCCTGTTCCACAGCAGAACCTGAGTTAAGAAAGGAATAGGCTTTGTAACAAGAATGAGCGATTAGATGTAGTAAGGCCAATTCAAATAAACCGAGGGCACATTCAACCAACATTAATGCCATTTGCGCGCTGGTTGACCAAGCTAATCTTACTTTTATGCTGATACGCGTCATCATAACCAAACTGGCAAGTACCATAGTGAGTCCTGCAACAATGAGTAATAACCATTGAGCGCTATCTGACAGCATTAATAAAGGCGCAAACAACAGTAGAAGATAACCACCGAGATTAACAATTCCCGCGTGTAACAATGCTGACACCGGAGTAGGTGCTTCCATGACTTGCATTAACCATCCATGTGCAGGAATTTGCGCACACTTAATCAGAGCCGTAAGTGCAAGAAATATTGCTGCCCACTGTTCAGCTGTGGAGAGGCTTTCGACTGGATAAGCCGCAATGATTTCGCTGATAATCCAGGTCTCATGCTGTGTATACAAAAGCAAGAAAGCAGTTAATAAGCTAACTTCCGAAATTCTAGAAAAGATAAATTTTTTATGAGCCGCCAAAACTGCCCGCGGGCGATTAGAATAAAACAGTAATAATTCATGAAGACTTAGGCTAATCATAACCCAAGCTAATAGCAACATTACTAAGTGATTGCTAAGTAATACGATGCTAACTGCTGCGAGAGTGAATTGTAACTGGCGAAGGTAACGTGCTTGATTCGCTTCTCCTGCTAAATAGTTTTGAGAATATCGCGTTATAATTAGCCCAATAAAACTAACGAGAACCAGCATGACTGGTGCAATGGCTGATTGATTTAACCAGGACCAAGGTTGCCATTGAGCATTTGAAAATTGAAAGTTAACAAATAATGCAATTGCAGAAATGATAAGGCTAAATACAAGTGTAATTGTATTTATCGTTTGGCTCAGTTGCCAGCGCGGTGAAGTTTTTGAAACTGAAGCGCTTATCAACAGCAGTAAAGGGATAGCTAACATTAATATGGAAGCAATATCCAGAAAAATCATGATGTTTTTTCTCCTTATTTAATATAAGGCACAATATCAGGAGAATTTTAATTAGAGAAATTGATTTGTCCGATAGAAACAATCGATGGCACTCAATGGTAACGTCATAAAACACTAAACAAACTCGACAAATGTGCCTGTTTTAAGCAAAATGGCCTGTTAGTATAGATTGTAGTGAATACCATTCATTGTTCATATTCAATATCAGGTACTGATTTCTCGGGTTTCAAAATAATTAACTTGTATTATTTAAAGTAAAAAATAGCGAACTGCAAATACCATTGCTGTCAGCAGGCACAGTATTTACTATTGTGATCGCGTCGCGAATAGCTTTCGTGTAACTATGGAAATGAGTGCCACCGAGCAAGACATAAAGTGGAATAGTAATTAGCGGAAAGAATATCAATGCGATAAACCAGGCGAAGGTACCTTGTGCTGACCGAGGTCGCATTACTGCGTTAAATAAAGCCTTCGAATACTCGAAGGCTTTAACATTTGTTATCTCTAATTAGTTAACAATTTCAATCCCGGAGCAGCTGGATCGTTATCAGATTCATCAGGACCATACGCTATGGCCGTAATGACATCACCGTTGTTAATCGCAACGTTTTCTACATTTATCACCACTGTACCACTGGTTTTATCCAACACACGAATATCATATGTTCCTTCAGAGACAGATACATATTCAGTGATATCAGCGAAATTAAAATTGTCTAATAAAGGGGAAACCATCCCAGCTTCGATGTTTGTTTTTGTTGCTGAACCTGATGCGTTAACATATACCTCGACAGAATCAACGACAGCCGCAGCATGAACAACTTTGACTTTAGCGTGAGTTGCCACTGATCTGTTATCATCTTCAGTAGCAAGCAATCTGAATGCTGGACCTTTGGTAACATATCCCGATGCGATTACGCTATATTCAGAACCCTTGCCTAAATCAAGTGCACCAGATTGATAAACGCTGTCGATTATACTATCTGTATTTGGTGCTACATCAAATACATAACTCGCGGGATCAACAGAAACATAAGAATCAATCGCGGGAACAGCGTCAGTGTAATTGAATGCAGGTATAAGTTCGACTGAAGAAGTCCCATTAACCGTAGCAAAAACCTCAACTGGACCACCCGCTGCAGAAGCTGCATCAGGTGATAAATGCAATACACGTGCACCGACTTTTGTACTCTCGTCCAACAGAACTAGCTGATCACTGTCTGTTGCCACGAGCAACTTAACTGGCGCACCATTTGTGGCATCACCAGTAGTATCTGAAGTCGTATCCATGGCTGCTATTAAAAGTTTTTGCCCACCAAATGCAGTCAAATCTATGTTTCCCGAATCATATAAAACAGTCGAAGCATTTCCATTGGGTGTAATACGTATTTGATAACTATCGATTGGTACTGCTGACGCATCAGCGTCTTGCTTATAACCCAGTGTAATGGGTGTGGCTGCAGTCAAATCTGCTCCCGGTGCAGTGACGTAAATATCCACATTACCAAGTGCAGCTGCGGCTGGTGAAGCATGCACAACTCGAATGGCGACTTGCATAGCAGTTGGTGAAGCTTCTGAATCATTTACTGTAATTGCTTCAAGTAAAATATCATTTCCCGCTTCGGCTTTAACGGTACCCACCGCCATTACTGTTGTTTTTGAATTGTCTGTAATCGTAAGCGCTGGAACGTTAATGACTTCGGCGTTACCACTCGCTGTGATCGCTTCCACAGAAACCACATAAGTATCTGCGGACACATTTGCAAAACCAGAACTCTTGGCATAGTCGAGATTCTGAATGGCAGATGAGCCGTTTAATAAGATATTTACCTCAGGTGCATCAGGTGAAGCATGTATCACCCGAACGTTACCTGTTCCCGTAGATTTATTATCTACACCGCCTACAGGATTGTCTTCATCAGAGTCGCTACATGCGGCGACTGTCAAGCAAGTACATAACGTAAAGAATAGCTTAGATTTATTAAACATGGTTTTTCCCCTTTCAATTTATTCGGATGAAATTTTTGTACAACCTAATGTACAATTAATGTATAATAAAAATAT
>Ga0316207_10005814_pt1 | contig 10052 bp, 9 predicted proteins | sample 6weekpyrite_MG_FD_204943 | JGI IMG/M metagenome (GOLD analysis project Ga0316207, IMG submission 204943) | Microbial mat bacterial communities from mineral coupon in-situ incubated in ocean water Damariscotta River, Maine, United States -... | ecosystem: Environmental > Aquatic > Marine >...
CCTTCTTCTTTTAATGCTAGACGTAATGCCTGAATAGCTCCCCGTAAGCCGAACTTACTAGCAGAGTAAGCAACTTGAGACGAAGCTCCTTGTTCCAGGCCTGACAAAGCACCCAGGTATATGGCTCTGGGATTTGATGCTAATGAAAGATTTTTAATGATTCCTTTCGTAATTTCTATCGGTGCAATAAGGTTAACTGACATTATGTAACGCGTTTCCAGATCGCTGGTATTCCGAAAATCGAAGCCCTCCATAAATCCATATTCTTCCCACACACCGCCAGAAAACAACAGTGCATCTATTGGTATTGTTCCAACTTGAGCAATCAAATACTGGATACCGTCAGGTGTAGATATATCAGCATTAATCCATTCACATTCTTTAGCTGGGCTTCGAGACACGCCAAAAACTTCATATCCAGAATTTGAAAAGTGATTTACCATCTCGGCACCAATACCACGACTAGCCCCCACAATTAGCATTCTTTTTTTCATATTCGCTTGAGTGTCACTACCCTTTGACCAGATCCTGCGGCATCACCCGAACACCACCATTTAACACACTCACATCAAAACCAGCCTGCGCCAGAATAAATGCTGCCGCCGAACTACGTCGCCCCGTGTTACAGTAACAAATATAATGTCGGTCTTTATCCAGCTCTGCCATACGCATGCGTATCTCATGTAAGGGGATGTTCATGGCTTTATGCAGATGACTGTAATGAAACTCACTGGCATGACGCACATCCAGCCACTGGTCACCTTTAAATGCATGATTACGTGCTTCATCAGGAGACATACGATTTAACATCGGTTCTTTTAACAGATGATCGAAATCCTGTTTGGATAACTTCATTAACATGCCATCTGTTTTCATGGTAATCGATGCGTTTCTTTCACCACCCGACACCAATGATTCTTCACCAAAACTGGCACCGGCACCTAGTTCGGCAAGTTCGATTGTGCGGGTAACACGCGCCTGTCCGTCGGTTAAAACATAAAAGCTATCGCCGGGCTCGCCTTGTTGCACGATGGTATCGCCTGACTTGACTTCAATAGACTCCATTCTTTCCAGTAATTCTTTTATATTGGCTGGCGGTAAATTTTTGAACGCCATGATATGTCGCATACGACGCATCCAGGCACCTTTTTCAGAGCTTTCATTTAACTCGGGTGGTGCCGCCTCTAATGGCTGATCGTTAGAATCGCCTGCGGGTTGATTATCTGATTTTGGATTGCTTTCAGGTTGAGCCATTTTCTCAGACAATTGCGCCGCATCCTGTTCCGCTTCTCCTGAAGACTTGATAGAGTCCTCATCTGTTACGCTTTTTGTATCACCATTATTTTCTATGTGATCGGCACTTTCACTCGATTCGGTTTGCTCGTTTACTGCTTCGCGCTCATTTTCCTGCGCGTCACCTTGCTGTACCTGGCTTTGTTCGAACAATTCTTCCTGTACGGCAAGTTGATCCCACATCATCATGTAATCAAGCACACTATTATCGATTCGCAGGAATTCAACGAGTCCAAGCGCAACACAGGAAACCTGTCTTGGCTGGCTATCATCGAGTGGAAATTTCGCGGTATTATGCCGCGAGCTGACGACTTCATCAAAGCTGCCATCCGATGAACTTAACTGCACATCACCTTGTAATAGATAAAGTGTCTGGTTATCCAGATCGCCTTCACGAAACAGACTGACACCAATACTCACTTTTTCGATGTAGACAAGTTTTGCCAGCTCATCGAGACGCTCGTTAGACAGTGCCGATATAGGTTCCAGGCGCATTAAGCGCTCAATATCAATTGATGATTTTTTAGCCATATTTGTTTTCTTATTGTCTCTATGGATCGGGTTTTTAGGGGGTAGCGGTATTCAACTGGTTATTTTAATACTGATTGCTAAATTTGTGTCAGGTTTTTCCTACTTATTAAGGGCTAAAAATAGCAACTACGTTGCATAAATCGTACATCGATTCAGATTTTGTCGCTATTTGTTAATTTAACTAAAGATCTTTTTTTTTCTGCCGTTATAAAGGAGCTAGACATCTGGATAAAACAAATAAAATTTATGGCCACGCAAGATATGTCGATTAACAATGTTATAAAAATATTGCTCGACAATTTAAAGATTCCCTATGAAAAAGTTAAATGCCCGGATAGCATAACGATTACCGAAAACTGGTTTCATCAGGCCGTACCGGCTGAACAACAAGCTCGTGTTGTGTTAATGCGCGATAACAAACTTTCTATCATGGCGCTTATTCCTGCCAGCCATCAACTGAACCTTGAAAAATTAAAGGCCATTCTTAAACGCCGCCCTATGCGTTTCCTGGATATTAAAGAGCATAAAAAATTTATTCGCTATTTTGTGACTAACCCCAGACAGCTTAGGCAACAAATTGGAGTGCAACTTATTATTGATGAAGCACTTACAAATCAGGAATTTGTATTCTTCGAGTCACCGATTGCTTCGCAAATTATCAAGCTCGATGCCGGCCATCTTGAAGAGCTTGCCAGTGATGCACTGATTGGCAGTCGATTTTCGGAAAGACATGAAACTGACGAAAAAGTAACCGATCCAAACTCTGTACAGCAATTTAACCTGCGCGAACGTATCAATAAAATGAATAACCTGCCAGCAATGCCACATCTGGCATCTCAGTTACTGCAGCTAAGAAATAACGCCAATGCGACCGTTGAGCAACTTGCAGAAATTGTTACCCAGGATCCGGCTATTTCGGCACAGATTATTCGTTACGCTAATTCCTCTTTTTTTGGTCAAAGTGGTAAAGTAAAAACTCTGTCCGATGCTATCTTTCGGGTGCTTGGCTACGATTCGGTAATGCATCTGGCACTTGGTATATCGATGGGGAAAATTTTTCATCTTTCTACCGGTGGCCCGGTTGGCCAGACTCGTATCTGGCAGAATGCGACCTATAGTGCAGCATTATGTCAGAAGCTTGCCTCTAAAACTGACTGGAATAGCCGACTGCAACCCGGTATTGCTTATTTAAGTGCCTTATTACATAACATTGGCTTTATGGTTATAGGACAGTTGTTTAAAAATGAATTTAAATGGTTAAATAAGGTGGCACAGGCGGAACATGACGCACCGATTACCCTGATAGAACACCGCCTGCTCGGGGTAAATCACACAGAAGTAGCTGCCATGATTATGAAAAGCTGGGATATGCCGCATGAAATTATTGCTGTTGCACAACATCACCATAATGATAGCTATGACGGCGAAGATGCTGACTACGTCAAACTTATTCAAATAGCCGACCGTCTTCTTAAAAACCATAATATGTCGGATGCCGCGAGTGAAGAAATTCCAAGAGAGCTTTACGAACACTTTGGCCTGAATGAAGAGCAACTCTATGAAGCACTTGATGATATTTTACAGGGTAAAGATGATTTAGACGCAATGACGATGGCAATGATCGCCTGATTATTGAATGCAATACTTCATTATATTTTAAAGTTAAATACGCAAACCACCCAACCGTTTCATCGATTGATGTCGGTGCCAGAAATAACCGACCAGAAAACCAATCACCATAGCCGCTATCAACCAGGCTATGGTCATCCCTTTTTCGGGACGAACATTTGAAATTGTCTGGATGGCATTTGAACGTTGTAACTCGGCGCGTTCTTTTTTTAGAACATCGATCTGATTATTTAAAATCAAATTAGCTTCTTCCAGTGCGGCTCGAGTCTTTTCAACTTCTGCCATTTTTGACAAAAACTTTTTCTGTTGTTTCTCAACATCCTTCAACCGCAAAATAGCAGGCACTTTGTCGGTTACATAAATATCTTTTATCCAGCCTTCAAGGCCTTTTTTAGTGCGAATTTTAATAAAAGGTGGTTTATGTTCCAGTACATCCAGTTTCATGCCGGTTAAAACCACACCAATCGGAGCAACAACCTGGCTGGGTTGAGGACGAACCCCAACACGCAGCTGATCGTTTACGAATACTGTTCTTGCCAGAACATTATTCGCCAGCCCTAAAAATACGATGCAATATATCGCACTTAAATAACGCATAGTTTGTAAATAACTCCTACAATTCCACCATTTTTCCACCAATTAATGGTAATAGCCATAATTAACGGTCGACTAAAAGTTTTCTTTAATTATACCCATGATTTAGCCCAATATATCAGTTTAATTCATCACTTTTAGCGTGGTTAAGACAGTCGATATGAATAAAAATTTCATCCTTATCAATTTCAATCGGAAGCCGGCTTAACGATTGTCCTGTACATGGGCCATAAATACAATGTCCATCTTCCGGGCGAAATAATGCACCGTGTAAACTACACATTAGATATTTTTCACTCACATCAAAACACTGATCGGCTTGCCAGTTTAAATTTACCCCGGTATGAGGACAACGATTTATATATGCGGCATATTTTGCTTGCGAATAACGTACCAGAATAACTTCCAGGTTGTTATCTTTATGTTTTATATCCAGTGTTAAACAGTTTGACACAGAAAACTGCTTAATATCAGTTAATTTTATTCGTTTATCCATTGTTTATAGCATAGCAAAATAAGTAATAGCTAAAATAGAGTATTTTTTTTTATTAAAAAAAGTAAAAAAAACCTTGTATAATAGCCTCAAATGATTATAGTGTGCGCTACCAATCATATTTCATTGTGTTAATTACAAAATAACTAAATGTAATTCTTATTTATCGATTAACTATCAGGAGCTATTCATGGCCGCAAAGAAAAAAACCAAGAAGAAAGCAACAAAGAAAAAAGCTACAGCAGCACCAAAAATTAAAAGTATCAAAGAACCTTTAACTAAAACTCAGTTGTTTACAACAATTGCTGAACGTACTGATATGAAGAAAAAAGATGTTGCTATGGTTTTTGACGAACTTGCATCCATTATTAACGGCCACGTTAAACGCAATGCAGCCGGTGTCTTTACACTGCCAGGCCTATTGAAAATTAAAGTTGTACGTAAACCTGCGACTAAAGCACGTAAAGGTATTAACCCTTTCACTGGCGAACCAACTATTTTCAAAGCCAAACCCGCACGAAATGTTGTTAAATGTCAGCCTTTAAAAGCACTTAAAGATATGGCGCTTTAATTACAGATTTTTCCGGATAAAAGCCGCTGGAACGAAATTCCAGCGGCTTTTTTTATGCCGAATTCGCGTCCAGCCAGGCAAGTACTTCTGCCGTTGAATACACCGTACCGTCAAGGTACTCTGAAAAGCGATGAAAGCGTTCGCCAGCCTTATTTTTAAGAAACCGTGTCATTAGTAACACTTTCATTCCCGCCTGTCTCGCACCCATTAATTCATTACTGCCACCATCCCCGACAAAAAGACATTGCTTCGGTTCGACATTTGCCAGTTTATAAGCATGGAAATACATTGCCCTATCCGGTTTTTTTACACCAACAGTACAGCTGAATACACTATGATCAAAGTGTTCGGCTAACGGTGAATCATTCCAGGCCTGTACTTCGGCGGTCGAGGCATTCGAGACTAAAATCAGTGTATAGCCCCGTTGCTTTAAAGCGATGATGCCAGCAAGCACATCCTCTTCTATATGCTGCTTCAATGCATAATCAAAACGGCACTGTCGTTCATAGACAGCCTGTTCGATAGTATCAGGTGAAATACTGGGGTCGTATTGATGAGCCAGTGTACGGATAACATCACTGGCATTGGTAGGCTGACAAATTTCATGATGCTCACTAAAGCAGAGTTGATTCCACTCATCACGCTGCATACCAAGAATATCCGCCGTCATTCGGCCAATCGATAACGGCACGCTGCCAACGTCTACCAGAGTAGAAAACAAATCAAAACAAATTACTTTAATCATTCAAACTAAATTAAAATAATTTCTTGCAGAAAGCAAAAATTTAGAATTCGACTTTTATGCTTAAAAACGAGCCTTTTTCAATATCGCGATCACTGAGTTCATTTTTCAGGTCAATATTCACTAATTGAAACCCAAACGCCAGATTTGCCTGAGGTGTTAGCTGATAATTAAGGCTGAGGCTGTATTCGGTAAATCCTTCAGCGTCGGCAAAAGCCGTGACACTCGGCGCGGTATAGTAATGCATACCGATGCCCATCCCCGACCAACTCGTCGGACTGAGCAGCAAATCGCCCCCCAGTGCGACCAGTATCCCAGTCTTGCCGTTGATACTGGTATAATAGCTTCGCGCACCAACCGACAAGTTAATGGTTGCAGAGACATTTTGATGTTTGACCCTGCCCCCCAGGTGCAACAAAGTAGTATTCGTATTGTTCGCTAATATACCCGCTTCAATATCCAGGCTGCCTATTTCCTGGCCCCAGGCTTCAGTAAAGTAGGTAAAACGAAGACTGTCTTCACCAAGTGTCGCGTGAACCCCTTGCGCCTGTGCATTAAATCCCACTGTTACTAAAAACAGGCTGAGTGCTAATTGTTTAGACATACCGCGTCCTTTTGTCCCGAGTATTTTTGTTATTACATTCAAGGATAGGAAATATGCATATTTCTTGCCATTTATTAACAATGATGGGGATTTATTCTATAAAAATAGAAACAAACGATAAAGACAAGGTTATGTCGCGGTGATCTTGAACAGAATTTACCAGATTACCCTGATAAATCGTTGTTAATTACCCGGAAGTCGCTAACAATCCGGGCCTGATAGCACTACTTATCGTTGATGATATTCTCGATATTATTCAGCATAAACTCGGCACGTTCAGGTGTCGCCGGCAATTCGCCAAATTGCAGGGCTAATTCATGCCGGTTATGGGCATCGAGATCGATTCTATCCCTTACTTCCGGGTTGTCTTTAATAAATTCCAGGAACAATTCGCAGTCGAGTCGAACCACTTCAACCGGGGTTATCGCAGTAACCGTGGCGGCGCGTGGAGCGCCGGTAAGAATAGACCACTCACCAAAATAGTCACCGGCCCGAAGTAATGCCAGATTAATCTGGGTGCCGGCAAAATTATGCGTCACTTTTGCCGTACCATAGATTAGTACATAGAGCGCATCACCTGCCTCGCCTTCTTCTACGATTGAATTGCCTTCTGGAACACCGACTAACGAAGAACGTTCGATAAGGATTTGTAAGGCATCATCAGACAAATACCGTAATGAAGAAATACCCCGTAGAGCCGTTCGGGTAATCCGTGTTTTATAACGTTGAATAATGGCCGTGCGTAGTAATGCGTTTTGATCGACTACCCGCGATAAGGTGTCACCCGGGATCTCGAGCAAAACGGTGGGCTTGCTAACAGTGACACCAGACACACGAGGAGAATGATAAAGTGCTGAAATTTCTCCGAATATTTCACCCTGACCTAAATGCGCCAGTACAACACTTTGCCCATCAGACACTTTACTGACTTCAACCTCACCAAAAACCAGAATAAAAGCCCGGTCACCCTGTTGACCGTATTCACAGAGAATTTCGCCGGGCAGCACACTTCTGACAACCCCATGATCCAGCAAAAATTGTCGTTGTTCAACCGTTAGTAAATCACCAAAGGCTGTTTCACTATCCATTGCCCGTTCCACGGCGTTCATAATATCGGTGGCTGTCTCACTCACGTTCGTTTCCTCTGTCCATTTATATATAAGCTGATAATCGGCTAATGAGTAGTCAGAGTTTAGGACATGCTTCACAAAAAATTTAGCCTGTTGGGAAAATAGTCAGGCAGTTTATTTATATTTTGAGAAGCAGGACATACTTATATTTCGCTGCCCAGCCATTTCGAGAATACAAATCCAGTGCTATAGTCACTAACTAACAATTAAAAAATCTGTCATAATCACTAATTCGATGTTTATCCCGGTTGAAAAAAAACCACAATGGCAAAACCCGCCAATCTTAACGATTCTGTTGATCTTAATCAGTAGTGGCTGCTACTTTACCTGGCAAACCAACGATACCGCTAGTGAGGCTGCCAGCTTTCAGTACTATATCAGCTCCGGTCTGGCCAGTATTGAAGTGCCAGCCTATATCCAATACCTGCAATCACATAATAAACCTGTCACGAATTTAAAAGATTTATTAATGAAAGATAAACAAAGGGGCTACCGCGCAGCGTTGCAAAAACTTATCGTTGATGGTGCATTCCTGAAACAGTTGCAAAATAATCAAATCATACGCACTGATAACCCAAAATTTACCCAGTGGCAACAGCGCTATAAAGAGTTTAACCGTCTCAAAGAGCGTATCGTGAAATACCGTTTTGGCTTGAAACCCTACGACTATAATCTCGAGTCACTGGTGATACATAATTTTCTGCATGATAGCGTCAATCATTTAGTGCTGAATATGATATTTCTGTTTATGTTTGGTTTTATCATCGAACTTGCGATTGGCCGTGCAGCTTATTTATTTGTTTTTCTAAGCTCAGGCATTATGTCGGCATTTACTCTGGTTCTTATTAATCCTCAATCTGCACACTGGGTCGTCGGTGCCTCCGGAGCGATTGCCGGCCTGGTTGGCTTTTACACAATGCTTTATGGTCTGCGTAAAATTAAATTCTTTTATTCTGTTATAGTCTATTTTGGATACGTGACAGCACCCGCTCTAATGCTATTACCCGTCTGGTTAATTTACGAATTAATTAATCAATTTTATTTTTCAGACCAGGTGAGTAATCTTTCTCATATTGGCGGCCTTGCATTTGGTGCATTTCTTGGGTTTATTTATAAACGCTACCCACAATTGATTCATCAGCAAACTCTGGAAGATAATTCATTACAGTTACAATTTAAGAAAAAATTTCAGCTAGCTATTAATAATATTGCGCAGTTAAAGTTTAATACCGCGCATAAAATCTTAAATGAATTATTAATTAACCAGCCAAATAATTTCGAGATTATTAAGCAGCTCTATAATCTCGAGAAAATTAATCCTCACACCGATCAATACCATGTTTTCACACACCAGCTTATTAAACTTGCCATTGATAGAAGCGGTAATGAAAAATTTATCCATTCAATTTATAAAGAGTACTCCAATATTGCAAAACCTTCCGCCAAGTTCACAACCGACTTACTGTATAGCCTGGCAAGGATTTTTTCGACTAATAATTACATGGATGATGCAGGAAAGATTTGTCTCTACCTGTTGAAAAATGATGACAGTACAGACAAACAACCTGAATTACTTTTAGGTGTTATTAATGGTTTTAAAAAAATAAATAACCCTGAACAACTGGCTTACTACAAAAATTTACTGTTAAACAAGTTTCCGGAAAGCAAACAAGCAAAGATTGTCAATCAATACTAATCCAAAGCTTCAGATTCGGCAACAGACTTCAGTATTTGTAATAATCTTTTTAACTCATTAATGTCTTTATACTCAGGGTAATGTTCAATAGTGAACTGAAGAATTCCAATCGCTTTTTTATCCTGGTTAAATTGTTCAGCCATCATTTTAGCAACCAGAAAATATGCCTTAGGGATATCCGCATAAGACGGATGATCTTTATGTAAGTTATCGAGTAAATGCATTGCCAGTCGATACCTGGAATCATTAATACAAAGTTTTGCCAGATCGAGTCGTTGTGTCGGTTTTGTCAGATTAACCTGCGGATCTTCTTTGTAACAGGCTGAAAATACTTTTATAGCCTGGGTCATCTTTTTTTCTGCCAATAAGCGGCCGACAAAATCAGCACAGTGCTGTCTTGCACCTTCGATATCTCCTAATAAATGTAGTAACTTCTGATAATATGTTCGCGCGTGCATATCGCTCGGTTCATTTTTAATTCTTGCCTCAAGCTTTTTCAGCGCTTTTTTGTATTCGCCTTCCTGTACAAGAATCTCAATGTCGATCATTGCAGGCATTCTTAACTGGTAGTGTTCCACGTCTTTCTCATCGCCATGGCTGCTCGATACTTCGATATCGACACCAAAACCAATTTTTTCATGATACTGATAGAGGACATAACCCAACATGTTGAACATACCCAGCAGAAAGTACATTAAAACAAAAGAGTATGCGGCGAGTTTAAAACTGTCGGGGATCAGGGGTTCGATATAATAGATTGAGGCGATAG
>Ga0316207_10005815_pt1 | contig 10050 bp, 7 predicted proteins | sample 6weekpyrite_MG_FD_204943 | JGI IMG/M metagenome (GOLD analysis project Ga0316207, IMG submission 204943) | Microbial mat bacterial communities from mineral coupon in-situ incubated in ocean water Damariscotta River, Maine, United States -... | ecosystem: Environmental > Aquatic > Marine >...
CAACCAGGCCTGAAACATCCAGTACATGGCCTTCAAGCTCATCAACACATGAAACGGCAGAGGCTGTACCTGTCAAACCATCTGAGTTGACACTACCCTGTAAAACAACAACATCACCAATGCCGAGTTGAGTTTCGATGCTTCGCTCACCATCAATATCGATACTGGCATCATCTGTCTCATACTCAACACCATTGACATAAATGCTACCAAATCCGGTAATAACACCGACTGTGGTTTTTGATACCGGCTCACCACCTGAGTTATCATTACTACTGCTACCACATGCACTAAGCATAGCGATGCTTGCAGCTAACAGCGTTTTACGTAACACCATCTTATTATTCATATAAATTCTCCAGAACTCTTAACGTTATATATCAACTGGCTCTTCTTGAGACGATTCACTGTAAAGAAGCCAGGTTTAATAAATACTTAACTACCTTGCAAATGGGATTATATTCCCAATAATTTATAATTCAACAAGTTTCATACAGGTTTCAAAGATTTGTGAGGAGAATCACAGCTAATTTATCTAGCAGAGCGACCTTTACCTGATAACCGGTCAATATAAACGAAAGAAAACGATAGACAGGGGATTATAATGAATAAAAATATGCTCACACCTCAACTTCAATTGGTCTCAACCAGCCTGTAAAAACTCAGTTTAACGCTCTTAAATTACCTTATTTTATACAAAAGTTTTTATGCTTAGGTTTTCAAGCGGCATCTCAATAAATCACCCCAACACCGTGATTTAATTAAAAAAGAAGTAAATTGCACTGGTAGCAGGCAAGACTAGCGTTTATGATCTACTCTTATTTATGGACGCTAAGCTCAAGTTTGAGCCTGGCAAATAATAATTATAACTGGGGGGGAAATGAAACAGGCATTCTGGAAAAGAGACTGGTTTGTAGGTCTTGCCATATGCATATTAATAATATCACTCGGCAGAATGGATTTATTCGACAGTCTGGAGCGCAGTGCATATGATTTCGGTGTGCGCTCTTCTAATCGCCTTGCAAGTGATAAAATTGCAGTTATTGCCATTGATGATATTAGTATTGCCAATATTGGCCGTTGGCCCTGGCCGCGTAATATTCATGCCGAAATGCACAATATACTCAAAAAAGGTGGTGCAAAAGTCATTGGTCAAACAACCTTTTTTATCGAGCCTCAAATTGACCCTGGAATGCGTCATATTCACAATTTACTAGAGTTTTACAGCAACAGTAAACTGGGTAAGGCCGATCATAAAACCAAACCTTTACTTAATGCGGACATTAAAAAGCTCGGTGAGAAACTGTTAGCGGCCGAGCTTGACCTGGATACAGATCAGAAACTGGCCGATAGCCTGGAAAAAGCAGGTAATGTAGTACTTGCCATGCATATGGGTATAGGCCCTACTCGAGGCAAACCCGATACCGTAATGCCAGACTATGTCAAACGAAACAAACTAACTATTGTTAAAAACAACCCAATTACAAACCCTTACAATGCACTTCCTTTACCGGTAGCAAATGTCTTTTATCCGATTCCGATCATAGGCGAGAAAGCAGACAGTATTGGCGCATTATCAGCTTACCCGGATTCTGATGGCAGTATTCGTGCTGAACCACTAGTAATCGACTACTACGATCAAATGTACCCTTCCCTGTCTCTCCAGCTTGCCCTGCGGAGCCTGAACCTGTCACCCGATGATGTAACCATCAACCTGGGGGAAAGTGTCAAACTTGGAAGCTTGACCATTAAAACCAGCCCGAACCTTCTTATGCACACATTCTTTTACAATGATGTAAATAGTGTAAACGCCTTTACAGTTGATTCATTTTATGATGTCTTACAGGGCAAAATTCCTGCCGCAAAATACAAGGGAAAAATTGTACTTATAGGGGCTACAGCAGTGGGGGTTGGTGACACCATGGTCACTCCCATCAACTCTAATATGGCACCCGTTCTAACCCTGGCCCATTCAATATCCAGCATACTGAATGAGGATTTTTTTATAGAACCAGAATGGAGTGAACCTGCTATTGCCGGTATTACTCTCCTTATAGCCCTCTATATAATTTTACTATTACCTCGCTTAAAAGCGGGCATTTCCTCCTTCTTTACAATTTTGCTATTTAGCGCATTATTCATAACCCATTATGTTTTGATGACTGATAAAGGCCTGTGGCTACAACTGGTTTCTCCGTCAATATTGCTCCTTGCGGGCCACTTACTATTAACGACCAAGCGTTTCCTTTCTACTGAAAAAGGCAAACTGGCACTGGATGCCGAATCAGCTGAATCCAATCGTATGCTGGGCTTATCCTTACAGGGACAGGGACAGCTCGATGCAGCATTTGATAAATTTAGACGTCTACCCAAATCACCTGAAGCACTTGAACTACTTTATAACCTGGCACTGGACTTTGAACGTAAGCGTCAATTTAACAAGGCTGGCTCGGTCTACCAGGTTATGAAAGAAATTAGCCCAAAATTCCGTGATATTAAACAACGCCTCACCCGTGCAACCGCAATGGAAGAAACCATTATACTTGGTGGTGTAACCAATACACCTGGGGGTAATTTAATGCTAGATGGTGGAGGCATTGAAAAGCCCATGCTAGGCCGTTACGAAATAGAAAAAGAATTAGGTAAAGGTGCCATGGGGGCGGTATACCTTGGTAAAGACCCTAAAATCGCCCGTATAGTGGCCATTAAAACCATGGCCCTGTCGCAGGAGTTTGAAGAAGATGAATTACAGGATGTTAAAGATCGCTTTTTCCGTGAAGCTGAAACCGCAGGTCGCTTAAGTCACCCAAACATCGTAACCATTTATGACGCGGGTGAGGAACATGACCTGGCCTATATTGCGATGGAGTTTCTCAAGGGAAAAGATATGGTGCAATTTGGTAAACCGGATAAGTTACTGCCCATACCCAAGGTTCTGGATATCATTCGCCGATGTGCAGAGGGCCTGGAATATGCACACCAGGCGAATGTAGTTCACCGGGATATTAAACCGGCCAATATTATGTATGAAGCCGATACAGACACACTAAAAATAACCGACTTTGGTATCGCCCGTATCACCGACTCAAGTAAAACTAAAACCGGTATAGTGCTAGGTACTCCATCTTATATGTCTCCTGAACAATTAGCCGGTAAAAAAGTCGACGGTAGGTCTGATCTATTTTCACTGGGGGTTATGATGTTCCAGTTTATGACAGGACGATTGCCCTTTCAGGGTGACTCAATGGCGACGCTGATGTATAAAATTGCCAATGAAGCACATCCAAAACCCGACAGCATTAGACCTGAATTACCCCGTTGTGTCTCAGTCATTATCAACAGGGCACTGGCAAAAGCCCCGGAAAAGCGTTATCAAAGCGCTGCACAAATGGCCAGTGACCTGCGGAAATGTTTACAGATAATTGCCCAAAATAAAAAGAAAGCACAGTAAAAAGTAGCCGAAAAGATAATTTAATGAGCCTTAAAGACAAGATCAACATCACAGGGATAACAGACGAAGGTCTGGTACGTGACCATAATGAAGACAGTATTGCCAGCAATACCGATTTAGGGCTATTAGTGCTGGCTGATGGCATGGGTGGTCATAAAGGTGGTGAAGTCGCCAGTGCCATTGCAGTTGATTCAATTCTTCAGAATTTAAGTAAAGCCCTTCCTCTGGTTACACCGGGTCATACGGACGACAAGACTGGCTACAGTCTGGAAAGCATGTTAATTGAAAAAGCAATTAAAGATGCTAATTTAAAAATTTATACCGCTGCACAGAATAACTCTAACTATGACGGCATGGGCACAACGATTGTGGTTTTATTACTATACGACAATCGTATCACCGTTGCCCACGTTGGTGACTCAAGGTTATATCGTATGCGTGATCGTATACTAGAACAAATGACCCGAGACCATACTCTGTTACAGGAACTGGTAGACCGAGGTTTTTATACAAAAAAAGAAGCACGTGAGTCATTAAATAAAAACCTGGTTACCCGCGCTGTAGGTGTAAACCCAACAGTTGATGTTGACCTGCTAGAAGACATCGCACTGGTTGGAGACAGTTATTTACTTTGTTCTGATGGCTTAACTGACATGATAACCGACGACCTGATAGAAGACATTCAGTTAAACTATCACGACAACCTGAACAAAATGAGTAAAGAATTAATAAAGCAGGCCAAAGATCATGGTGGTAAAGATAATGTGTCCGTTATGCTGGCACAGGTAGTAAAAGAATTTCCAGCCAGCTCCGGCTGGTTTTCAAAATTTTTTGATATATTTTCTGATTAAGAACAAAGACAGGTAGTAAAAATGGCAACGATACGAATAAGTCTCAACGGTGAAGTAGTAAATGAGCTTCAACTGGACAAAGAAACCATGACCATTGGCCGAAAGAGTGATAATGATATTCACCTGGATAATCTTGCAGTAAGTAACCACCATGCCAAAATAACTACTATCCTCAATGATTCATTTCTTGAAGATTTAAACAGCACTAATGGAACCTACCTGAATGGCTCTTTAATTAAAAAAAATACACTCACAAATGGCGACATCATAAGAGTCGGCAAGCATGAAATAAGATACATAAATAAAGAAGCCAGCTCAAGTACTGATTTTGAAAAAACCATGGTTATTAATACTGACTCTGCAGGCTTACAGGAAACCGAGGGCAGTAAGGAAATTGATCTGTCAGTTGGTAAAATTTTTGCCGAAATCAGCTCCACTGACTCCGGAAAAACCAGCCATCAAAAAGCCAAAATACGTTTAGTTAGTGGCGCCAATAACGGTAAAGAATTACCCTTGACAAAGGTATTAACCACTCTTGGGAAACCTGGTGTACAGGTTGCAGCGATTACTCGCCGACCAACTGGCTACTTTCTAATTCATATTGATGGCGGCGATAATAGTGAACGCCCAAAAGTTAACGACAGAGAGATTGGTTCTAAAGCTCATCCCCTTAACAATAACGATGTACTTGAAGTTGCCGGGGTTAAGATGACTTTCTTTTTTGAATAATATTTATCTTAAATTAAACAGTTCATACAAAATTAAAATAGCGATCGGGAAGATCCAGATCTGAACTTTTCTAACCTCCACTATAAAAAAAAACGCAAATGCACAAAAATTGTAGTGACTCAAGCCTAAGCTTACATCCTAAATTAAAGGTTTATATGCGAACTGACAGCTAATAATGTCAGATGAAAGTTATTGGCCGTTGGTGGCTCTTGTAAAAAAAAACGCAAATAACCGCAAATAAACGCGATAACTACCAAAAGCTATTTTTGTTATAAGATTACCCTTAGAAATGCCCCGCACACGTTATCTACTCAACTGAAAAAGGACAAAAAAATGTTATAGAGAAGGTAAATGAGTCATTAATATTTTGCATGCATTCGCGTATTTTTGCGTTATTTGCATTTTCTTTTTCTTTAAATTTTTAATTCAAACCTGTTTTATAAATTTAATAAACGCCTACTGTACATCGACCCCTTCACTCCAGTTTGTTTCAGGCAAAAATGCAGCCTCCTCTTTAAGTGCCGCTGCTTCTTCTATACGGCCAAGCGCTTTAAAAATTTCACTTTTGAGCAATACCGCATCTTTATGATTCGGGTTAAGTGCAATCGCTTTATTTACATTTATTAAGGCATTTAAATCCTGACCAACTAAATACTGTGCCATGGCCAGATTGTGATAACCTTTTTGATAACTCGAATCTATCTTTATGGTAGCGGAAAAATGCTCTATTGCTGTTTGGTACTCATGTTTTCTTGCATAGATTACACCCAGATCATCATGCGCTTCAGCATTCCCGGGGTCTAGCTTAACGGCTTTAGTTAAATCCTGTTCAGCCTTGATAAAATCCTGCTTCCACATATAACGAACACCTCGCTTGGTATAAGCCAGTGAACTTTCAGGGTTACGGGAAATAAATTTTGTTAAGTCAGCAATTCCATCATCTATTAATCCCTGCCGAGCGAGTGCTAAACCACGACCAAAGTAAGCCTGATCAGCATTTGCATCAATTTCTATAGCTTGCGTAAAATCTTCTACCGCATCAAAAAAATCATTTTTTTCAAAATAAGCGTTTCCACGTTTAATATATAAATGTGCATCATTTGAATTTTTATCAATTAACTCAGTTAATTTTTCTATAGAAAGACTCTCCTGTGCAAAAACAGACAATGTAAATACTGTATTATTAACTAACAGAACAAGTAGTAATATCAATTTCTTATGGGGGGGAAGTGATCTCATAATTATTCATCCTCTCTGTTATTATTAATTTTTCACCCAGCGATACGCCCCACGTATATTTAAAGTAAACCAGTCATCATAAGAATGCCAGTGTTTATAATCCGACATTTTCGGCTCAATATCTTTCACCGCTTCATCTTCAGATAAGCCCTTCTCAAAGGCCAACTTAGCCAATGACATTAGTTTTTTAAAATATTCACTTTGACGTAGAATGGTCGACTTATCTCCGGGTTTACCGTGAGCAAAAGCTACGGTGTTAAAGTCTAGCCTGTTTAATCGCTCCTGCATAGCAACGAGTTCTCCCAGATACCATCCAGGTAAGTCTCGCCATCCAACAGCATCATTGTTCGCAAAGTCTACAACAAACACTAGTTTCTGCTTAGGGAAAAGAGGCACTAACATATTATTAGTATGTCCATAACCGAGATAGTTCAAATCAATATCCACATCACCAAAATGAAGTAGTTTACCCTCATCGCCAATTAGTTTATTGGGTAAGATTATCGCTGGATCATCCCAGCGTTTAAGTCTAGCCAGGGTTCTTTCATGGGCGATAACAGGTATATTATTACCAAACTCACGCATTAATATGCGTGCTCCCGCTGAATGGTCTATATGCCAGTGAGAATAAATAATGGCAATTAAAGGTTGTCCGGGAGCAACTGTCTTAATTGCTGATATGTAATGCTCAGCTGCTTCATCCGACAGAGGATCAAATGCAATTACACCTTTTGAACTTGTAACAAATAGTGTGTAATGATGTTTATATCTAAACTGATACAGGTTATCCGCAACTTTAAACCATTCAATATGACTATTCTCCTGTATGGCATCTGATTTAGTGCTCTTAATATTAACTCTTGACTCACAGGATACCCCACCAATTATTGTAGCGATCAATATTAAACACTTCGCAACAAGTTTTACAATACTGTATTTTCTACTCATACATAAATTCCACATTATTATCTTTCAAATCTATTTATTAAAAAATTAAAAGATATGTCATACAACTATCTCACTACACTATAAAATTAAACCTTAATCCATTAAATAAAGCCAAGCAGATAAATACACCCTGACTCAAACCTTTTTATATAATTTCCTCAGAAAATTATTTATACCCAGCTTCACTGCTGTTCCATATAACTCTTTGCAAATAAGCTCCGTGGTTGTAGCAACAGGTTTTACTGAGTCATGAGACAAAGGTAAAGTGGAAATAATAACAATAAGCTCTTTATCGTCCTACCTGTGAAGATAGCTATCCAGTCTCTTTTAAGGCCTCATAATTGCTGGATTCCGCTTTCCCATGAGTGACGTGTTAATGTGACATTAGTAATGATTCTGTAGGGAACATATTAATGGAATTCATGGTTTAAAATTAGACGCTAATAACGCAAATCATAATTCCATATATGAAATCACTGCTGTCCCGTTAAAAGAAACTCGATTATGTTTAAATTACACTGTGATGTATTTAAAGATTATTTCACTCTGATCGAGACATGACTTGGAGATACCTGTCTAAGACCGTCACCCGCATGGATGCGGGTGCCGAGCCACCAGGGATGGTTTTACGGCGTGTCTTATACAGGTATCTCCAAGTCATGTCTCTAGTGGTTAACGGGACAGCAATGATATGAAATTATGATTTTTACCCGGCTTTTCAATCAATATTACAAGACATAAAAATTACGATGAGCACCATTAAATTACTGTAAAAAGCCAAATTTTTAACCTCAAATGAGCAATAATGATATTAAGCAGGTTTATTGAACGCATTGAAACAACTGTGAACACAGATAATAAAAAGAGCAATATTTAAATTATCGATTATGAGTGAATGGAATAATGCCTGGAATAAGCACGTTCAAGTTTTATGATAGCACTTAAAAAATCCCCATCGAGAGTCAAACCGCTAGTCAGAAGCAAATTTAATTCAGCTTTTATATTCTTCATTAACTCACCTGTCAACTTAATATTTTTTTCAGGTAAATCTATGCTTTTTAAACATTCTACAAGTTCATCTTCAAACTTCAAAAACAACTCTGATACAGAAACGACCTGTGAATCCAGGTTACCCTGCATCGTTTTAAACAATTGTCGTGTTTTTTTAAAAATTTTATAAATATTTTTTTTAAGAAACTTAAGTTCAGACTCCTTATATAAAAAATCAATTCTAGAATTAGTCCCAATGGAAACCACATAAAGAAAATGCTTAATTTTATTTTTCCTGCCCACCTCTTCAACAGGTAACTGGCGAGCAAGCAAAGATAAATGCGGAAAATTAAAAACGACATAGTCCTCCTCTTCGACAACTTCACCCTGGTTTTTAAACTGATTTATAAGCTGGATATTTTCATCTTTAGTTGAATCATCTAGCGTATGATTTCTCACCTTATCATGTAAGGTAATTTTCACAGTTACATCAATCCCGAGACCTTCAATTGAATTAAACACTGAAGCGACAACCGCACTATATTCTTCAGCAGATAAACTATCTTTAATATAATCTAGAAAATCATCATCAGACTTATCTATAATATCACCATCAGGCATATCAACAATTCTGTCTTTAATTTTTGATAATTCTAATAGCTGCTCAAGTTGTGCCAATTTTTCATGCGTTTAAATTAATTCAGCATGATTGAAAAAAAATTCTGCTTAAACACCTCCAGGTTAGTCACTCGCTCACGAAGGAATTTAATTTCATGTACAAACTTAGCTTCTCGTTCTAAGTCATATTTAGTTTCTACACTATCAACGGCTTCACTCATTGACCTATACCTCTGAATATTAAAAGCATAGAAAGCAACATCTAATGACTAATCAGACCTGGCTTTCAACTTATTTAATAAATTTCAGGAAAGGGAAATAATGGATCTATCCCTGATAATAATTCTTTGATATCAATTATGTAGCATAAGATTATACGCAGTGTCTTTTACTAAAAAGCCAGGCATGATGAATATAATCTTGATTATCTACTTGATATTAGTAAAGAGTTTGATAAATGCAATATTGGCGTGAACCGCATAAACCAGAATTTAATCAATATGAATAATTAAACCATTCTGGTTAGCAGGTGCTCACTATTTTTAGCCAGGCAAAATAAACATGAAAAAATCCTTTCACGTTCATTTAGCCCTGTTTAACTAGACCTGGATTCATTAACGACTTTTTTAAGCCCGTTTTTTTTCCTCCTCTAAAGTCGGATAATCCGTATACCCTTTCTCATCTCCACCATAGAAAGTTGACTGATCCGGTTCATTTAACGAAGCCCCCCTGGCAAAACGTTCAGGTAAGTCGGGATTAGCTATAAACAACTGACCAAAGGCAATCATATCCGCATGTGCTGTATCTAAAGCGGCTTCTGCCTTTTCCTGGTTATAACCATTATTTGCCATATATAAACCAGCATAACGTCGCTTAAGTTCAGTGTAATCAACCTCACGCTCGCCACTTAACATATCACCTTCTAATACATGTAAATACGCCAGCTCATGCTTACTCAACATATCCACTACTGCATTGAAAGTAGATTGGGGCTGTGAATCACGAATATCATTAAACTGATTTTCCGGCGAGATACGCACACCAACACGATTAGAAGACCAGGCATTTTTAACGGCTGTTACCACCTCATCCAGTAAACGCATTCGATTTTCTACACTCCCCCCATAACTATCCGTGCGCTTGTTTGATCCATCACGTAAAAATTCATCCAGTAAGTAGCCATTCGCCGCATGAATTTCAACACCATCAAAACCCGCAGCCTGT
>Ga0316207_10005816_pt1 | contig 10048 bp, 9 predicted proteins | sample 6weekpyrite_MG_FD_204943 | JGI IMG/M metagenome (GOLD analysis project Ga0316207, IMG submission 204943) | Microbial mat bacterial communities from mineral coupon in-situ incubated in ocean water Damariscotta River, Maine, United States -... | ecosystem: Environmental > Aquatic > Marine >...
GGAATAAGCGGTAAGGCGTTCATTAAGATCAGCATTTTTTTTGCGGAGCTCAGTTACCTCCTCTTGCAAGACAAGCAGCTGTTGTTGTAATTCATTTGTGTCAAGAGGGGGAATCGACAACCTGAAGTTCCTGTTTTAAAGCCTTATTATGCAAACCATATTTTTACAATCCTAGATTTTTCAATATAGTGCAAATTTAAGTCTACATTAGATTATAATACCCAGCTACTTTTAAGCAGACAATACTTTATAAATCATCATGTTGACCTCACCTCCTTCTATTTTGTGTTTTTCCGGCTTTGATCCTACAGGTGGTGCCGGCATCCAGGCCGATATCGAAAGTATCGCAAGCATGGGAGGACACGCTGTTCCTGTTATCACCGCCCTGACAGTACAAAACACGCAAAATGTCGCTCGTTTTCAAGCCGTCGAAACACCTTTATTTAACGAACAAGTGAAAAAATTACTTGATGATGTTTCAGTAAAAGCAATTAAAATTGGCATGCTTGGTTCACTTAAGATTATTGAGTCAATTAATTCAATTTTAAAACAGTATTCACATTTGCCCGTGATTTATGATCCCGTACTGACAGCCGGAGGTGGCAGCCGTTTAACTGAACCCGGCATACTTGATGCTATCAGGGAATTAATATTACCTCAGACAACGATTCTCACCCCGAACAGTCCCGAAGCCCGCCAGTTAAGCAATGAAGAAGATCTTAAGAACTGCGGCAAAAAACTTATGCAGTCAGGCTGTGATGCCGTGCTTTTAACCGGCACGCATGAAGACAATAAACATGTTGATAACCTGTGGTTTCAAGAAGGTCACTATGTAGAAACATTTAGCTGGGAACGCTTGCCACATGAATATCACGGCTCAGGCTGCACTTTAGCTTCGGCTATTGCTGCGCTCATTGCCCAGGGTCTTGATCCCTTTACCGCCGTAAATGAAGCACAGGATTATAGCTGGAATACATTAAAGCATGCTTTTCGCATTAGTGATAAAGGTCAACTTATTCCACACCGTTTTTACTGGCAATATAGTGATGAATAAACACAAAAAATCTTTAAGCGGGATTTATGCGATCACCGATCCTGAATTGATGCATTCAAATTTTGTTTCGTTGGCAGAACAAGCCATTAAAGGTGGTATAAACATTCTGCAATATCGAAATAAATCAGCCACGCCAGAACAACAAGAGCAGGAAGCTGCAATGCTTGTCTCTCTTTGTCATAACAATAACGTAATTTTTATTATTAACGATAATGTAGAGCTGGCTATTAAAGTGAATGCTGACGGTGTTCACCTTGGGCAAAAAGATACCGACATAAAACAGGCCCGAAAACAGCTCGGTAAAAATAAAATTATAGGCATCAGCTGTAACAACCAGCTTAAATTAGCACAAGCCGCACAGCAACAAGGGGCAGATTATATTGCTTTTGGTCGTTTTTTTAACTCACAGACGAAACCCTCAGCGCCACAAGCAGAGCTGACATTATTATCTGATGCAAAAGATGTCATTGATATTCCGATTGTTGCGATTGGCGGCATCACCCTTGAAACTGCGCCACAACTGCTAAATAAAGATATTGCTATGCTCGCCATTATTCAGGGAATTTTTGGACAAGACGATGTTTTACAGGCAGCGCAAAAATTTAATGAAATATTTAATGCTACAAATACGCCAAAAGCCTCAGTCTGATTTATAATATCGACTAATTACAAATAGATGTCGTTGCGAATGCAACGTGGCAACCTCCTGGCTCATTTCCAATAACTTAGAGATTGCTTCGTCAATTCTTCCCTCGCAATGACAGCTTTAACAATATGTTTCAATATTTAAACTGAATCAAAGGAAATTTTATGTCCCGTTCAAGCGATCTTTTTGCTGCAGCCCAACAACATATTCCCGGCGGTGTAAATTCACCCGTGCGTGCATTCAAAGGCGTGGGCGGCGACCCCATTTTTTTCAGGCGTGCCAAAGGCCCTTATGTTTATGATGAAGATGATAACCAATATATTGATTATGTCGGTTCATGGGGCCCGATGATCGTAGGTCATGCGCATGCAGATGTTTTACAAAGTGTACAAAAAACCATGCAAAACGGCCTGAGCTTTGGTGCGCCTACTGAGCTTGAAACCCAAATGGCCGACAAAGTTTGTGAGTTGCTACCATCAATGGACATGGTACGTATGGTCAGCTCAGGCACTGAAGCCACAATGAGCGCGCTACGTTTGGCACGCGGCTATACGGGTCGGGATAAAATTGTAAAATTTGAAGGCTGTTACCATGGACACTCTGATTCCTTATTAGTTAAAGCAGGTTCAGGTGCTTTAACCCTGGGTGTTCCAACATCACCCGGTGTCCCTGCTTCTCTTGCTGAACACACGATCACCTTAAGTTATAACAATATTGATGAAGTTAAAGCGACCTTTGAAAAAATCGGCGAGCAAATTGCCTGTATTATCGTTGAGCCAGTCGCTGGCAATATGAACTGTATTGCACCTGTTCCCGGTTTTCTTGAAGGCTTACGAGAAATCTGTGACAAGCATGGGAGTGTACTGATTCTTGATGAAGTCATGACCGGCTTTCGTGTCTCATTAGCAGGTGCACAAGGTCATTACAATATAACACCCGATTTAACGACTCTGGGGAAAGTTATTGGCGGCGGTATGCCAGTAGGTGCTTTTGGTGGCAAACGTGAGATTATGGAACATATTGCTCCACTTGGCCCCGTTTACCAGGCAGGAACTTTATCAGGTAATCCTGTTGCAATGGCAGCCGGTCTTGCAACCTTAAACATCATTTCTCAGCCCGGTTTTTATGAAACATTAACTGAGCAAACGGAAAAACTCGCTAAAGGTCTGGAAGCGCGCGCGGCTAAAGCGAATATACCTTTAACAACTAACCAGGCAGGTGCGATGTTTGGTTTCTTTTTTACAGAAGAAAAAAATATCAGCACTTTTGAACAGGTCAGCGCCTGTGATGCGGAACGTTTTAAAAAGTTTTATCACGGCATGTTAGAAGAAGGTATTTACCTGGCACCATCAGCATATGAAACAGGTTTTGTTTCAAGTACTCACAGTGATGCTGATATTGAAAAAACCTTAGATGCAGCAGAAAAAGTATTTTCAGGCCTGTAAAAAACATCTATGCAAAATAATGTAAAGTTAAGCAACTTTACTAAATATTTTTAAGCCCGCCATTGTGAGCTATAGCTCACAATGTTCAGGCTACGCTTAAATTTATAATGATAAAATATTTTCCATTCAATACACCATGCTATAAAACATGGCGTATACTTTGATTATGCCTGACGATTTCATTTCTACAGTTAGTCTTACGATACAACAGTACCCAACGCTTGCCTTATTATTAGTCTTTCTTGTTGCTTTTAGCGAATCATTAATTATTGTTGGCCTCATTGTGCCTGGCGCTATTCTTATGGTTCTGTTTGGCGCCCTTATTGCAATTGATGCTTTGGCATTCTGGCCTACCGTCTTGTTTGCGATAAGCGGAGCGGTTGCCGGCGATAGCCTGAGTTATTGGCTTGGACGACGTTATCAAAGCAAACTCCATTCTCTCTGGCCATTGTCACGACACCCCGATCTTATAATTCGTGCAAATGATTTTTTTAATCGTTACGGGACAAAGAGTATTATTCTTGGACGTTTTATTGGTCCATTGCGTCCTGTCATTCCCGCAATTGCAGGGATGTCAAAAATGCCGGGGAATGTTTTTTTAGCTGCAAATATTGGCTCTGCAATATTTTGGGCGCCTCTTTATCTCTTGCCCGGTTTACTTTTTGGTCTCTCTGTTGAAATGGCAAGTGAGTTTGCCAGTAAGTTTATTATATTAATTGTTGCATTATTATTTTTAATCTTTCTTTCTTTATGGTTAATACAACGTTTGTACTTTTTTATTAAACCCTATAATGACAAATTAACACTCTATTTTTTAAACTGGGGAAAAAAACACCCTCTCGTTGGTGAAGTGCCTGCAGCTATTTTTGATGAGTCACATTCAGAAATGCGCGGTTTAAGCTTGCTCGCTATAATTATTTTTTCAGGAACTTTAATTTTAACCTTTTTATATAATACGATTACTTCATATTATGATTTATCATTTTACAATTTTGATTCACTTAACCGTTTAATTTATTACAGTCTGCAAACGTTTCGTTCTCCTCCGCTGGATAACTTTATGCTGTGGCTGACTTATATAAGCAGCAATCAATTTATTGCTCTAATTTATTTTAGTTTTGGTTCTTTATTTATCTGGAAAAAGGATTTTCCCGCACTGTGGCATTTGCTGGCCGTTATTTGCTTACCACTTTTGCTGTCTCCTTTTATGAGTAACCCATTAACACACTCATTACAGGAAGACCTGAATTTAAACACTCAAACCGTTCCTTTTATTGTTGTAGTTTCAGTCATTGGTTTCACAACCGTCCTGATAAACTCCGGATTATCATTCAGAAAACAGAAGTTATATTATTATTTTTCAGCCACTTTAGTCTTGCTGTTAATGATGGCCCAACTTTATTTTGCGCTTCAGGTTTTCAGTCAAATTCTATTAGCTTTAATCGTAGGCACAATCTGGTTTAGTTTATTGGGTATTGCTTACCGCAGACATTCAATTGACCCATCCTCCAATAATTCGAGAAAAGAAATTGTATTAATATTATGTATTCTTCTTTTTTATCCTGGCTTAAAAATAACGCAACAGGAAAAAATCTACTCACTTCCGGATCATTATTTTATTATGGGAAAAAATAGCTGGCTTGAAACAGGCTGGAAGTTATTACCGACTGAACGAGAAGGTGTTTATAAAAGAAAAAACAATTTTTTTAACCTGCAGTGGGCAGGAACAAAACAAAACATCACCTCACGGTTACTTCAACTTGGTTTTATAAAACATCAAAACTCAATTAAAACGTTGTCAAACTGGTTTTTAGAAACGGCGACCATTAATCAACTTCCCGTATTGCCCCATATTCATCAAGGCCAATACGAAACATTGCGTTTTTATCGATATAATAAAGAAAAATCAACACTGACCGTTGTTCGTCTATGGCCATCAATATATAAATTGAAACAAAGCAGCCCCTTAATACCCCTCTGGTTTGGAAGTATTAGCATGATGACAGAAAAATCACATTTAGGTATTCGTTATTTAGTCACACAAAATACTGACATTTATGATATTCAGGCAGCTAACATTGATCTAATCGGTTTTACGAAAATTAACGGAGATCGCCTTTTAATTGAAAATAAAGCTGATAAATAAAACACTATTTTTATTAACAGGAAACTAGATTATTTTCATCGCAGCGAGCAAAGAATTAAGATTCCCCATTCTTTCATCCACACAACTCATATTCAGCATATCTTGTTTTTCATTTAAAGGTAATGGTAATAATTCAATAAGACGAGCACTGACCCACTCTAAATCATCATAATATTTTTCCATCGTTGTAAAAGGAGGCTCGAGTTGGGCAATGATTTGTTTTAGTAAGTCAATAAACTGCCGGGCATCATCCTTCGCTGCTAATCCTTCAAGTTTAGGCAGCAATTCGATTTCAGCCAGCGTTAGCTGATTTTCTTTAACTTCTGTTGATAATACACGAAATCGTTGTTCGCCTTTAAGTGTAATACCAAGCATGCCATCATTTCTTTTATGCCAGTATGAAATAAAACTCATGGTGCCAATATCGTGTGTTTTTGCAGCTAGCCCGGCTTCTTTTCCCTTTTTAATCAAGATAACGCCAATACCACTTTCGGATTTCATACAATCACTCACCATATCAAGATAGCGTGGCTCAAAAATACGTAGTGGTAATGCGCCGCCAGGAAATAATACTGTCTCAAGTGGGAATAATGGAATTTTCATTTTTTTTACAACATCCCTGTATCCTTTGTCACCAATTTTTACTCAAGCTGAAAATGTTACATCTTTTATAGCACAAGCATTCCGCTTGTTAATTTAAAGTGTGGCACAAAATAAGAAAAAACCCAGTGAATTTTACTCTTCACCCCAGACGGGTAATAAATTATGACTTATTTTTAAGTGATCAAGAATGCGTGACACCATAAAATCAATTATGTCTTCAAGCTTTTCAGGGTTATGATAAAAGCCTGGATTTGCAGGCATAATAGTGGCGCCTGCCTGGGAAAGTCGCAACATATTTTCTAAATGGATAGTTGAAAAAGGCGTTTCTCTCACAACCATAATAAGTTGCCTTTTTTCCTTCAGCATGACATCTGCGGCACGCTCAAGTAAGTTATCACTATTACCATTTGCAATTGCCGCCAGGGTACCTGTCGTGCAAGGACAAACAACCATTGACAAAGCCTTATGTGAGCCGCTTGCAATTGGCGCTGTCCATTGCTCTTGTCCAAATACTCTTATTTGACCTTTTTTTGCCTTATACAGTTCACTAAAGTAACGTTCCATATCAGCTGTTTTTGCAGGTACTGATAAAGTTGTTTCCATCGATAAAACAATTTGTGCCGCCTTTGATACCATTAAATAAACAGGTGTTCCTGCGTCAACTAAACACTGTAGTAAGCGTAAAGCATAATCTGAACCTGAAGCTCCGGTTAAGGCTAAAATAACGGGCGTTTTATTTTGTTCTGTCATTGTTTCTTTTTTCTCTCATTATATTTTTTCTTTAGTGCATCTATTAGTCTTTGGTGAATATTTTCAAAGCCACCATTACTCATTATCACGATATGATCATCCGCTTTTGTTTCATTAAGCACCTTATCTATAATAGCCTGTGTTGAGGAAATCAGCTGTACGGAACCTTTATTATTCCTTAAATTTTCTTCAATTTTCCATGCTAAATTATCGGCCTGATATAAATAAACCTGATCTGCAATCTGCAGAGATTCTGCCAGTGTCTTTTTATGCACGCCCATTTTCATGGTGTTAGAACGTGGTTCAAGAATGGCGACTATTCTTTTATTTCCAACATTTTTGCGTAAACCATCTAAAGTTAAACGTATTGCTGTGGGATGATGAGCAAAATCATCGTAAACCGTTATATTATTAACTTTTCCACGCACTTCCATGCGGCGTTTTATTCCTTTAAAAGCCGCCAAACTTTCAATCGCCAGCTCGGCAGGTACACCAACATGTCGTGCAGCAGCGATCGCGGCTAAAGCATTTTGCATATTGTGTTGCCCCAGCATTGACCATTTTGCTGAAGCAATTTTCCTTGAGTTAAACAGTACATCAAACTCCAGTCCATCCTGACTAACAGGTTTTGCCTGCCAATCTGAATTTTTTGTAGCTGAAAAATATTCGACAGGAGTCCAGCATCCTCGTTCAATAACTTCATCAAGATAGCTTGAACCCGCATTACTAATGACTAATCCATTCGCAGGCACAGTACGCATCAGGTGATGAAATTGAGTTTGGATCGCTTCTATATCTGGAAAAATATCTGCATGGTCATACTCAAGATTATTTAAGATTACAGTGCGAGGATGATAGTGAACAAATTTAGAACGCTTATCAAAAAAAGCCGTGTCATATTCATCTGCCTCTACAACAAAAAAAGGGGTTTCACCTAAACGCGCAGAAATACCAAAATTACCGGGGATACCACCAATTAAGAAACCGGGTGATAATTTATTATCCTCTAAAAGCCAGGCTAACAAACTTGCTGTTGATGTTTTGCCATGCGTTCCGGCAACAGCCAAAACCCAACGATCCTGTAAGACATAATCCAGTAACCACTGTGCACCTGAAGTGTAACGCAGTCCTTGCTCAAGCACGGCTTCAACTGCAGGGTTGCCACGTGATAATGCATTTCCAATCACGACAATGTCCGGTTCGGGTTTTAAATGTTCGGCTTCATACCCCTGCATTAAGGTAATGCCTTGCTCCTCTAATTGTGTGCTCATAGGAGGATAAACATTCATATCAGATCCGCTTACCGTATGCCCTAGTTCACGAGCGATTAAAGCAAGCCCGCCCATGAATGTGCCACAGATTCCAAGAATATGAATATGCATAAATTATTTCTTAACCACTTTTTCAACAAACATTAACTTAGTTTCCGGCCGGTAACAGAAAATCAGCTATAAGAACACCAAAAAGCAAATAACTCACTGATAATATCATTGCCATAAGCAAGCTGACGGATAATGCATGACGAAATATATGTGCATTTACCGCAATACGCCAAATATTATCAAGCAAAATAAAAATCGCAAAAGATTTAGCGGGTTCTTCAGCCACGCTTACCATTAATAAACCCGGCAATAAAACCAGGCTAATAAATAAACCAGAACCAGCAAGTGCCGTTAATGTTTGTACACTGCGTTCCTTGTAACCAATAAATTTTAATAATAAATAAACCGCAAATAACAACACGATATTATAACTTGCCACTGTAAAAACAATCTCAGGCGTCGATAACTTTTCTATCAAAATTGAGGTTGAAAAACTATCAACAATAATACCCGCCATTATTGCTGCTACGAGTAAATACGTGCCTTTTGGTAAATCTTGCGGTCCCGCCTGTAATCGACAAATCGCCCAAAATATTTTTATTAACTGCAACATAACGATGTTTTACTCGTTTTTTCTTATTATCAGATGGCTATAAATACTAACTTAAGTAATATTTTAAGCTAACATCTTACCTTGCATTACTCGTACAAGAAACAGCATTTTGCTATTATACAGACTTAATATACCTTCAGGATTCAAGCAATGTCAGATAATAGTACTGCTTCAAGTAAAAGTAAGAACAGTCACAAATATGAAGTTTTATATGTAGACAATAATGAAAAGCTGTTACAGCTCTGCGAAAACATTAAAAATGCAGATACTTTAATACTGGATACTGAGTTCATCAGAGAAAAAACATACCGGGCCAGACTCTGCCTGATTCAAATTGCCACTGACGGCATTGTCGCCTGCGTTGATCCCATTGCTTTAAATGACATCACACCGCTAATGGATATTATTTACGATGAAAATAAAATAAAAATACTACACTCAGCCAGGCAGGATTATGAAATATTTTACGATTTGAACAATAAATTACCTCAACCACTTTTTGACTCACAACTTGCTGCGAGCTTATTAGGTTATGGTGAACAAATTGGCTATGCATCATTGGTAAATCAGCTTTTACATGTTCAGTTAGAAAAAGCGCACACCCGCACTGACTGGAGCAAACGTCCATTAAGCCAGGAGCAAGTACATTATGCCAGTGATGATGTTTACTATTTAAATAAACTCTACCCTCTGCTAAAAAAACAGTTAATCGAGTTAGACAGAGAAAGCTGGCTGGATGAAGAATTTAAAGCATTATGCAATCCTGATTTATTTATTACTCATCCGCAAGAAGCATGGAAGCGTGTTAAAGGAATTAACCGCTTACGCCCCAGACAACTTGCCGCGGCAAAAAATATTGCACAATGGCGTGAAGAAGTCGCAGTTAAAAAAGACAGGCCACGTCGCTGGATTCTCGCTGATGACATTTTAATTGCTACAGCACAATTACTGCCAAAAAATATAAATCAATTAGAAAGTATTGCCAATATCAAAAAATCTGTTATCGATAATTCAGGAAAATTTATTCTGGACTGTATTAAAAATGCACTCGATATGAGTGAAACTGATTTACCGACGCTAAAAAAAGTCAAACGACTTTCCTCGAACCAGGAAAGTATCGCGGATATATTAATGGCTCAATTACGAATTATTGCTAATGAGCATAATATTAGTTCAGCAAATATTGCCAATCGCAAAATGATTGAGAAAATAATATCGGGCGAAACTGATCTTGCAATTTTTAAAGGCTGGCGAAACCAGCTTGCAGGTAAAAAAATTAAAGACTTACTTTCAGGAAAATACTGTTTACATATTAGTGAAGATAAAGTATCACTAAAAGAAATGTAAAATAACAAAACCTCTATACTTTGAAGGCATCGGCATATTCAAATGAAGAAAAAAACAGCATACCAATACCCCTGGCGTTCAAATAATACTTTTCAGGTATTGGTTGACGGTGCTGAATTTTT
>Ga0316207_10005817_pt1 | contig 10047 bp, 7 predicted proteins | sample 6weekpyrite_MG_FD_204943 | JGI IMG/M metagenome (GOLD analysis project Ga0316207, IMG submission 204943) | Microbial mat bacterial communities from mineral coupon in-situ incubated in ocean water Damariscotta River, Maine, United States -... | ecosystem: Environmental > Aquatic > Marine >...
TTGAGGAGCATGGCACCATCACTATCACAACGGGCACAGAGGGTGACGGTGTGTGGGTTGAAGTTGAAGATACAGGTTCAGGTATTCCAAAAGACAAAATTAGCCGAATCTTTGAGCCTTTTTTTACCACTAAACCAGTGGGGACGGGCACAGGACTTGGTTTGTCACTCTCGTACAATATTATTCAGAAGCATAAAGGAAAACTGTCCGTCGAGAGCGAACCTGGAAAAGGCACCAAGTTTCATATCTGGTTACCCAGGGTTATTGAAACGTATGGCAGTCCTGATACAGACAAACTGTAACAGCGAGATAAGCCTCACTCCCCCCTATTTCGATCAAGCCTTACCGTTACGGTATATTACATTTCTTGAAAAACGACCACTGCCAATAAACGACAGTGGTCGTTTCTGTGTATTTATACAGATGCAAGCAAGGCCATAACCACATTTACCGAAACAAAGCCAGATAGGAATAATGTCAGGCTTATTCGATCAAAGGCCTGAGCAACGGCAAGCTGAGACTCACCTTCGGCAATCCGTGAAGAGAGTACCGAGCCCAGCAGGGTTAGAAAGATGGTCACCATGGCCAAGCCATTTGCCATATCAATCAGAGTTACCATGCCAACACCAGGCAGTTCGCTCAGGTTGACATAACTACTACCCACCGAGGCAAAAAAGGCACCCACACCAAGACCGAAACGTTGGCTCGACGTTGAACCCAGGATAAAGGCCAGGAAGGCAATCCCCACTGAGGCAAACAGCCCCTGAAACATCTTAAAATAAAGCCCCCAGTCAGGGCGATCAATCTTAACGCCATAGACAATCTGCGAGTAGGTCGCATTGTGGTCGGCTGCTAGCCTGGGGTCACCACGACTGGTTTTATAGGCGTGAGGCTTATTGATGATCTCAGCCTCTTTAAGTCGGTAGCTAGGCACTCTTACCCTGGAACTATACTCTGCACCACGCACATCCGGCACATAGCGCAATTCATTCCATTGGAGGTCTCTATCTTCTATACGAATCGTTAACAGGTGATTATCAAGCGGGTAACGAACCACATTAAAGAACTTGGAAATTCGGGCATTGACCCGGTACAAGGCGTAATGTCTGCCTTTATCAATCACCTCCTCGACCTTTATTCTTGACTGAATCTCGCCATCTATTACATGAAAGGTTTCACCCGGGTTAATATCATCACTCTGCCAGTTAAACCAGATATAAAAATCAACTGTCCAACCTGTCGTCTTGGAGGATATTTCCATGATCCTATCGACATAGATACCCACCCGAACTTCTTCATAATCATCAGTCGAAGTGGAGTTCAGTTGAGAAAAATCCACCTGGGTCTTGCCCTTTTCAGTCGTTGTTGGATCTAGACGTTGTTGCTGACGTATCTCAGAGGAAACTCTATCTTCATAGACCTTGGTGCCTGCCAGATAGGCTGCAACAAGATAAAAAACTGCCAGTCCCACCGCCCAAATGACCAGGATAGACTTGCCTTTATTCTCAAAAACACCCATTTACTAATAATCCCTTACCTGTATGTGAAAACATCAATAAAACTTCATCACTGTAATAATAAAAAACACACCTAAAATGCTCGGCCAGTACAGCGCTTTTGCCAATAAGCCATTTTTATATTCGAAGAATCTTGAACGCATACCCAAGGTGAGCCTGAAGGCATCCATCGGCACCAAAATGATGGTGAAATAAATCACAAAAAAGAAATATTCAAGATAGAAGATCTCACCCGCGGATATGTTCTTGCGAATATCAAGGTGAGAAAATACCACCACAAAAAATACCGCTACACAGATACTCATGAGCCTACCTATCTCGACATCTTTGGACAACAACACCACGGCAAACAGCACGATAGACACAATAATCAACGGCGTAAGATTTGAGATAAAGGCATCGACAAAGACCCGTTTAACACCTATTTCATAATAGAGCGTGGGTAAGGTTTGCTGATCAAAATTTTTCCTGATGCCATAATCAGTATTTTTCTGCGTTGTACGCAATACAAAATTGGTCTCATTAATTTTCCAGCCAGGCAGAAACACTTCCTTATCCAGGCCAGGCAATAGCGTCGCCGTAGTCAGTTTATAGGCGTCAAGATCGGGCACCAGGACGATATTCTGATCTGTCACCAGAGGTAACAGCTGCATGTTCAGGTGTTCAACCTCCAACGGATATCTTGAATAATCAATAGGCACACGCAACTCTGCCTGAAATGACCATTGCAACACTTCGCCACCATCAACCACATAACTGCCGATTTTCTGAATTTTGACACTTTTCGATCGACCAATCTGAACCCCCTTTGCCAGACCAGCCGGATAGTCATCCGCATATTTTTGCCACAAACGCCCGGTGACCAATACATCATTGGCATTATTGAATTCGATGGCATCAATATAAAGCCCGGTGGGAATATATAAGGGTGGATCTAGCTGTTTACTTTCACTCGCTTGTCGATAGCTGCTCATTACTGCTCGCAAGATGGTCTTGTCAGTGACCTTGACACCTGAGACATTTGTCTTTGGATGGTAGGTCAAAGCCAGATCCCAGATGATGCTTATTCCTACAATTAATAATGCAGAAATGATTGCCGTCAGTATCCACACCCTTACCGGACAACCAAAACTGGCGCGCAACAACAATGCAGCCAATGTCGCCACAAACAAGATCGAGCTGACAATTATCCAGATGATCTGATGTCGGAGTATATCGACATCGACATCGAGATCACTTTTGATAAAGGTGTTCTGCAACGACCAGCCAGAAGTAGGAACCGTCTCAAAGATCAACCATGATGCTTCCCCAGTAGTCGTGCTGACATGCTCCACTACCCCTCCTTGCCCCTGAGCCGCCTTTTCAGCAATCAGCAGCCTGTTACTATCATTTTTCTGCCGCGCTACATCCTTGATGTTCTGTCGGTTTAAGACATATTCATAATTTGGATGATAGAGATAATTACCGTCACGTGTCGTCAAGGCACCAAAACCGCTCGGACCGATATCCAGCGACTCAATAATATTCTTGATCTGCGCCATGGAGATGTCGATGGTGACGACACCATTGGGGGCTTTTTCTCCTGTCTTGCCATCAAGCTTATAAAAAAGTGCCGAGTAAGTTGTCATATAGGTCTTGCCGGCCTCGTCCCAATAGGGCTCACCCCATCTGTTTCCCTTATCCATAGGCTCTACGTACCAGTCATAGTCCGGTGTTGTGTAGTCATAGATCTCTGCAAGTTGCTGAAACTCTAACTCGCCTTGCGGGCCGGACTTTGCATAATAGGCAGAATAAAGCCTGACATTGGTATCATAGCCATACGGGGCAAAGCTGATACTGGCACCAAAATAATTTGGATTGGTGGATAACATGTGCCTAAGCCGGGCTTGCATATTGTTGTGATTGACTACGCCAGTGGTCAAGTCGTCTGCCAACACTTCTGCCGATACCATGGCCTTGCGTAGAATGACATCAATCTGTTTGCTAGCATCGGCCGTTAGCTGTTTCAGGCCTGTCTTGGCAGATTCGTGAATTGTATTTTTGTGACTTAAATGGGTGTTTATCAAAGTGACGCAGATCAATAATGATATCAGGCATATAAACCATGTAAGTCGATGCAGCCATTTGCTGCCAGTTGAACCTGATATAAGCTCTATTGAGTCTGATTCCATATTTTTAATCATTCTTAGCAATTCAATTTATTTATCTGATGAGCAAATACAGATAGCTCACCCTTTTGACTTTTATGCCCACTGACAGGCGTTTGATTTTTAGCTACCTTCCACTGACTATCACTCAGCTCACAAAAGAACAGCCTGCCCTTTGAATTTATTTTTAGTGAAGCAACAATAACAACCGATAAACAATGCCTTACCTATTCGTCGGAAGATTCTACAAACGCATCGATCAAACAAACAATGTTATGGGGGGGGGCTATCAATGTGGGCGTTAATTTCACCGCGATCAGTAGCAATGAGGAAATTAGCCTGGTATTTTCTTTCTACTAAATTCACCGAATTTCTTCCGCCATCAGGCCTTTCTGATTTATCATTTACTGTCATATATTTACTCATACGCGTTATCACCCCAAGCCCATCTTTAGAAATTTTGAATACCGCTTTTCTCCAGACCTTTAACGCAGCCTCAAAATCAACATAAGCTTGTTGACCTCCACCGGATATGTTTAATGTTGATGAACCTGACTGATACTGCCCCACGGCAAGTGACCAGGCTGTTAAGGCGATGTCATTGGCTTTTAACACGTCCTCCACTCGGGAATAATCCGTTTCAGCGAATTTATCACTGCGCTGTTCCGCCTTTTGTTCACTTTCCAGGCCTAGCCGGGCTTCCGTTTCCAGGCCTAGCCATATTTGTTTTTCTTGTTCAGATTCAGGCGCCTTACTTTTTTTGGCTTTCTTAGCCTCCCTCGCAACTCTATATTGTTCCTCTTTCCTAGCCTTCCTTGCTTGCTCCTTGGCTGGAACAACATCAGCATCTTCAGACACAGCTGACGCAGACACCGTTTCTTCTTATTTACTCATGCTAACAAAGTACTTTTTGTACGATTTCACATTTTCTTTGTCATGCGCATCTTCTTTCTTATCTATCATTTCTTTCCAGAATAAATACGACTCATTCTCTGTCCAGTGGGTAAACTCATCTAAATCGTTACACCAGAGGTACAGTTCCTTGATCTCTTGTGTATTTCCGTCCCATGAGGTGCCTTCGGCCGTTGGCTGATCTTTTTTCTTTTTAGGCCATAACATCCTCTGTATGGATACTTGAGCATTATTGGGGTAATTTTTCTTGCTTGGGAGAAAATTGTTGTCACCATTTTTTATATACTGTAAAGCCTTAGCCCTCATCTCATCGGCTTCTTGTTCCAAACCCGGTTCATTATTAACCTCGATACCTCTTGCCTGCAGGGTAGGTTTCACCCGCCCCTGCATTTGCTGAACAACATGCCATGCCTCGTGAGGCAGATGTTGCTCTTGTCCCGGACCAAGATGAATTTGGTTGCCCTGCGCATAGGCCAAGGCGTTCAGCTGGGCAGGCTGTGTCGAATTACGGTGAACGTGCCCACCAGACATATCCATACCCGATAGGGGTTCGATACCAGTCTTTAGCTGATCCGGCATACCAGTATGATTTGGCTGCACATCATCAAGCTTCTGCGTAATCGCCTCTGCCAGCTAACGCTGTGCGACCATAGGCAGGCTTTGTTCAACCGTTTTTACCAGACGTCGCTGAGTAATGCTTGATTCACGTCTATCTTCAATTGCCTTAGTGGTTTCATGCCGCTGAGTATCTCGGTCAGCCGCTGCTCGATGGCCTTGTTCCATTTCCATTTTAGTTGAAAATTTCATTACCACTCCTCCATGCATGTTAGATAGATTTGTTTTTACGGCAAAGGCGGCCGTGTAGCCTTGCTCACATAGCGCCACGTTAAAATCGCAATAACCACCAACATCATCGCTGCCATGACTACATCGGCCCGTTCATTCCAATAAGGGTCACACACCAGCGATATAAGAAAAACAACCAGTGCCAGAAAAAAAACTGCAAGGTAATACAAAAAATATTGTTGATACAAACTGCGTAGCCTGTAAACCCAGATAGCAAGCACGGCATACAGAAAGATCAGACCTGCCAATAAATCAAAACTGATGCGAAACAACCAACGGTTAGGGCAGGCAAATTCGCATAATTCAGGGGCATATTTATTAATAATACCTCCAACATAGCTATCGCCATTGATACTAGAGTACAGCTCAATTATTTTAGCCTTAACGGTCTCCACTTCCGCATCGCTGTCCAATGGCAAGGGCCATAGGCCAACACCAGCAAAGTTATCCTGAAAATAAATTAGATCGTCGGTGAACTGACTCATTTCATCGTGAGGAGAAATTACCGGCACAATCTTTCGCATTACAGCCTTACGATCTGCGCCACTAAATTCCTCTTCAATGATGCGACGCAAGGTTTTTTTAGCCTTCGAGGTGGATTGTTGCAACATCACAAAGACATGATCCACCAGGGCAGGTTTTCCATTATGTTCCAGCAGAATGGCATCCAGATCCTTGAAGGCCTGCTGCTGATCCAATTCATTAACATCAATATCCAGCACGATATTGATCTGATATTCCCTGTCACTATCTGTCAGGGTTTTGGCTAGCGCAGTAACAAAACTAATGATATTGGTACGATTGGCGATAGAGCCGATGTAATCAGCAAACACCAAGGTCACACCATCACCCTGCGCTGAAGACTGGCTCTCCGGAGTTGATAGCAGCGTGCTATCGGCAGGATTGAACACCTGTGTCACTGTGTCAGCGGTGCTCATGACAGCTCGCATTAAATGCTTTTTGTCCCACATCTGCCAGCCTGTGGCATGGATGGTGACATCGACATCGACCCAGTGTTTATGGGCTGTGTTTATAAATTCAACAGCGCCCAACTTATTACTCCACTGCAATGGTTTATCGATCACGCCTTGCTGATTAAGCGACAGGGCATAAAAACCGATGCGATCAAAAAGGCTAAAGTCAATGACCTGCTTAGCTTCAGAGGTTGCCAGCCAATAGGGATAAAAACCGTAGACCAGACTGGAAAAATCAGCCGAGCAACCGCAGCCATCACCACTGACTTGCAGCGGATTGAGTTTTTCATCCGGCTCTATACGTGCCTGTGAAAGAATCAGGTCCAGATAAGGACGGTAGTCCAATGCTGACTGAATAAATAAATTAGCCAGGGCATATTTGAATAGTCTTTCATTCGGATAGGCAATTCCTTCGATAGTACTCAAGGCCTCAATCAGTTCATCAGGCAATATCTTAGCCGTGTTTTGTTGTTCATCATCTTCTGCTGACTCTGCAGCATCGCTGTCTGCCTCATCCTCTTCTTCAGGTTCTGACCAACGATAGTAGACATCAACAACAGCTTCGGTTTCAGCTGGTGTTTTCTCAACTGCTGGCTGTGATTCCAAAGTTTCCTTTTTAACCGGTATCTGATCAAGCAACTCCACCAATACCATGGCGATTTCATCTGGCGAGGATTTCACTTCTTTAGCCTGACAAAATTGCCGCAAGGCCAGACGGGTATCGGCACCCAGCACCCCGTCACTCTCGATAGGACCATAACCAAGTGCGTTGAGTTGATCTTGTATCGTGGTCACCCGTTGTCGAACTGTCGTTTGCAGGTAAGCATGAAAACTTTCTTTAATCGTGGCCAGCTGGCAAGACTCAGCTTGCTGCTGTGAAAACGTCACACTGCTAAACAGTGTCAGCAGCATACACAACAGCCAACTGCTGAAGACCGGTAACATTCTTGTCCGTTTAATATTCATAGCTAAAGTGTCTTTCCTTCCTTGCGTAACTCTTTCACTACGCCATTGACCAGGTCTTCATGGATAATCTTTTCATGCAAGCGTTGCAAGGCACTGATAGCGCCATAACGCACCACATTGATAATTGCACCGCCAGTAAGCTCATAAGACTCTGCCAGATTACGCAGATCCACCCCCTGATCCAGACAGGCCTTGCCATTTAGGCTGTTGTGCCACAGGCGGTGGCGCTGTTCGGCATCGGGAATAGGGAAATAGACCAGTGACTGAAAACGCCTGGCAAAGGCCTCGTCGATGTTGGCCTTGAGGTTGGTTGCCAGAATCACGATACCGGGGAAATCCTCTATCCGCTGCAATAGATAGGATATTTCCTGGTTAGCGTAACGATCATTGGAGCTGGATGTTTGTGTGCGTTTGCCGAACAGGGCATCGGCCTCATCAAAAAAGAGTATCCAGTTTTTATCTTGTGCCTGATCAAAAACATTGGCCAGGTTTTTTTCAGTCTCACCGATGTATTTGGAAACCACCATGGATAAGTCAATGCGATAAACATCCACCCCTACATCGTCACCGATCAAGGTGGCAGTGAGGGTCTTGCCCGTGCCTGGCGGACCATAAAACAGGCTGCGATAACCGGGTTTGATTGACTTATCCAGCCCCCATTCTTCCATGATGGTATTGGAGCGTTTGATCCAGGTTTTTATATTTTCGATCTCTGCCAACACCTGCGGCGCCAGCACCAGGTCATTCCAACCAAGTTTGGTGCTGATGCGCTTGGCGGGAAAGTTGATGCTGTAATCCGGTTTATGGCATGCGCCGGTAGTACAGCGACTCAGACAATCAGACGACAACATCAAGGCAGCGCTGAAAAGGGGTTCATCCTGACTCTGGCGATCAAGCCGCAGCATGCCAGCTGTGGCAAAAAAGTGATCTTCTTCGAACAAGTTAATCACCTCGAAGCGTTTGCACAGGTTGGTGCCGGCGAGGATGAATGCCGCTGTTTCCGCGGTGGGCAGAAAACCGCCATGGTTCTTGCCCTTCCAGCCGCCAAATTCGGTATAACCACGATCTAAATTCTTATTGCGAATAAACAGGGTGTCCAGTGCCTGTGGCCGCACATGGGGCAACATGGCGAGGATAAAGACTATCCGTTCGTCGAAGCCCATGGCGTATTGTTTCACCAGCTGGGCATATTCCGAATCGTCAGTAGCAAAATCTGGCGGACTGATCTCATGGATATCGTCATAGTCACAAGGCTGTTCGAAATGGAGACCGATACGCGCTTCCAGCACGCGGTTGAACCAGTCGATCTCGTGTCCCAGGCTTAAGGCATTTTTTATGTTTAGCTGCATAAGCTTAACGCCAATCCACGTAGATAACCCGTTCCATCCACGGATACTTAATTGTTGAATAGCTCCACGGAAGTTGATCCAATAGCATGTCGTAAGGTTTGGCCTCCACCAGCAAATGCCAGGCATCATCCCTGAGCTGCAACCTGCCCTGACGTTGCAGGAACGATTCGCGCAAGCCAGCAATAGATGTATTGCCCAAGCTCTTCCAATTTTGAATCATACCCGTTAGCAATCCTTGCAGCCGTTCCTTTTCATGGCCTTTCAAACTGATCTGCCGCTCGATGGGGACAGCCGTCTTCACACCGCATAGGAGTTTGTTCAACACCAACTGATACTCTGGACAGTCAGTGTTTTCATCGACCAAAAACTGCAACATGTGCACGCCACGCACTGCGGCCTGGCTGTCCTTGAAGGCCGATTTTTCAGTTAGTCCCAGCATCTCAAACAAACGGGGGAGATAAGGCGCCGCCAGCACCATACCTGCATTCGAGATATGAATATCCTCCAGTGGCAGCTCTTCAAGCTCAGGTTGCTCTTCTAGCTTGATTTCTGAAACAGTTGCCTCTTTCTTTAGCTGGATAGGATGGTCTGTTGTTTCTGCCAGGCACTGTACGATCTTTTGAGTGATATCGCGAGTCGAAGGAAGGCTATTGAGCACCAACTGTTGCGACACAACAGCGCTGAAACTATGACCATCAGACTGCTCATCCAAATCAATCAGACTGGCCAGGCCAGTAAGGAAATACTCAACAAACCGCTGTTCATTAAAGAGAGGCCCCACATCTTTGAGATAGGCAAAAAGCAATTGCCATTTGAGGTCTGTGAGTCGTTGTGAATCTAAGCTCAGTTCATGCGTATGACAGGCCGTGGTTATAATCTCTGCATACTGTTGTAAGCGTTGCATATCTCTCATCCCCATGAAGGACAGGCTACGGCTGAGCAATCGTTCAGGTAGTAGAGACAGCAAACGGGCGACCATTCCCTTGTCAGCTATATGCCCAGTAAGGGTTCGACGCAGTGATTGCGGGTGCTGGTCAAGCATATATTCAAAGCCCATGATTAAAGAAGCTGCTTCACTATCTGTCAGCGAATCATGGCTATGCAGATATTGAATCAACGCTTGTTCATCATATTCACATACGGGAGTTTGCGGCTTTTTAGCACTCTTCTTCGCAGTTACAGCTTCCACCACAGGGCGCGAGTCCACAGAATCTGATCCCGTTAAAATGGCATCGAAATCAATCAACTCACCTTGCAACAGACAATCCAGTATTTGATGGTAATACTGTTTCAGGTCAGTGCTCTGGCCCGAATAGTCCTCAATTGCATTGATCAA
>Ga0316207_10005818_pt1 | contig 10047 bp, 10 predicted proteins | sample 6weekpyrite_MG_FD_204943 | JGI IMG/M metagenome (GOLD analysis project Ga0316207, IMG submission 204943) | Microbial mat bacterial communities from mineral coupon in-situ incubated in ocean water Damariscotta River, Maine, United States -... | ecosystem: Environmental > Aquatic > Marine >...
TCAAACGGGATGCGTCGTAACCTGCAACATTTTTCATTACCTGGCCACCGAATTTTAATTTTTCAGCCTTACCATTAATGATGCTACAGCCCAAAACAAAATCACGGGCCGCACCACTGTATGCCCGACGTGGACCGGACATATTGCAGGCAATAGTGCCACCCAAAGTTGCATTCTTTAGGGTTGCATTCTTCTGACTTGCTATTTCTGAAAAATAGGGTGGCTCAAAAGCAAGTATCTGGTTGCTGTCACTCAGTGTAGATTCGATGTCTGCTAAACGCGTACCTGCTCTAGCGGTGATAACCAGCTCTGTGGGTTCATAACTGATAATACCCTGATGTGTTGATACATCTAATAAATTTCCATCTTTAGGATATCCATAGAAGTGCTTGCTATTGCCGGCGCATATTTTAAGCGGGCTTTTATTAATATAAGCATCCTGTACCTGTGATTGCAGTTGTGGGCAATTATCTTTAGACATAAATTAAAATCGCTCTAGCTCAGGGTGAGATAGCTCACCATGATGCACGTGCATGGCACCAAATTCAGCACAACGATGTAAAGTCGGCACGGCCTTACCCGGATTGAGTAATGCTTTTTTATCAAAGGCTTTTTTTATGGCATGAAACTGTGTTAATTCGAGCGCAGCAAACTGTACACACATTTGATTTATTTTTTCCATACCCACGCCATGTTCACCGGTAATGCTGCCACCGACTTCAACACAAAGTTCGAGAATCTTCCCACCAAATTCCTCTGTTCGCTCAAGTTCACCGGGTATATTTGCATCATAAAGAATGAGTGGATGTAAATTACCATCACCAGCGTGAAAAACGTTGGCTACAGGTAAGTTGTATTCTGTCGACAAATTGGCCATAGATTTTAAAACATGGGGTAAATGTTTGCGAGGAATAGTGCCATCCATGCAATAGTAATCGGGTGATATTCTACCGACAGCGGGAAAGGCGGCTTTACGTCCTTTCCAGAATTTTATTCGCTCATTTTCATCTTCTGCTACTCGAGCTTCTGTTGCGCCACTTTCCTTAAGTATATGCTGTACCTTTGAAATATTTTCAGAGACTTCAGCTTTGTTACCATCAAGCTCACACAATAATATGGCGGTAGCACCGGTGGGATAACCTGCATGAGCAAAATCTTCTGCGGCCTTAATGGCCAGTTTGTCCATCATTTCAAGTCCGGCGGGAATAATACCAGCTGAAATAATATTGCCTACCGCTTCGCCTGCTTTTATCAAATCATCAAATGCAGCAAGAATTACCTGCGTTGATTCAGGTTTAGGTAATAACTTAACGGTAACTTCAACAATAACACCTAGCATGCCTTCAGAGCCGGTTAATAGCGCGAGCAGATCGTAACCGGGAGAATCAAGGCCACTGCCACCCAGGGTGAGTAATTCTCCGTCAATGGTAATTATTTTTATTTGCTGAATATTATGTACGGTTAAACCATATTTAAGACAGTGTACTCCACCGGAATTTTCCGCGACATTACCACCTATAGTGCAGGCTATTTGTGACGAAGGGTCGGGCGCATAATATAAATCATATTGTTCTACGGCTTCAGAAATAGCCAGATTGCGTACACCAGGCTGGACTCGAGCTATACGCTGTATGGGGTCAATTTCTATTATGTCTTTAAACTTTGCCAGGCTGAGTAAAATGCCATCGGAGAGAGGAAGTGCTCCACCAGACAGGCCTGTACCGGCACCCCGTGCTACTACGGGAATATCCAGTTCATAGCAGAGTTTTAATATGGCTTGAACCTGTTCTAATTGATCGGGTAACACCACCGCCAGGGGAAGATTACGATAGGCAGATAAACCATCGCATTCGTAGGGGTGTAAGTCTTCTGGCTGGTGCAATATAGAACCAGGGGGCAGAATATTCTCAAGCCGGCTGATTAAAAGTTGTTTATTTATAGGTGCAGTCATATGTTGGGGGAGGTCTTTAAATCCGTCATCCCCGAATGCTTGTGTCGGGGATCCAGCGTTCTTAAACTACTTAAAGCCTCTGGATTCCCGATATAAGTATTACTTCGGGCTCCTGCCCTCAGCCCTAAGGGGGCGGGTAAAGTCAGTTTAAAATCTTTCCAGAAGATTTTATCAGGAATGACAGTCATTATGTTAATTGAATAGTGAAGACTGATTAATAACTAATCATCAAACTCAGCATTATGGTAAATATGCTGTACATCATCACAGTCATTCAATGCGGCTATAAAGTGATCAAATGTTTCCACATCCTCCCCGCTTACTTTGCACATAGTCTGGGGTAGATAGGTGATCTCGTCCATTTCAAATTCAATATCAGAAAACGCAGCCTGCAGGGCTGTCCTGGTTTTATTAAATTCAGTATTGGGTGTAAGTACGGTAATCATGCCATCTTCATTTTCAATATCCGCAACATCAACATCTTTTTCCATAAGGGCATCGAGTACGGCCTCTTCATCATCATGTTTAAAGGCAAAAATGGCCTGATGATCAAACATATGGCTAACCGTGCCCTGGGTACCAATTTTTGCATCATTCTTAACAAAGCACTGGCGAACATCGGTAAAGGTTCGGTTATTATTATCCGTCAGGCAATCGACAATAACCATACAGCCACCAGGGCCAAAACCTTCATACTGAGCTAATACAAAGTCTTCACCTGCACCACCTTCGGCTTTTTTAAGAGCATTATCTATTACATGGGCGGGAACCTGCTCTTTCTTGGCCTTTTCAATCAGGCGACGAAGGGCGAGGTTACTATCGACATCGGCACCCCCATTTTTGGCACAGACATAGAGCTCTTTGCCGTAACGGGAATATAACTTGGCTTTAGCACCCTGGGTTTTAGCCATTGAGGCTTTACGGTTTTCAAAATGTCTGCCCATGTGAATCTAATCTCTATTATAAATGTAAATACTGGTGCTGATTTTAACGGTATAGGGAGCGATATACTAGCCCGAATATTTACAGGCTGTTGTATTTGATATTGAAATACTTAAGTTAATATGTAAGTGAGTTAGTCTGTTATCAGGCAAATGGATGTCTCAGCTGTGCTTTTATTAATACTAAATAGTAGTTCGCAGTATTCGTTTTGAGTATCTACTGGGGTAGGGTCATCTGAGCAACTACAGCCAGCGATTATGCCGCTATAAAAAATTCCGGCACGTACAATAATGTTAGAATGCATTTCTTCCGTTTTATTGATAAGCACACTTATTTTCTCATCACTTACGTAACTACTGAGGGATAAGCCCTGTTGTAGGGGTAAGATTTTATGATCTAAATCCGCAACTTCAAGTTTAAATTCAAGAATAAATTCTTCTGTAAAACCACTTGATTGCCAGGCATTTAAGGCCTTTGTTAATTTAATCATGACAGAATTTTTAAATTTTCAGGTATTGGATACATTTACTTCTCTAACCAGTCCAATGCATCATCACAATTTTCAAAATATTTAATCTCACCAGACATAAACCATGAGCCAATTTTTACTGATATTTCCTGCCAGTTTTTTATTTCCATAAATAGCAATTTTCTCAAATTCATTATTATGTTTAAGACCCAGTTTAAAGTCATCCCAGGCAGCCTGGAGCTCCCAGCCTTCCAGTTCTGTACCATCAATTAAAGCTTTAATTTTAGGTTGTTTAATTCCATTGAGCGCGGCATCAATTAGTGGATCAATGATTTTATAATCTTCATGGGTGAGTTTTCCTGTGGCTTTCAGTTTCAGGAAGAAACTGGAATTTATTCTTTCTATGCCAATTGAAAGGCCATGCCTGCTAGTAGTCATTTTAAATACTCCTTATAATGCAATCAATAGTAGCCTGATTATTTGATAACGCAATGATTATACAAAGCCAGTTTACACCTGCATCAGGTTTAAGTAACGCCCATGCACAAACATTATTACCCACTTTTATGCGTAATAATTTAAAACTTGAAGGTGTAAGGCAAAGCCTTGAACTAGATGATGGTGATTTTCTCGATCTGGTTTGGTCAGAACAACCCGTAAAAAATAAACCCATCGTTATTGTTTTTCATGGCCTGGAAGGTTCTATAAATTCACCCTATGCCAGGGGGATTATGCTGGCGATAAAAAAACAGGGCTGGATCGGTTTGCTGATGCATTTCAGGGGGTGCTCTGGGCAGGGTAATCGTTTGCCCCGTTCTTACCATAGTGGTGAAACCGGGGATGCTAAAATTTTACTAAACTGGCTGAATAAAAATTTAGCCGATTCCCCATTAGCAGCGATTGGTTATTCGCTGGGGGGGAATATGTTATTAAAGTTACAGGCAGAGTTAGGGCAATCTTCACCATTTAATGCTGTGGTTAGTGTGTGCGCACCTATGTTGCTAAATGTCTGTGCTGATCGTCTCAATAAGGGGTTTTCAAAAATTTATCAGCGATATCTGTTAAGTCATTTAAAAAGAAAATTGATAATTAAAGCAGAGCTACATAATTTTGAAAAATTGATTAATCTGGATACGAAAACTATTAATCAGTTAAATAGTTTCTGGCGATTTGATGATCAGGTTACAGCACCTTTACATGGTTTTTCAGGTGTTGAAGATTATTATGCAAAGTCAAGTGCACGACAATATCTCAACAAAATAAAATCTCCATGCCTGATTTTGCAGGCACTTGATGATCCATTTATGACACAAGATGTATTACCAGATGAAGCAGAGTTATCTTCTATGACACAGTTAGAGTTGAGTCGGTATGGAGGACATGTCGGTTTTATTGGTGGCTCTATGCTCCATCCTGAGTTCTGGCTGGAGAGACGTATACCGGAATATCTGTCTGAATTTTTATGAATTGTATTTTTTAAAAGCTAAAGCTATTTTCCGCTAATGAACGCTATATACGCAAAAAATTCTGGCTTGTGTGTCTGCTCTAATTAAGTGCTATTATTTGAAGCTTATATATAATATTTATTTTTACGAACACAATAATAGATATTTGCGTTATTTTGCGTTTATTAGCGGAAAAGTTTTTAAGTTAGTGCCGCTCAGGCTGCTCTTTCAGAACTGTTTTTTAATAAGCTTTCCTGGAATATTGCTTTATGTACATCACCTATACTGATGATGCCAATTAATTTATTGTATTCATCGGTTACCGGGATTCTACGAATTTTCTTTACGCACATCATTGATGCTGCTTTAAGTAATGGCATTTCAGGTGTCACAGATGCCACCGTCTGCGTCATTAGTTCCCCAACATTTTTATCAAGCAGGGTTTTATAATCCGCCTCAATAGATTCGAAATCAGTTTTTGCACCTTCTTGCATGATTTGTTCTACATCCGGGAACATAGCTTTTAATATATCTTTTTCAGACAGTACGCCAATTAGCTTTTCATCGTTATCAATTACAGGGACGCCTGATATTTTATTAAAACACATGGTTGAAGCTATATCTTTAATCAGTGTGTTTTTATTTGCAGTTTTTACAGAGGTGTTCATTATATCTTCTACTATCATATTTTTTTCTCCAGTAGCTTGAAGGTGAGTTGTGAAGGGATTCAAGCTGGCTTATTTATATCGAAAATGTAAAACGTAGGACAGCAAAGATAATTAATCATTGAGATGTTTTTATTTATGCTTAATAACCGGGATATTTTAAGTTGTTAATTCTAATCATAAAAAAACACTTATTTGATTTACATCAAATAAGTGTTTTTATTAAAATAAATACTAAAAATTCTGGAATCATAAAAATCCTTTCGTTTTTTCTACCGTTTCAGGTTTTTTAGTACAACTATTACCAGCAAGTACGATGGTAATACCCAGCTCATTTTTAATTGTTTTAGATTACGGGCGTTTCCCAAAAGCAGATAATTTATAAGGGGCATTGTATACCTTCTGCCAGTTTTACCGGGATTGACAGTATAGACTGTGATTACAGGGCAACAGGTATTCCTGATTCTTGTCTCGTTCAGAGTTAACTAATTTTTAATTGTCTACAGTATGTTTAAACCCGAATTAATTTATATTAACGTGATAGCCATGTTGTTATATATTAAACCCATACTAACTGAGCCCCAGTTAAGTCAATTGAGGTTGTTGTTAAATTAATTACTGAGTAATGGTAATCTTGCTACATAAACAGAACTTAAAAAATGTATAATCAATTTTTTGTATCGTTTCAGGGAGTTTAATGACTGAGTATAACAGGCTTAATCAGGTATCCGGCTGGTTGAAACTAATAAGGCGTTTTATAGCGCTGAATTTTGATTGTGTCAGCCATGCTGAGAAACTGGTCGCCACCCTGGGTGGTGTGATTGGTATAAGTCTGGTTTCACTTGTGAGTTTTCAGGTGACTGGTGCAGATGGGGCGGCACTAATAGTGCCTTCGATGGGGGCTTCTGCTGTACTGTTGTTTGGTGTTCCACATGGAAAATTATCGCAGCCCTGGCCTTTGATGGGGGGGCATATCATTTCTGCACTGGTGGGTGTGCTTTGTTATCAATTGATTCATGAACCCTATCTTGCAGCGGGTTTGGCGGTAGGTCTGGCGATAGGTGCGATGCATATTTTAAACTGTATACATCCGCCGGGGGGGGCAACGGCTTTAGCTGCGGTCATTGGTGGCCCAGCCATTCATTCATTGGGTTTTTCTTATGTGCTCTCGCCTATTTTATTAAATACCCTGATTATCCTGATTATCGCAATTGTCTTTAATAGCCTCTTTCCATGGCGTCGGTACCCTGCCGCAATGATGATGCGTTTTACAGATCAACCACAAAAGACCAGCAATAATCAATTGAACCTGGTCGATACAAAAGCAGTTGAACAGGCGCTTGCCGATATGGATCTGGTTATGGATGTCACGACTGAAGATTTGCAACGGGTTATTCAATTAAGCCTTAATCATGCGAAACAGCAGAAAGTGAGTGTAGAACAGGTTAAGCTTGGACATTTTTATACAAATGGTTTACATGGGGTTGAGTGGTCTGTGAGAAGCATTATTGATGAATCAGTATCTGCGAATCCACAGAATGATATGGTTATTTACCGGATTGTGGAAGGGCAAAGGTTTAATACGGCAGATAGTTGTACACGTCAGGCTTTTGCAGACTGGGCAGCAAGGGAAGTATACCCAAACAAACCGGGTGATGATTAGATATATTGAATTAAGTGTTTCTGTCATCGCTCAATTTATCTACTGATAAGTCTCAACTGTGAATATTATAGTTAATTATCACTTTTGTAGGCTATATTCTTATGTTTATAAACTAATCAAAAATTTCATTTTTATTATATGAATTCAGACTTAAATTTTAAACAACTGGGTTTATCACCCCCTATTTTAAAAGCGCTTGCTGAGAAAGGGTATAAAGCCCCAACACCAGTTCAGGCTAAAGCTATTACTGTTGTGCTTGAGGGTAAAGACCTGATGGCAGCAGCACAAACAGGAACAGGAAAGACTGCTGGCTTTACCTTGCCCATACTGGAAAAACTTATAAAGGGTGAGCGTCTCCATGCTAATCAGGCGAGGGTACTGATATTAGCTCCAACACGTGAACTTGCAGTACAAATAGGTGAGAGTGTAGCAACCTATGGTAAGCACCTGACATTACGCTCTGTTGTTGTTTATGGTGGGGTAAAAATAAATCCCCAAATGATGAACTTACGTAAAGGGGTTGATGTACTTGTTGCTACACCTGGTCGCCTGTTAGATCTATATAACCAGAATGCGGTTAAGTTCAATCAATTAGAGATTCTGGTATTAGATGAAGCAGATAGAATGCTGGACATGGGCTTTATTCAGGATATACGTAAAATTCTAGATGTGCTTCCCAGGCGTCGCCAGAACCTGATGTTTTCAGCAACTTTTTCAGATGAAGTTCGACGCCTTGCAAGAGGTTTAGTAAATAAGCCGGTTGAAATTTCTGTGACACCGCGAAATACTACGGCAAAAACAGTTCGCCAATTAATTTATCCTGTAGATAAAAAAAAGAAGCCTGCTTTACTGGCGTATTTAATTAAAGAAAATAACTGGCAACAGGTCCTGGTTTTTTGCAAAACAAAAAATGGTACAGATAAATTAAGTCGTTACCTTGAAAGTGAAGGCATTAAAGCTACTACGATTCATGGTAATAAAAGCCAGGCTGCACGAACAAAAGCATTGACTAAATTTAAACAGAATGAGGTAAGCGTTCTGGTGGCAACCGATATAGCTGCCCGTGGGCTAGATATTGACCAGCTGCCCCAGGTGATCAATTTTGATTTACCCAAAGTTTCCGGTGATTATATACATCGAATAGGGCGAACTGGACGCGCAGGTTTAAGTGGGCAGGCAATATCACTGGTAAGTGCAGATGAGTTTGAGCAATTAAGTGATATTGAGCATCTGATTAAAAATATAATAACGCGAAAATTAATTGATGGTTTTGAACCGGTACATGATGTACCTGAATCACACTTATGGCGAAAACCGAAAAAACCTAAGAAGCCTAAAAAAACCAAAAAGGCTCATAAAGATGGTCCGCGTTCAGATGAAAATGCACGTGGTCATAAAGTGTCGGGGCATAAATCACAAAATAAAAATAATGCTTCTGATCGGAAGGAAAAAAATAGAAAAAAAAATACAACAAAAAAAACATCTACTAGTGCAGATGGATCCAGGCCACCAAAGAAAAAATATAAACCCAAGCATAAAGTGCCACACTAATTTTTATAAAGTTGTTGATAGGGTATATGTTTAGTTTTTAAGCGGGATAAATTTTTTTTGTATTGCCTTTTTGTTATTAAAAGAACCGGGAGTATATTTAAAATCTATGTCAATCTAAGTGTTGGCTTGTGGGCATTTTTCGCCATATAATTACAAGGCATGCCGTAAACCAGCACTGGCAGCTCGACACCCGCTTCCCTGTGTGGGCAGGTATACACTTTTCATTTCTCCAGTTGCTAATGGAATAGCAATGGTGTCATAACTAATTTAAGTTGATGTGTTTCGAACGTTTGCAACCAACTTAAGCGTCATTTATTTGACGGTTAATAATAAGTTCAGGGCAGGGTCAAAATAGGGATTTTTTCCCAAAGACAATTAAATGAAAGGCGTATAACTTATACCTTTGTAAATCAGCGGTGGACGTAATGGCTTTAATATCTAAAAAGAAACTCACAACTAAAGAGCAATCTCGTAAAGAAAATACCCAGCAACATACAACTAAGTTGCATCGTCTTTTACTGGATAAGTACTACTATAATCCGGACTATTCTCAATATATTCCCCATGACTATACAGATATAAATATTCTTCTAAAAGCCAAATTTGACACTCATAAAAAAGTAAAGGACATTGTTTCTGAATAAAATTGTATAGGTGGTAAAACAGAAGTTGAAATGGGATTGCTAATTACAGTACCTCTTTTAGAAGTAATCCGTAGAAATGTTTCGAATTAGGAAACTCTACGGATTATTAAAACGATACTGTAAATAAGAAAGGGCTTTTTATTTAAAAATGTAAAAAAGCACCAATCATAAGTCCTTGAAAGTCCATATCAGCAGTTACATTATCAACATCATCCAGTTCAGTAATGGTTGATCTGTAACCTGCTTCAAAAGCAATCAGGCCTATTTCATATATTGCACGTAAGCGAATATCCTGGTAGCTGCTACCATTGTAGCTGACCATATTGATATCACCGCCTACCGAAAAACCAGAAAAGGGTAAATCAAACTGTGCAGCAAGATAAAGCATGGGAATAGTTTCTGAAATAGATAAAGTTTCAGTTTCAATAATAAAATCACCTTCCAGCTTTCTAATATTCAGACCAAAGTCAAAATTAACCCAGTTATCAAGCAGGCGATAATAAAAAACGGTATCTATATTATCCAGGCTTACTTCAGCATCACCACTCAGGTTTGTACCATTACCAAAGTCTATACCAGTAGCCGTACCTGAATGCCCCAGGGAAGATATGTCAATGCGAACATTGGGAACTAATGGTACAAAATGTTCAAAAGCGGCCCATATGTAGGTATCTTGCTCACCTGAGAAATTTAAATCTGATTCCACATCAATTATAT
>Ga0316207_10005819_pt1 | contig 10046 bp, 7 predicted proteins | sample 6weekpyrite_MG_FD_204943 | JGI IMG/M metagenome (GOLD analysis project Ga0316207, IMG submission 204943) | Microbial mat bacterial communities from mineral coupon in-situ incubated in ocean water Damariscotta River, Maine, United States -... | ecosystem: Environmental > Aquatic > Marine >...
TCATGCCCGCTCAGTATTTTTATCTAACGGCATTCCCAGTGTCGGGTTTAGGATATTTAATCTCTATGGCCCTGTTGAAGATGCAAAAGATACCCAAGAAAATGTTATTAGCCAATTTATCTATCAAATTAAAAACAAATTACCCTTAACTGTATTTGGCGATGGTGAACAACTCAGGGATTTTATTTTTATTAGTGATGTCGTAGAGTTCTTAATTCGCGGCATAAAATATACAACTAATACTGCAGACATATTTAATCTTTGCACGGGCAACGGAATTTCGATTAATAATTTGGCTAAAAACCTCATAACTCTATCTGGCTCATCCAGTTGCATTGAATACAAACCGCGGCGTTCAAATGAAATACTTCAATCTGTAGGAGATACTAAACGAGTCTATTCACATTTACATTATTCTGCCAAAATGCCTCTTGCTGACGGTTTAAAGCAGTCATTAAATAATTCTTCAGATATTTTCATAGATACCGCTAACAAATATGTAGATTTCCAAACTCAAATGATTGGGAGTTATTAAAGGGATATTTTTATGGGTGAGAATCAAATCGCAGAGCATAACAACGATAGCTATGATAATTCTAGTATAAGTGAAAACATCGTTATTTTGCTTGATGACACTGTATATGCATCTACTCTAGCAGAGCTTTTTGGGCAATTTGGGTACTCATCGTCTGTATTAGCTAATTTTTCAGAATTATCGAATATTGTTAAAACAAATAGACCAAGGCTTGCCATACTCAGTACAGAGCTTAGGGAAGGAAAAACGAGTGATCTTTTACGTGAATTATTCAAATCTGAAGCCCCTTTACCTATAATCTTTGTTTCCGAAAGCAATGACATAAGAATACACCTAGAAGCCGTTAAAACTGGAGGTATCGCTCTTTTTACTAAACCATTCGAAACAACATCATTGTTAGACAAAATCGATAATATTATTAACCGGCAAGAAGACCCTGCATATAAAGTTCTTGTCATTGATGACTCAGAGTCGATTGCTACCTATCATTCTAACATCCTTCGTTCTGCAGGGATGGAGACTCAATCCATAACCAATCCACTTGATGTAATGCCCCCACTTACTGATTTTGATCCAGACCTAATACTAATGGACATGTATATGCCAGAATGCTCTGGGGCGGATTTAGCGAAGATTATACGGCAAAGGGATACTTATAACAGCATCCCAATTGTCTTTTTGTCAAGTGAAGATGATATTGAAAAACAATTAGAAACAATGAAATTGGGTGCTGATGACTTTCTCAACAAAGAAATTACTCCAAAAAACTTAATTGCTTCAGTTTCTGCTCGTATTAAGCGAGCTAGAAAGCTACGTTCATTAATGACACGTGATAGCCTAACAAACCTCCTTAATCATACATCGACAAAAAAACAGCTTAATATAGAAATCAAACGAGCTGAACGTAGCAACACTTCACTTTGTTTTGCCATGATAGATATCGATCACTTTAAACAAGTAAACGATAATTATGGACATTTAACTGGTGATAGAGTGATTAAGCAACTGTCAAGACTATTGCAGCAACGTTTAAGATCTACTGATATTGTAGGTCGTTATGGTGGCGAAGAGTTTGCTGTGATCATGCCTGACACACCAATCGAAGCCGCAGCTATCGTCTTAGATGAACTACGCGAATCATTTTCTAAAATCTTACATCAGTCTAACGGCAAAGAATTCAATACAACATTTAGTTGCGGCATCGCTGACTTCCCTTCAATAAAAGACCCCACCGAATTAAATGACCAGGCGGATAAACTTCTCTATAAATCAAAACAAGCTGGACGTAACTGTATTACTCCCTCCGTAAAAATAAAATAAAGCTTTTCCATTTTTGCAATTGCAGAATGGTAATCTAACGTTCATCTTCGCATTATGCAATTTCATGATTATTTTTTTAACTATATTTCAATGACTTATAAGTTGGCCAAAACATTGCTAATCAAGATATATCAATTGAGCAGGAGTGATTACGATGATTTTACGAGTCTTTATAATGGTTATTGTTATCTCTAATTTATTTGGATGTAGCGATCTTACTCCATCTGATGAAGACTCCTCTGACCAAAAGACACCAACCTCTATGATGAACTGGCAAGCACCCACTAATGCCAGGTTTTCTAATTATCAATCGTCAGAGTTTAAACTCCAATTAGAACCAGTTGTAAGTCAGCAAAAAATTATCGTACTCAAGGTAATGTCATCATCAAATCCAGAAAAAGTACTTTACCTTGCAAATGTACCCACAGGATCTAAGACGATATCACTAAATCTCATTACCTTAAAAACTGAACCCTTCGTAAACTATGAAATATTTACCGATTCGGGATTAACATCAACTGGAACCTTTAGCCTATTACTTTAAAAGGTGAAAATTATGGTCAAAAAGTATTTATATCCTCTTAGTAATCGTTGTAATAACTGTTTATTATACTTAAGTTTGTTTGTTATAAGCCCAACGGTATTTTCCATAGAATCGATACAATTAACTGATGTAATAAAAAGCAATGGCTTTGGTGAAATTAACCTGCTAAAAGATGTAACTCCATCAGATCTAGAGACATTTAGATTAGATAATGGTGAGAAACTCATTTTCGCAATTGATGTCAATGAGGCATCAAGCGGAACTGAAAAGGCAAGTTCTCAAGCTGTTACAATTAAAAGCGTCGAGGTAATAGTAATGATAAACGGTGTTGAGAGTGTGTTTAATAATTTTACCACTGAAACTCAAGCACTCGTTGCTGAAGCACCGGAAACTCAACGATCACTATATTACACGGCCATTGGAAATACTGGCTCCAACCGTATTACAGCAAATAATATCATTCAAGAGAAATTTGATAGTAATATCACCATTCCAGTAGACATAGAATTATCGCTAGTTGATAGCGCTATATTAAAAGTAACACTACTGGAAACTAACAGTGGCTTGGGTGATCCGGAAGCTTTTTACGATTTCAGTAACGGATACGAAGATCTCGCAATTGTAAATAACACAGACAAAGACTACTTTGATAGTGAATCACCTGGTCGTGATGAAGCGCCTACTGTAGTATTGACAAATACTTCATCGCAACCAGATCCATTAGCCATAGTTTCACAGATTTATACACCGTCATCGACTTCTTACTATTTAGTGGCATATGAAGATAAATTCCCTATGCGCGGAGATTACGACTTTAATGATTTGACCGTAGCTTATCAAACCACACTTAACTTAAACGCAAATAATGAAATCGTAAGCATTGCAGGTGTTGCTTATCTTGTCACTCGAGGCGCGGAATACAATCACGATTGGTATCTCTCTATTCCAATTCCACAAGACTCGACGGGGAGTCTAGAATATACCCTTACACCGCCAGCAAACAGTAACTCTCTACCAAAAACAGGATCATCTCTTTTTACGGGTGAACTCAATGTAAAAGCATTTTCTGAAACCAAATTTATATTTTATGATCCAGGCTATTTCATGGTTAATACCCTACTAGAACAAGCCCTGGTTTTAGGTCCTAAATATGATTTTATTGCTCGTTTTGATAAGCCTATTCCCCAGGATCAAGTTGGAGACGCTCCTTTTGATCCCTATCTGTATGTTTACAATACCGGATATGAAATTCATTTACCTGACTTTACCCCGAAAGAACAGAGTCAGAATGTTATAGATGGCTTACATAGTTTTAGAGATAGTAATGGCTTTCCATTCGCAATGTTGATTCCCGATACATGGGAGCCACCATTAGAACAAACAGAGTTATTGACTGCTTACCCTGATTTTGGAGCATTTGTCACAAGTTCAGGTAATCAAAAGAAAAACTGGTACAGTAATTCTGTCCAAGGTAAAGTTAAAAAACTCTCTGACATAAATTGGCGGTGGTAATAACTTAATATTCTTTCTATTTTATCGGAAGAAAATAAGCAAATACGCAAATAATTGGCATAATATTGGAAATCAATCATACACAAATATCACAGATGATATTTTCCTGTACGAGTATTATTTCTGTTATTTTTTCGAGTTTCGAAAAAATAATCTGCATTATTGCGTTTAACAAATAATGTCTTAAATTAAGATAGTTGTAGCACAAGTATTTATCGCACATATTCTACAATGCTATATTATTAGTACGCCAAAAGCTAACTCCGTTTGGGTATCAGTTCAGCCATTCGATTTAACGCATATATTTTAGCTTTTAGTAAGTCTACATCATAAGGCTTTTGCAAATAATCATCGCCACCACAGTCAATACACTTTAATAGCTCTTCTTTTCTATTACTTGATGTTAAAAACAAGATTGGTACATAGTTTGATAGCATTATATCCTTGATTCGGGATACCGTTTGATATCCATCCATTAAAGGCATATATATCTCTATTATTATCAAATCAATGTTTTCTATCAAAAATATATCAATTGCTTCTTGTCCATTATTAGCGAAAAAGCATTTATGTGAGGACAATTCCAGATCTAATTTCATTTTAAGCCTTATATCATCATCATCGCTTGCAATCAAAATATTTAGTGAACTCACATCTGCACAACTGTTTTCTCGATAATCTATCAAGTAACCATGGTCATCTTGGTTTATATTTCTCTGGATTAAGCTTTTCATAGAGACAACATGTGCCCAAATCTTATTTAAGACGACTTTATCTAACTTATGAGTTAAGTTGCCCAAGTCAACCAGATAATTCTCCAAGTCTCTGGCTTTTTTGCTAACATCAATAAATCCAAAAGTACCACTAGACCCTACCAAACTGTGTACTTTACGCTGGAACTCACTAAATAATTCTGAATTTCCATTTTTTATATATGAATAATTCGATTCTATATCTGCCATTAATGTTGGTAATTTTTTTATGTAATGGCTTCTTAATTGTAATAGTTCGTTTTTAATTCTTCCATTATTATAATCCATATCTAGAAACCTCATATTTATAATAATTTAAATACCTGGGAACTCAAATTAGATATTTACGCACTTTTTCAATCAATTGATTATTATCGATTGAAGACTTAACGATAACTTCACTAATAGCATTGGAAGACATACAACTTAATTTGTCAGCACAAAAAACAATTACTGGTGTAGATATTTCATTTTCTGACAAATAATTTACTATATCCGATCCATAACCATCAGGAAGTGTCCAATCTAGCATTATAAGATCATATACATTAGTACTTAGTTTTTTTCTTGATATTGCAATATTTTGTGAAAAGTCTACTTCTGCATCGTCAATCAGCAATGTGCGCATAACCTTAAACAAGTCTTCATTATCTTCAATATGTAATATCCTTTTCCTAAGTGTACGTTTAAAATCAGCGATAATAGGTTCCAATTTTTCTAATTTAATCGGCTTATCAATAAATTCAACCGAATTAGAGAATAATCGGAGTTTGTTTGCATTGCTATTTTCATTTATGTGCGAAGAAATAAGCAGCAATTTTGAGTCATCTATTTTATTTTCATTTTTTAGTTCATCAAGCAAAGATAGCCCATCACTATCTGGAAGAACTATATCCATAGTAATTAATGAATAAGCACTAATTTCAACCAATTTCTTGGCATTTACTCCGTTTCCTGCTAAATCTACAAAAAAGCCAGCATGAGTGAATACTTGTTTAATAAACTCAGCTGTATCTTTATCATCTTCTACAATAAGCACTTTCTTGTAACCATTGCCTCTCATATTTATCAGTCCATCATTATCTACATCTGTGTTTGCTAAAGGCATAGTAATGGTAAATGTTGTCCCAATATTTTCCATAGACTCAAAAGTCAATGTCCCATTGAGTTTTTCAATTATGGCTTTCGTGATGTTAAGGCCTAATCCAGTCCCCCCTACTTTCCGAGTAGACGATGCATCAGACTGTGTGAATTTTTCAAACAATTTTTCCTTAAAACTCTCTGGTATGCCGCAACCGTGGTCTGTTACCTTAAGCAGCATATTGCTTTGATTACTTTTGATCGATATATCAATGGAAGATCCGGGGTCTGAAAATTTCGCCGCATTGGAAATCAAATTAGCCATCACTTGCATCATCCGATTTGGATCCGCATAGATAAAAAATGGCTGTTCTTCAGAAGTTATTGAAATGGAAACTTTATACTGATCAACATAAGATTGGTTTTCGATTTTGGACTTTTCCAAAATCGAATGGATATTGACTACCTGGTTATCAAATTTCATTTCACCTGATTCTATTTTTTCAATATCCAAAATATCATTAATTAGCAGTAATAGTCTTTCTGTATTGTTCCCTGCTATATCCAATAAATTTTGTGCGGCTTCTGGCAAGTCAACAATTTGACCAGAAGATAACAGCCCCAAAGATCCACGTATCGATGTTAGGGGCGTTCTTAACTCATGGCTGACATTAGATATAAATTCTGACTTCATCTTTTCAATACGTTTTCTTTCGGTGATATCTCTTGCTGCAACACAAAACCGCCTTTCACCCGAAAGATTCATTTCAGTAATCGATATTTCAGCTGGAAATTGACCCCCATCTTTTTTTTGAGCTAAAACTTCTCTTCCTATACCAATTATTTGACTTTCTTTCCCATTCAAGTATTGTTCTATATAATCATTGTGTTTATGTGTATGCTCTTTAGGGACAAGAATTGAAACATTTTTACCTATCACCTCTGCCGCTGAGTAGCCAAATATGTTTTCGGCTGATCGATTATAAGTCTCAATAATTCCTTGATGATTGGTTGTAATAATTGCATCAACAACGCTTTCTAAAACTGTACTAATCCGTGTTTCTCTTTCTAGCGCTAATTTTTCCGCGTAAATTCGCTGTTGATTGTTTTGGTGTGATTCAATGATATTCGTGCAAGCATTGATAAAAGGCTTCAAGCTCTCCACCATTTCATTATTGTAACCATCTTGGCGATTTGCCACGCCAAACATTGCGATTACTTGTTTTCCTCGCTTTAAAGGGACACCCAAAAAACTATTCATTTTTGGATGACCTGGTGGGATTCCACAACTCCGAGGATCGTTCTCTGGATCAGAGGATATCACAATATCTTTACTTGTAATTGCCGCCCCAAATAAACTTTCCATATTTAAAAACTCTATGCCAAAGTCTTTACCTTTTTCATATAACTCGGCGGTTTCTTCATTCCAAGAAATATTTGTTAAGGAAAATATATTCAGATATTCAGTACCATCCTCTTTGTATGCCACTTCTCCAATAAATCCAAATTCGCTTTCCGTGAATTCAATTACCTCAGTAAGTAATGCATCAAACAAAATTTTTCGATCAATATCACGTATATATAGAGATAATACCTGCCCAATGGTACTAAACATATTTTTCTGTCGTTTTAATTCATCCTCTCGATATTGAATCTTTGATCGCATTTTGTCAAACGACTCAACTAAAGAACCAATTTCATCGTTACTCATTTTTTTTATTGAAACATCAAAATCACCGTTAGCAAGTCGCACTGACGCTTTAGAAATTAAATTGATGGGCCTTCTTATCCGGTTGTCCAGAAATATTCCGACAAATATTGAAAATAGTATGACGACTGAGAATACAATATTTTCTAAGCGCTCTAACTGACCGGACTCTTCAGCCAACATATTCTCCAAATCATACTGAATTATTATGGTACCAACTTTAGTATCCTCAATAATCTCATGAGATAACGTCTCATATTTTAAATGATCAAGATTCGAACTGAACGGATAAACAACTATACCCTCAGCATCTTTTAGCACTATAGACTTCCATTTGTGCTTTTTATCTAGAATTGTATTCAAAGTTTGGTGAATCAAAGCTAAATCAGCAGACAATATCGCTGGCACCAGACTTGTCGCCAATATTTCAATGTATTCCTTCTCAGATTGAGTAATCTTAGAAATCTGATGAGATTTGTATTGTGGAAACCAATATCCATTTAGAAATCCCGCCATCACCACGACAAGTAGAATTAAAGGCAATAATAGCTTGAGTCGAATACTCACAAATTAGTCCTTTTTTTGATAATACTTGTCCAAACCCATACCAGACAAGGATTGGTATTCAGCTAGATTTGCCACACCGATATTTTTAATTGGAATTTGTGATAATAGACTTTTGCCACGTGTCTTATTTGATAATTGTATAAATGACTCCCTAATTTTCTTGACAACTTGTGCTGATAATCTTGGATGAACCGCAATGGGATGAGGCGAGACTTTTTCACTCCTATGTATTACTTTTAAAGAATCTTGAATATTCTGTGGTTGTTTTTTTAATGTTTTTAGTACGCCGCCACCAGCATCAACTAATCTCATTGCCACATTTAAATAAACAGAACTATGACTGTTAACATACTTTGCCTTAAATGATATCCCGTATTTTTCACCTAATTCAGCACGCGGCAAAAGTGAAGCGCCTAAAGCATTGGGTGCTGGAAATGCAATTGTATGCCCCGCTAACTGATTTGCTTCTCTAATACCGCTATCTTTATGCACGACGATTATTCCACCTAACATTTTCTCTGTGTCTCTTAATATCGGGTGATATCCTATAGACTCATTTGCTTTGATGAGATGATAAGGATTCATATAAGCAATATCAAAATCTCCACGTAAGAGTTGTTTTTCAAATTCCGGTATATTCTTAGATCCTACAAATTTAATATGTAGATTCGATACTCTCGTTAAATCCTCTATGATTGGCTGCCAAATGGATTGAATCCGACGTGCGTCAAATTGTGGCACTACGCCAACTTTTAATACGTCTTGCTGTGCATAAACTGATGACGACAGGTACAGCATAATCAAGAAAAGTATGTTGAAAATCGAATTTTTCATATTTTTTCCCATAAAAAAACTGCAAATAATGGATAAATAGTCTTGACTATTTCGCCTTAACCATTAAATGCAGCGTTGGAGAGTATGGTATAAATAGCGGCTAAAAATCTAATCGACGTATACCAAATGAATTGTATCTATGGTTATATATATACGTATATTTACGCACATTAAATACCCATAAGATAAGCAGAATTAACCCTATCTTTTGAAAATATTGAGCTTAAGTAAGAAGTGAATATCTATGGACGTAATACATTAGATCCTGCAGTGAAGAAAAGCCCATTTTTCTTAATATACGGTTTCGGTGAGTTTCGACTGTGCGAATGCTAATATTTTGAAGTTTAGCAATATCTGAATTATTTTTTCCGTCTGCTAAAAGATAAAATATTTGATTTTCACGGTCAGTAAGAGAGATAATTTTTTTCTTAAATGCCAGCTTTTCTTCATTGATAATGTATTGAGACTCAGCCACCGCCAGTCCGTGTTTTGAAACATCGATCAATTCTTTTGAATCAATCGGTTTTTCTAAAAAGTCGATTGCTCCCCTTTTAAGTGCGGACTTTACCATACCGATATTACCATGACTCGACATTAATATTATCGGAATATTGATATTACGCTTTATAAGTTCAGCTTGGAACTCCATGCCGTCCATATCAGGCATGATCACATCAGATAAAATGCAACCCCACGTTTCGCCATCATAATAGCTTAAAAACTCTGTAGCGCTCGCAAATGGAATGACTGGAACTTGAATAGAGCTTAAAATAGTTTCAACATAATTCCTGATATCTACATCATCATCAATAATAAAAATAGGTAACATCGTTAATTCGCAGGTAGTGAGAAGTTAAACTTGATTTAGCCATTCGACTATAAAACGTCATAATAATCAAATACTTTAATTATAGCTAACCAAAGCGTACTAGCTCGAGTCATTTGCTTATTTTTATCTCAACAAAATACTATAGACTCAATAAACTACGAAATAAGTCAAACAAACTAATCTCACAATTGTAATATGGTTTAATCCGCTTAAAATTGGACGATAAACCCTACAATTCAACCCATTTATGAATACTTAGTCTGTAATACTAAATTACTATTTTATCCACGAACAACCATGGCAAATTAACTAGCGAAACTATTGGTCATTGAAGATGATCCAGATATTTCACATTATCTAAACAA
>Ga0316207_10005820_pt1 | contig 10045 bp, 6 predicted proteins | sample 6weekpyrite_MG_FD_204943 | JGI IMG/M metagenome (GOLD analysis project Ga0316207, IMG submission 204943) | Microbial mat bacterial communities from mineral coupon in-situ incubated in ocean water Damariscotta River, Maine, United States -... | ecosystem: Environmental > Aquatic > Marine >...
CAGCCCATCAAGGCCAAGATTTCCATATCGGTGGTAACTATTACTGATACTCTGTTCTAAAAAGTAGTGCATCAATTCAATGCGTCCATGTGCTACAAAAGGTTCAGTTACGATATGAATGGCTTCCTTGGCTGCCTTAAGAGAAAGTTTTGGCTGAACTTTTGCTTTCAAAAACCTTACACGTTCATATTGCGTGATATCCCCTATCAATTCATCTTCATTTTGAAATAAAAGGGTATCATCTTCATCAATAAGCCCTTGAATTTTTTCTTCAAGCCAACTAAACCTTAGATCTTTCTCTTCTTTTGGAAGTGAGATCAGTAGCTTCGCACCAATCATTTTCGAGGCAATGATACTAGCGAGCATACAGAACAAACTGTCTTTTGTATCAAAACGAAGCAATACACTTGTAACAGGAATATAGCGAATACTATTAGACTCGCCGCGTACATTCACATAATCATGATCTTTCAAAAACTCATCAGTGAGAAAACATGAAAAATGCGAAACAAGTGGTATAAGTGACTTTAATACATCATGATAAGTATCCTCTTCATCAAACAGCGTACGAAGTTTATCCTCCATACTATGTTCTATACGTTCACACGATATATTTTCTTCTGAAGTGATATGCATAAATTGACTGACATAATTAAGCCCCCCGGCTTTGCGCCCACTTCCAATAGCAGACTTTCCCATACCCCCAAAAGGTTGGCGTAATACGATTGCACCTGTCGTCATACGATTGATATAAAGGTTTCCTGCTTTAATCGAGCTTTCCCATTGTCGTTGTTCACGTTTGTCCAGACTTTCTATTCCCGAAGTTAAACCATATCCGGTAGCATTAACAATCTCTATAGCCTCATCAATACTTTCAGCCCGCATAACACTCAAAACCGGTCCAAAGAGCTCATTCATATGACAAAAGTCACCCCTTTGAGTTCCATAACGAATGGCAGGCCTTAACATGTACGGGTTTTCATCTTCCTGACTTGGCGCAAGTGCCCAGATTTCATTACTATCGAGATGTTCTAATGATTTTGCCAAGTTTCCACTGGGTAAATTACTCAATGTGCCTATGCGATTTTTAAAATCCCATACTGAGCCTACCTCTAAGGAGGAAGCAACATCCACCAACGTCTCTTTGAAAACAGTATCCTCATAAAGCTCTTTTTCTAAAACTAACAGTGAGGTCGCTGAACATTTTTGACCCGAATTATTAAAAGCAGAGGCAATCACATTTTTAACAGCCTGATCCCGATCGGCCAAGGCGGTAACGATAGTCGCATCCTTTCCACCTGTTTCTGCACTTAAAAAGAGTCCTGGACGCGATGCAAGCATCTCATATGCTGTCTTCTCACCGCCCGTAAAGATAACAAAATCTATCGCCTCATTTTTAACAAGGTATTCACCCGCTTCATTTCCACTACAAGGAACAAACTGCAAAGTATTTTTACTCACACCTGCCGCCCAAAATGCTTCGCATAACATATGAGCACACAGTACCGAATCCGTTGCAGGTTTTAAAAGAACCGTATTTCCTGCAGCTAAAGCAGCCGCCAATCCCCCAACTGGGATAGCTATAGGAAAGTTCCATGGAGACACTACCAATCCCACACCCTTACCCTTTGTCTTGATACCCTCATAAGCTTCAATTTCACCCACACTGTAAGGATAAAAATTTAAAAAGTCAACGGCTTCACTCACTTCTACATCTGTCTCGCTAAAGACCTTTCCCACTTCTGCCGCAGCGATTCCAATTAAGTCACCACGTCGCTTTTGTATCTCTATAGCCGCTTGCATTAAAATATACTGTCGCTGCTTTAAATCGAGTTGACGCCAATTGTCAGGGTCCTCTTTCGCAATATCAATCGCTGCTTTTAATTGTATCGGTGTAGCATATGAATAACTTCCCACCTCAACTTCATCATGAAACTGAGATTTATCCATGACCCTTACTGGGTTTAGTTGTTCTACCTCTTCTCCCGCAATAACAGGTACCACATGATAAGCATCCTGCTTACCTATGACTTTCCATTTATCACGGATCTTCTCCGCCCATTTTCTGTTTTGAGGCAATGAAAAATCGGTATCAGCTGTATTTTCAAACACATAGTTTTCAAGGTTACCCAGCTCTTTACTGACTTCTTTATTACGGTCTTGCATACGATAAGGCCTTAGAGGAAGATCTTTAATCACTTCAATAGACCTCTCATAACTCTGTACTAAAAGATCCCACTCTGCTGTCTTGGTTCTGAGTCCAAAACTGTAACGTAAAAAGTTCTCTTCTGCCGTATTCTCATCAAAACGTCGAACAAGATAAGCAATCGCGTTAGTAAATGTTTTTGCCGTAGCTATAGGTGCATAAAGAATGACATTCATTCCCTCTTTTTTAAGGGTATGATAGGCCGTCTCACTCATCCCTTCAAGCATCTCTGCCGTATGATAAGCCGTAAGTTTTCGTTCTTTAGCCAGTGTCCACGCCAATGCTTGGTCAAATAAATTATGCGAGGCGATGCCGACATTAAGATAAGGAGCGACTTCTTCAGTCAGAAGAAAATCCATAATAAGTTTATAATTGGCATCACTTTGTGCTTTATTTAGGTAGGTCACACATTCCCAACCTCGTTGGCTGGCCTCGGTGAGTTCCATCTCCTGATTTGCCCCTTTGACCAAACGTACTTTAATCGCAGCCCCGCCTAATTCCACACGCTGTTTTGCCCATGCAGCCAATTTTTTCACCGCATCAAAGGTATCGGGTAAATAAGCCTGAAGTACAATTCCTGCATGCAAAGATTGAAACTTTGGCAGTTCAAGTGTCTTTTTAAATGCATCTAAGGTCAAATGCAGATCGCGGTACTCTTCCATATCCAAATTAACAAATTTTTGCTTGACAGAAGAAGTTGGATCAATAAAGCTATTGTCCATAGCCACACTGTATATTTTATCAAGACGCCTTACCAATTCATCCACTGTCCACTCATGTGCCAAAGGAGAAATCTGTGAGAAGATTGTAGAGATCTTTATTGAGATATAATCAATATCAGGGTTTTTTAGGGCTTTTATATACTTGTCTATTCTCTCTTGTGCCTCTTTCTCACCTAAGACCGCTTCTCCGATCAAATTGATATTGACGCGGGTCCCTTCAGACTGTCGGTGTCTTAGATACTGACTCAACTCTTTAGATTCCCCTTTAATGACAATAGCACTGATGTCATTGCGAAGATATTTAATAAACAAGGGGATAGATATTTCAGGTAAGAACATTCCGATATGACGGAACATCCATATCAAAACAGTTTCAAACTGTGAAAAGATATCAACATCACCGTACTGGGTAAAAAGGTATTCCAATTGATCTGCGATACGGTTTGGGTTTTGAGATCGGAAACTTTGATCAAGTAGCTCGATTAAAAAAATCTTATTCTTGGGTTCTTTTAACATTTTCTGCATCATTAGATGAAATGCTTTTTCTTGTGCCTGGCGATTATCACTAATAACTTCTTGCCAACGTGTAGCAAGTATTTTTGATGTCTCAAACGTCTCTGCAGTAATTTTCATAATAGTTACTTCTCCCTACCGCTTTAGGCCTTAAAACAGATGGCCACATCAATATTTTCCATTATACTAACAAGCGCCAACTTCCATATTCCTTTATCATCATTTTTTTCAATCTAAGCCTAAGGTGTACGTACTCAGATTTAGAAAAGAAAATAGCAATAATAAAATGATTTTTTTTGCTAAAGTATAATTGTTTAGTAGTACAATACGTATATAATTTATATACAGAGGTCAAAGAGTATGGGTGGTTTTGAAGGTGGAGACGAAGGTGGTTTTTGGGATATTGACACGCTTCCTGATTTAATTGATACGCAAAACAATAGATCTAAAAATATAAATAAGACACAATCCTCTATCGAAATAAATGAATCAGAATACCGTATAAAAGCTCATGCAAAAATAACTATATTCTTAAAAGTCACCGGATATAAGGATGAACTTCCAACACTACTTTCTCGTGCTGTGCGTGTAGAGGAGTTATATGACACCATAAGCTTTGTACCTTGCGAGTGTGACAGCTTTACTATTGAGGGGTGTGATGGCATCCCTTTAGAATCCAATACCATTTACAAAGCTTACAAAGCCCTCAATGACTATACTCTTGACTCAGATATTGAAGACTTCTTTAATGCACATAAGGTCATAGTGACCAAACGTATCCCTCTTCACTCAGGTTTAGCAGGAAGCTCTTCTGATGCAGCTGCCTTTATGCATTTGATTAAAGAGGTGTGCAACCTTATACTCAGTACAGATGAACTGATGAAAATCGGACGCAGTATAAATATCGACTTGCCCTTTTTTATCTCCCATTGTTCCTCTGCTAATATTTCAGGCTTTGGAGAGATTATTGAGCCATTTGAAGAAGAAGGACTTAATATTGAGATATATACACCCCCCATCGAATACGACAAAACACTTGTATATGAAACATTTAAACAAAACCTTTTAAGTGACATGTCTTTATCTGCATCTCAAAACTGGGAGAAGATGGACTCAAAAAGTATATTAAAACAAATAGCAGATCCTTTAAAACTAAATGATCTTTATCCTGCAGCACTTCTTACTTACCCAGACTTAAAAAAAGAAGCAGAAAAAGGTTGGTTTTTCTCTGGCCCTACTTTTTTCAAACTGACTTAATCCCTATAGATATCAAGATACCTTAGACTGATACATCATCTAAAAAACAATACGGAAGCAGTGATATTTGTTTATAAACTCGTACGCTAAGCTAAAATGATGTTTGTGTACAATTTCATTAACAAGATATAAGCCAAGACCCATCCCTTTTGTTGTCTCATCTTCTCGTTTAAATGGCTCGATCAATGATAAAAGGTCTAAGGCATGATCCTCTTTCGACAAGTTTTTAACTTCTAAGTATTTCTGTTTTATACAGATCTTTACCTTAGCATCTTTAGAATACTTAAGTGCATTTTCAACAAGGTTTTTTACGGCTACCATTAAAATGGTGTAATCACAGTCTAAAAGGACTTTTTCTGATTGGATCTCTACCTCTTCTTCGCTTAATAAAAGTGCATCACACACATCATCGACTAATGCTTTAAGAGAATACGAAGCCTTTTGCATCTTCAATATCTTTGTATTGACACTTTCAAATTCATGTAGTTTATCCAACTCTTCTTGCATGGAATCAAACAAACTATTAAGTTTTTCTTTCTCTTCCTCATTTTCTTTCATAAAATGTGTGATGAATTTTGCTTTGGTCAAAGGTGTTTTTATCTCATGCATAATAGTACGTATATACATATCCCTATGTGCCGTCAATTTTTTATTACGTTCAACTGCACTGTAAAAGGCATTAGCAACATTGGCAATCTCATCCTGCGCCCCCTGATAGTCTAAGACTATTTCATCCCCTCTTGAAAAACTTTCAATATTTTTATTAAGCCGAACAAGAGGTGAAAGTGAGTTTTTAATAAAATAATAAATACCGTAAAGTAGTAAAAAAAGTAAAATAGCATAAATGCTCAGGGGAATGATAATGGTTGAAAGCAAACTCTTTTTGCTTCTAAAATATCGCGTTGTTTCTTTTAAATTTACGACAAACAAAATATGGTTTTCAAACAGATATAAGCCAAGTCCAGAATTTTCTACTACCGAGCGTATCAAAGGGTCTAAGATCAAAGAAGGGGCACCGTTAAGTACCTGTTTAGCTTTATCTTCCGAAAACACTTCAATATCATGTTTGTTTAAATAGGTAGAGAGTGCCTCGGGTTGATGGCTTAAAAGCTCCAAGATTTTAATCGCATGATGCATCTGTTCACGTTTTGCATAAAAGTTTGTTGCTTCATAAGCAAGAAAGAGCATCACTACAATCAACAAAGCTAAGACGAGACCTAAAAACCGGATTCGTTTAATAAGAGAATAGTTAAATGGGTTCATATTTATACCCTGCCAAACGGATAGTTTTTATACACTCTCCTCCATCACATAAGATCTTTATCTTTTTTCGTACACGTCCGATAAGTACGCTGATACTGTCGAGTGAGCTCTCAAGGCTGTGTGCACTCATCGCATTTGCCAACTGTTCACGAGAAAGTATCTGTCCTTCATGGCGAAACAACTGTGAGAATATCTCAAATTCCGCTGTGGACAAGTCAACACTTTTATTATGATAATGCACTGCTAGCGTGTCACTGTTTAAAAACAGACCGGTATTTTTACTAAGCTCATTGTTTTGTCGTAGTAAGAGTTCTATTCTAGCTTTTAGTTCCCGGGGGTCATAAGGTTTGGCAAGGTAGTCTTCTGCTCCGTATTCAAAAGCATGTAACTTATCATCTATTGCACTTCTTGCACTTGAGATCAATATTTTAGCTGTTGAGATCTTTTTTAACTTTTGACATAAGAGTAGCCCATCCATCTGCGGCAGTGTCAAATCAAGTAAAATAATATCTACATCATCAAGCTCTACTTGTTCAAGTGCTTCCATAGGGTTATCAACATGGATAACACCATAAAACTCTTCTAAAAACTTAATAAGCAGGTCGGCTAGATCTTGATCATCTTCAACCAGAAGGATACGGACTTGGTAAGGTCTTGTTTGCATAAGTATATTTTAGCGTAAAGCATAAAGTATCATAATACTTTATGCTTTATCTTTTTATCCTTACTTTAAGATAGGCTGGACAAATTCACTCTGTGGCCATAATAGCTCACCTGAAATATCATTTACTCTTTTCTCGTCACTCAGGTTTTCATCCAAGTTATGCATAAAAGCGTCAATCAAAAAATTTGCTGTTGTCAATGTCTTGTCCTGTACAACACCTGTAAACAAGGCTCTTCCACATAAGGTCGTACTTGCAACAGCAGGACTCGTTTCTAAAGGTCTGGCACAAGCAGATGCCACACTCAATACCGCGTCATCGGCAATGGCAACATCTTGAGTATTAGAAAGGCTTAAAAGTCTAAAACCATTTTCTTGAGACATATCCAGTTGTATCTTAAGACCTGCAAACCCTGGAACCCATCCTCCTGCTTGTTCAAAAGCATCTTTACTAAATGCTGATGTAAATTCCGTCTCAACTAATGTCTTCAAGTTAGCACCTGTGATACTACCTTGAGCAACATAATTTGTTGAAGGCAGGTATCTGTAGATATTTTCAATACTGACTTCCCCATTAAGAACCACATCCACTTCTTTTGTCCAGTTGTACGTGTTAACCCCAGTATAATTTGATTTTTCAGGAATAATCGCGTCATCATATCTGAAACCCGGAACCAATGCCATATCCGTGTTATACGAGTTTTTCAACAATTTAGCAAACACAGCATTAAAGCCATTTTCTAATACATTTTTACGTGTAAGTGATAGCGTTGTGGTACCAATAACCTTATCTAGCGGTGCCGTTAAGGTGATTGCCTGCGGTGAAAATCTAAATAAGTTCGCGGCCATCTGCGTTTGAGGCCCTGTAAGATCAGCATCTTGTACATTTGGTGTTATAGTATTGGTAACAATGGAAACATTATCATCTAAATATTTTGCACGGATACTTTGAACCTTGGCAAGTACATTGGCATCAGGTACGATATCATTTGTAATCTCATGTAGTTTCCACTCATAATTTGTCACATTACCATCAACAACGCTGACTTTCATCTCACCTAAATAAGTGTCATCGCCTGATTCAACTACCTTCGCACCCGAAGTCGAGTCAATCATAGCAAATGTTGCCTCATGCGTATGTGCCGAGAAAAACACATTAACACTGTTATTTTTAATCTTATTCGCCAGCTGTACATCTTTATGAATACCCAGTTCACTCATCAGCACAACAATATGTGCACCTTGTGCTTTAAGCTCATCTGAATAGTATTCAATAAGTTTCACATATTCTGCTTCACCTTGAGTGAATTCAATAATCGGGGCTAAAAGAGGGCTCATTCGGTTAACAATATCACTAGTGATCCCTATAACACCAACTTTTACACCGTTCTTTTCAATCATTTTTGTCGGACTTAAAAATTCATCTCCAGCAGTATACTTATAAACTTTTTGTAAAGTAGCAGCGGCTAAGGCTTTTTGCCCATCCGTCATTGCAGGGTTATTTTGAACACCAAGAGGAATCATATACTTGGTATTTGCTCCAAGATACTCAAAGTTAGGACGAAGCACATTTGCATCACTTGTATTTCCAAACCTAGCTGTTGTTAAAGGTGCCCCATAAGCAAAGTCCCAGTTCCCCATAACCGCAACATCAATAGGAAGTTCGTTCATCAGTTCAACGATATCATTTCCATTTGAAAAAAGTGCTTCTGCACCCCCGTGAAAAGTATCCCCAATATTCATGACAATACTGCCTGATCCACTTAACTCATCTATCTTGCTCTTTATACGTGCAATTCCCCCACGTGTTGATAGAAGTATCTCATCCCCTGATCTTACCTGCTGTGTATGCGGTACGATATGCGCATGTAAATCATTTAGCTCAATAAAGTTTACTGTTCCTGTCCCCGGTGTTGTTACAGATGCTTCATCATCCCCGCCACACCCGCTTAACAGTAATGTTGCCAATGCTAAGGCGACACCTGCTTGTTTTGTTGACTGTAAAAATCTCATGTATTACTCCTTTATATATTTGATATCATAAAGAAGTAACTTAAACTCAAACTAAACACCTAATTAAGGGCTTAAGCGCTAAGTTGCAAAATAAGATGAAGACTTACACTTTCTTGCCGACTTAAGAACAAGCCTTCTTAACATCTGCCATAAATGCCCCGGTAAACATTTTAACCAGATGTTCATCTTTATGGTCCTCATCATAATGATAGGCAACAAACCCGAAGAAGTCATCAGGGCTAATGTCATATTCAAGCATTTTACTTATTCCCTGTTCAGTAGCTCCAGCAAAAAAAAGACTGGCAATCTCTTCACCTTGGTTAGCATATTCTGGACTGGCGACTTCTTTAAAGCAGTTTTGTTGATATAACAGATCTTCGAGTTCATCAATTTTCTCACCCTGCTCTTCTGTCGCAGACCCTGTTTTTAAAATACTCATGACCATTTCATGTATTTCAGCCATTATTTTTGCTTGTTCACTCATTGTTTTTCCTTCTTAATCTCTTTACAAAACACATCGGTTCCTTTTGTTCACTTATAAATGCTAAACACTGAAAGTAATACCTAAAATGCCTTTATAGGCTATTCACTTTCAACGTCTCTAAAATTTCTTTATTATGATAAACACTGAAATTATATCTTGTTCATAGACAAAGAAATTTAGAAGTTTTCGCAGAAATAATTGAAATTCTAATTACACAAGTTCAATACCCATACTTTCAAGTAGATATAATGCTTCATACCGACTAAAAATGGCCCCTTTGAGATTGTTCTTACGCAGATCTATATTGGTATTTTGCGCTTCTGTGAAATTGACTTCTTCTAAGTCAGTCTTTTCAAAAAGTGCCCCCTTAAAATCTGTCTCTTGAAAATCAGATTTTTTCAATACAGCCCTTCTAAAGTCTACATCTCTTGCCCTGCTTTCTTTGATGAACATGCCTTCTAGATCCAGCCCAAAAAAGCTGCTGTCATTTAAGATACACTCGTTAAACTTCAAAGGTTCTATGACAAGCAGGCTTGTCCAATCTGCCATCGTCCAATCTATGCCTATCATCTTACACGAATCAAAACTAAGTGCACTTAATTTACAACCGGTTAACTTCATTAAACTCAAATTACAATTGATAAAACTACATTCAATAAACCGACAAGAAGAAAAAAAAGTTTCACTGAAATCACACGATATAAAGGTACAGGTTTCAAATTCTGCCTTTGTTATCTTTTTCCCATGCAGATCAAGCCCCTTAAACTCTTCCGCAAAACAGTCCAGCTTATCAATAATATCAATTGCCTGCATCTATCTTATCTATCGTTTATTGGTGAAATCAAGTTGACCACTGCTGTAAGTCTTTCCAAAACTCGACGCTAGATTGCTTACTTGTTTTAAAGCACTTTCTAAATCTTCTTGCC
>Ga0316207_10005822_pt1 | contig 10043 bp, 7 predicted proteins | sample 6weekpyrite_MG_FD_204943 | JGI IMG/M metagenome (GOLD analysis project Ga0316207, IMG submission 204943) | Microbial mat bacterial communities from mineral coupon in-situ incubated in ocean water Damariscotta River, Maine, United States -... | ecosystem: Environmental > Aquatic > Marine >...
AAATGCCGTTTAACATTCCTTGGTAAATACACGCGTTTCGAAAATCACATGCCTGAAGTTTATGATGGTGATGGTTTTTAATGAGGCGCAGTGCTTCTGTAGAAATTGATTTTAATGCGTTAAAGCACAACCTCTCTGTTGTGCGTCAGTTTTCATCAAATGCAAAAATTGTAGCGGTCATTAAAGCCAATGCGTATGGTCATGGTATGCTCGCCGTTGCCGATTATTTAATGAACAGCGTGGATGCATTTGCAGTGGCCTGTATTCAGGAAGCTGAATATCTAAGAAGCAAAGGTGTTCAGGTGCCGCTAATTATCTTGCAGGGTTTTCATTCAGAAGATCAGCTTAAACAATGTTTTGAACTAAATCTTGAACCCGTTTGCCATCAACACTGGCAAGTAGATTTATTGTTACAGGTAAAGGTTTCTAAGTCTTTATCTAAGTCATTAAAGGCTTGGCTGAAAGTTGATACTGGAATGCATAGGCTGGGTATTTCCGCAGGCGATGCGGCTTCTGTTTTTCAACGTTTATCCAATTCAAATTCTATTGACTCGGTCTATTTAATGAGTCATTTTGCCAATGCGGATCAACCGGAACATGCTTCCAATAGCCAGCAGTTGTTAGCTTTTAATGAAATAGAGAAAGCACTGAATATTGAATCAAGTCTGGCCAATTCAGCCGCGATTTTATCAATGCCAGATGCCGTAAAAAACTGGGTACGACCGGGAATAATGCTATACGGCGCTTCTCCATTATCTAATAAGACAGCTGCTGAACTTGGGTTAAAGCCAGTAATGAAACTGCACAGTAAAGTGATTGCTATTAATTCGCTCAACGCTGGAGAAGCGGTGGGTTATGGCAGTTTGTGGAGCAGTGATCGTGATACTCAGATTGCTGTCATCTCTGTTGGCTACGGTGATGGTTATCCACGTCATGCACAAGCTGGTACACCTGTCCTTATTAAAAATGAGATATGCCCTTTAGTTGGTCGGGTTTCAATGGATATGATTACGGTTGATATTACGGATATGAGAAACCCTGCAGTGATTGGCGATAGTGTGGAACTCTGGGGAGATACAGTAGCGGTTGATGAGGTCGCTAAATCAGCATCTACAATCGGTTATGAATTGCTCTGCAATGCAGGCAAAGGGCTATAGGCTTTCTAATCTGTTTTTAATGCAAATTGTGCTAAAGTATCTCTATCAGCTTGATTCTAAATATATTTGTAATTAAGTCGACAGAATTAGAGTTAAAAATAATAAAGTAAGATGGAGTTATCAATGTTTTCTCGCATGAAATTTTTCTGGGTTTTTTGTTTGGTGATTGCGCTTGCCGGGTGTGGCGGTGCAACGGTTATGTTTCGTGGTGATGCGACTCACAGCGGTAATGCCAGCAGTAGTGGTATAAAAGAACTGGATAAATTGAAGTGGAAATATGCCTTACCGGATAAAAGTTATTCTTCTCCAATTGCAGCAGATGGTCAGGTATTTTTAGGCGGCAAAGATGGCCATTTATATGCCATAAATGCTTCAGACGGTTCAATTAACTGGAAATTCAGAACAGAAGGCAATATAGAAGTTCCTGTTGCCTTATCCGGTGGCACTGTTTATTTAGCCAGCTGGGATGGAAATCTGTACGCAATCAATGCAGATAATGGTGAAACACGCTGGAATTTCAGAACGAAAGGGCAAATTTATTCTGCACCTACTATTCACGATGGTGTGGTGTACTTTGGTAGCGAAGATCAAAACTTGTACGCGGTTAATGCAGAAACTGGCGCTGAGGTATGGAGCTTCAAAACCAAAGGCGGTATCCCAACTTCACCAGCCGTCAGAGATAAATTTGTATATGTCTCAAGCTTGGATGGTTTCATGTATGCAGTGAACATCAAGTCGGGTCAGGAACAGTGGAAGTTTAGAGTTGGTAGTCGAATTTATTCATCACCAGCGATTGATGAAGATAAATTATATTTCGGTAGTGATAATAAACGAATGTATGCAATCAATTTGAAAACCGGTCAGGAAGTCTGGAACAAAAAAACAGCAGGACGGGTTTATTCATCGCCGGCTATTCTGGATGATAGTGTGATTTTTGGAAGTGGCGACAGTTATGTTTATTCACTTAACAAAAAAAATGGTAAACGTCGCTGGGAGTACAAAACTGAAGGCGCTGTTTTATCGTCACCTACAATTGCATCTGATATAACTTATATTGGTAGTCATGATAATCATCTCTATGCTTTGAGTGAGAATGGTAAGCTGCTATGGAAATATAAGACATCAGGTAAAGTGCTGGGTTCGCCGGCTGTATATAACAGCATGGTATTGTTTAACAGTATTAAGGGTGAACTTTACGCAGTTAAGTAAAGAGCGTTTGTATTATGTTTAGAAAAGCCGAATTATTTTCGGCTTTTTTTATTGTTCCAGCTTCCAGAAATCTTTGCGGCACAGGCCTGATACACTGCAAAAGCGACAAGTGTCATCGTCACCATTTGAAATTAGTGGGGCAGCATTTTCAATTTGTTTTAAAAGTTTTATAAACCGGTCGGATGTCTGACTGGTTATTTCTTCAATATCGTCTGATTCAAGTCTGGCTCCGCTACTGACTTTTCCATTAGTTTCATCTAGCCTTAAGTATTCTGTCTGATTGACGTTATCAAGTAATAATGCGTAACTACTTAGCTGAATATCTTCACCAGTTAATACATCGGTTTGCGATGGTGTTTTACTGGAAGTTTTGTAATCAACAATGGCGAGTTCTGAACCTGACTGATCTATTCTGTCGAGTCGCCCTTCAATCACAATACCATCAGATATCGTTTTTGTGATCTTTTCTTCGGCACTTTTGAATTGCCAGTCTTGCTGGCGTTTATTTTGCCAGTGTAGGTAGTTTTCGCAATGATCAAACCAGCGTTTCAGCCAGCCTCTGTGCAGAAAGTTATCTTCAATATCTTGTTTAAATACTTTTTGAGAAATATCGCGAAGCTGATTCAGAGATTGTTCAAAGCTAGTGGTAGCTGATGTTTTATTTTTTAAATGGTATGTTTCCAGAATACTGTGAACCTTCTGACCATACTCTGATTTTTGTAACTCGGTAATAATTTCTTCTGTTGCACGAAGCTTTAAAACATCATTCGCATAAAACTGATAAGGGCAGTTAATTAGTCGCTGATGTCTAGAGGAGGAGAATACATTCGGTATGTTTTCCTGATTAATTGAAGGACTGTTTAGTTTAGACTTTTCAGGTAACTGAATATCAGTTGAAGCCAGTACTGATGTACGGTCACTGGAAAGGTATTTGTTAAGTTCATGATCAAATAACGTTTCTGTGTCGGTTAGCTGATAGAAATCAATAATTGTTTGAAGCCAGGGCGAAGGTTGTTGTATCTCGTTATTTTTTTCTTCGCAATAGGAGATAACAACATGCTCTGCACTTTGTATTAGTCTTCTGAATAAATAATATTTTTCTGCTTTTTCTTCTTTCCAGTCGGGCAACTCGAGTGATTGTTTGACATGATGATTAAAAAAAGGTGTTTTAGGTGCAGAGCCGGGTAGCTGGCTGGCATCGGCTGATGCCAGGATTAGTCCCTCATAAAATCCGCTGTTAGATTGCTTTAGGTTTAATAATCTTACATGAGAAGATTGGCTGCTCGGACTATAGTGATGGTTTTCTAATGCGCTGGCTAGCCAGGTTCTAAAATCATACCAGTTCATCTCGGGGTCAGATGTCTGGCAGGCGTTAATCATATGGGTAATTTCTGCGAGAATTAATTCTCCAGCTTCATCATCAGCAAATGCGCTAGTTAATTGATTCTCCTCTAATGATATTGAGAGTGCATGCAGGTAATTGCTGGCCGATATTTTTTGATTGTTAGTAAATAGTTTAATGATCGGTGCGGCAATATTTCCAATCTTATTCAGTAGTACATGTATTTTCTGGTAACAATCATTTTCCCAGTGTGTCAGGCGTTTTTTTCTTAACTGAAGGTTATGAATATATCGTTCAAGGTTACCACTGATATTCTCACGAATAATAATGTCCTGTTCAAACCTAAAAATATGGTCAAACAATTTGTTTTCATCATCAAATTTATTCAAATAAGGAGACTTTAAAAAATCAAGAAAGCAGCTGGCAGCAAAGTCTTGCTCGATGCATTCAAGCCAGCGCTCAAGCACGCTGGCAGCACTGGTTGTAGAAAGTGACCAGCCAACAGAATCAACCAGATTAACGCCTGATCTTTCGAGCAATGCCCGAACACGACGAGCCAGTTTTCTGTTTTCAGTAATAATGGCAATGTTTCGTTTACCATCAAGCAGCCATTGACGAACCTGTAAGTCTATGGCGGCGGCTTCATGTTCCTCGCTGCTGGCGGTGAAAACTTTTAAACCCGTGTTTGGTATTGTGTGTGCCTGAACAAGATTTTTTCGTTCATAGAGTGATGTCTCATGATGAAATGCACAATGAATCACATTATTCAGGTTGGTTTGTTCTTTATAATAGGTTTGTTTGAATTGAAGTGATTCAGTTAGTTTTAATACAAAGTTGTCAGGGTGTTCAGTGGTGTTGATATTTTCTGGATTTGCCTGAATAAAATAACGAACCTGATTATTTATTGATAGTTTTTTAATAAAAGCCGCTTCATTAGCGGTCAACTTTTCAGCGCCAGCAATAATAAAAAAAGCATCTTTAAAATCATCTTTACAGGCTGATTGAAGGCGCTGTATATAAGTAGTTGACGCATCGATCAGGTTGTCATCACACAACTGTTGTTGCCATGCATTCCACAGTGTGTGGATTAAATTAGCTTCACTGCTTAAGTGCTCAGTCCTGTTTTGAATACCATAAAGAAGCTGTAATTTTTCAAGCCACTGATTTTTATCCAGATTCAATAATTCAAGATTGTTTAATGTCAGTTCATCAAAAAACTGAAGTAATGAAGCCGATACTTGCCAGAGGTTTTCGTCCTTAAAGTGAGCAGGGTACGCCTGTAATGCCTGCAGGATAATTAACTGGCGGTTGTGATTGTTTATAAATGACTTGTTGTTATCTGATAGCGATACGTTTTGTTCGACCCATTTTTTAATGGGTGAAATTTCGGCACCAATAAATGCAGTTTGGTTATTTACACTGAGTTCCGACAGTAACGATTTTCTAAATGTATAGATCAGGTCAGGAGCAGGAACAAATATTATGACATTGCTGAGGTCGGGTAATTGTTGATGAAAATTTTCACAGATATACTGACTTATCGTTTGATGAAGATTAATACCATGATCAACAAATAAAAACTCCCCCCCAAATTCATCTTCATACTCAGCAGTTATATTGTGTGTGTTTTGCTCGGTTTTCACTTTTGAGTGCTATCGTTCAAGGTACTGTAATTTATTTTCGACACCATCCCATTCATCAGCATCGTCAGGTGCTGGTTTCATTTGGTTAATCACAGGCCAGATAGCCGATAGCTCAATATTAAGCGCTAGATAGTGGGACATTTCCTCAGGCACATCTTCATCAGCAAAAATGGCTTCTACTGGGCAGGCTGGTTCGCATAATGTGCAATCAATGCATTCATCAGGATCTATAACGAGAAAGTTTGGGCCTTCATGAAAACAATCAACAGGGCAGACGTCCACACAGTCTGTGTGTTTGCAACGGATACAGTTGTCAGTGACGACGTAGGTCATGTTTGATACTTCCCATGAGTTATAACTTTAGGGAATATCATACCTTGTCAGTCTTACGTCGAAAACAGATAAAATAGTTTAAGGCCTTAATTCTAAATCAGAAAACTAGAATCAGGCTACTTCTGTGTTTTCTATTTGTTCCAGACGATAACCATAATGATAAATTGACTCTAGCTTCCAGCCATTTTCTGGCGTTAATTCCAGTTTTTTGCGGATACGGCTGATATGCGTGTCGACAGTGCGCGTATTGATGTCAGCGTCGCAACCCCAGACATGAGAGAGAAGATCGGCTCTTGAAAGAACCTGATCAATATTTCGGAATAAAAATGAAACCAGTTCATATTCTTTAGGGGTCAGATCAAGAATATCACCGTTTCTGGTCAGCCGATGTGTTTTGTCATCAAGTGAAAATTCACCGGCTGTGATAATGTAGGTAGGAGCAGGTTCGGCAATAGCATTGCGTCGTTTTAATGTGTTCAAACGAGCCATCAGTTCTCGACGATCTACAGGTTTAACCATGTAATCATCGGCACCTGCTTCAAGTACAGTGACAACGTCAGATGTGCTTTCATGTCGTGTAGCAAAAAGCACAGTTGTATTTAAACCCTTATCTTCACGTATGATACGCAATAACTCTATGCCATCAATGCCAGGGAGGTCCCAGTCAAGAATCAGGATATCGAATTCATCGATATTATCATTTTCCAGTAACGCTTCGCCTGTGCCAAAAACACTGGGAATATGGCCAGCGGCTTCCAGCCAGATAGATAATATTTCTGACTGATCCTTATCATCTTCAACAACAGCTATATGCACAATGAAAACCTTTTTTGTAACATTTTTCTAACATTTTAGACACATTCTGGACAGAATGCCATACAGTTAGCTGTATTAAATAAATTAAAACAATAAGCTTGGAATTGTGTAGGGAAATAAAATGGCTTTAGAGGAGGTTTGAAGAGTGAAGTTGGCTCCCCGACCTGGACTCGAACCAGGGACAAACGGATTAACAGTCCGTTGCTCTACCAACTGAGCTATCAGGGAACATGCTCTTCAAGAGGGCGCTATATTATAGATTTGCCTTTGGTCGGTCAATAGTTAATTTAATTAAAAATTGATTTAATTCGGGTCAAGGCTTTTTCTAAGTTTTCCATGCTGGTTGCAAACGATAAGCGAAGATGACCAGGCGTTCCAAAAGCCGATCCGGGTACCAAAGCGACTTCGACTTCTGACAGAAGCTTTTCCGCAAGTTCGACATCATTTGAGATACCGTCCATATCATCAATGGCTCTTTGAAAGTTGGGGAAGCTATAAAAAGTGCCATCACTTTCGACACAATCAACACCATTGATTGTGTTTAAGCGTCGTACCACATAGTCATGACGTTCTTTAAAGGCATCACGCATAGTTGCTACCGCTGTCTGATCGCCTTCCAGCGCAGCTTGTGCGGCAGCCTGTGAAATAGAGCAGGGGTTAGATGTGCTTTGTGACTGAATTTTCTTCATCGCTTTGATGATATCGGCTGGTCCAGCGGCATAACCAATGCGCCAGCCAGTCATTGAATAAGCTTTTGAGACACCGTTCAGAACCAGTGTTCGATCGTATAGATCAGGCGCCACATTTAAAATATTGCTAAAACCTTCTTCAGTCCAGATCATGTGCTCATACATATCGTCTGTCGCAATAATAATGTCTGGATGCTTTTTAAGTACTGCTGCAAGCTCAGATAACTCTGAGCGAGTGTATGCTTTACCAGATGGGTTGGACGGGCTGTTAATTACAAACAAACGAGTCTTATCTGTGATAGCAGCTTCCAGTTGAGAAGCAGTAATTTTGAAGCCCTGAGTTTGATCACCAGCAACAATGACAGGCTCTGCATCAGCCAGTAGCACCATGTCAGGATACGATACCCAGTAAGGAGCTGGAATAATGACTTCATCGCCCGGGTTGAGTAAAGCTTGGGCAAGGTTATAAAAACTTTGTTTGCCACCGCTGGAAACCAGAATCTGATCAGGTGTGTAATTCAGACCATTATCTTTTGAGAACTTGTTTATAATGGCTTGCTTGAGACTGGGTGTGCCATCAACTGCGGTATATCGAGTAAAACCGCTTTGAATCGCATCAATTGCGGCTTGCTTGATATGATCCGGGGTATCAAAATCAGGTTCACCTGCTGCCAGACCGACAACATCTTTGCCTTCGGCTTTCAATTGGTTGGCAAGAGCGGTTACAGCAAGAGTGGGTGATGGTTTTACGCGGGAAAGGCGGTTTGCAGTTTTTGTATCCACTTAAATTCCTGATGTCGATTTTTCTAATAATGTGTATTGTAGAGCAATGTCTAAAACTTTTAAATTACATACAGAATATACACCAGCTGGCGACCAACCGACAGCGATAAAAGGTCTTGTTGAAGGATTAAATGATGGTTTAGCCGGACAAGTTTTATTAGGTGTAACCGGATCGGGTAAAACCTTTACCATCGCCAATGTTATCCAGGAAGTTCAGCGGCCAACTTTAATACTTGCACCCAACAAAACGCTGGCTGCTCAGCTTTATGGCGAAATGAAAGATTTCTTTCCGGAGAACTCGGTAGAATATTTTGTTTCTTATTATGATTATTACCAGCCTGAAGCTTATGTCGCTGCCAGTGATACCTTTATCGAGAAAGATGCTTCGGTTAATGAACATATCGAACAAATGCGTTTGTCGGCAACCAAAGCCTTATTAGAACGAGATGACACTATTATAGTGGCGACTGTCTCATCTATTTATGGTCTGGGTGATCCAGAATTATATTTCAGTATGGTTCTGCACATGGTTAAAGGTGACATTATTGATCAGCGCGAATTATTAAGACGGCTGGCCGAATTACAGTACACACGTAATGATCTAGAGCTGGCTCGAGGAACCTATCGGGTACGTGGCGAAGTGATTGATATCTTCCCTGCCGAATCTGATAAAGAAGCCATTCGGGTTGAATTGTTTGATGATGAAGTCGAACAATTGAGCTTTTTTGATCCGCTGACCGGTGAGGTTGTTCGTAAAGTTTCACGCCTGACAATTTATCCAAAAACACATTATGTAACACCTCGTAGCACACTGATTAATGCGTTGGATGAAATTAAAGCCGAATTAAAAGAACGTCTGCAGCAACTTCGTGATGACGATAAGTTGGTTGAAGCACAGCGACTGGAACAGCGAACACAATATGATATGGAAATGATTCGTGAGCTTGGATATTGCAATGGTATTGAAAACTACTCGAGATATTTATCAAGTCGGGCTCCTGGCGAAGCGCCACCATGTCTCTATGATTATTTACCTGATAACGCATTATTGGTTGCAGATGAGAGCCATGTCACTGTTCCTCAGCTTGGGGCCATGTATAAAGGAGACAGGTCGCGTAAAGAAAACCTGGTGAGTTATGGATTCAGACTGCCTTCAGCATTAGATAATCGGCCTTTACGTTTTGAAGAATGGGAGCGTTTAAAGCCGCAGGCAATTTATGTTTCAGCCACTCCGGCAGATTATGAAGGTGAACATTCAGATAATGTAGTAGAACAGGTCGTCAGACCAACCGGATTACTGGATCCTGAAATTGAAGTTCGTCCGGTAGAAACACAGGTGGATGATGTGCTTTCTGAAATCACCATCAGAGCAGAAAAAAATGAAAGAGTATTAATTACAACATTAACCAAACGAATGTCAGAAGATTTGACTGACTATTTAACAGAGCATGGTGTCAAAGTAAGGTATCTGCATTCGGACATCGATACAGTAGAACGAACAGAAATTATCCGAGATTTACGACTGGGTGAATTTGATGTGCTGGTTGGAATTAACTTGTTGCGTGAAGGCTTGGATATGCCAGAAGTTTCACTGGTCGCGATTTTAGATGCTGATAAAGAAGGTTTCCTGCGATCTGAACGTTCATTAATACAGACTATCGGTCGAGCAGCACGTAATCTGAATGGAAAAGCGATTTTATACGGAGACAAAATCACCAAGTCGATGAAAAAAGCGATTGATGAGACCCAGCGCCGTCGTCAGAAACAAACTGAATTTAATAAAGCCAATAACATCACGCCAACTAGTATCAAAAAAGCCGTGGCTGATGTCATGGAAACAGGATATCAACATAAAGCGTTTGCTGCGGGTGACAGGAAAATTGCCGAACCGATGCAGCAGTATGAAAAAATGACAGACAAACAATTGACTCAGGAAATGAAAAAGCTTGAACAAAAAATGCACGAGCATGCAAAAAATCTTGAGTTTGAAGAAGCGGCTGCAATAAGGGATAAAGTGCAGGCAATTAACGAAAAGATTCTGGGTCTGATCTAAAATAATATGTTGCGAAAG
>Ga0316207_10005824_pt1 | contig 10034 bp, 10 predicted proteins | sample 6weekpyrite_MG_FD_204943 | JGI IMG/M metagenome (GOLD analysis project Ga0316207, IMG submission 204943) | Microbial mat bacterial communities from mineral coupon in-situ incubated in ocean water Damariscotta River, Maine, United States -... | ecosystem: Environmental > Aquatic > Marine >...
TTTTTACTTGTATCGCGCTCATGCCAGAGATGATCGCGTAAAGTAAACCCATGAAAGAAAAAATTGCCTATATCAGTATCTTTTATTTTTAACGAAGCGCCCGTTGAACCTGAAGTTGATTTTTCATGTATCTTTCCATGTTGTTTAGGTATATTTTTACTAACAAAATTTACACCTGCCGTTTGAATTTTCTCGCGTGTAACAATAGGTAGATTTGAAAAGTCATTAAGACTAGTGATATCTCCATTATTTTTTAGTACCGACTTGTAGAATTCAGTATAGAAAGGCACCGTCTTTACTGCATGCTTAAAGATTAGGTTAAGCTGCTCTAATTGATACTTTAAAAGCAAATCGGGTGACCACCATTGGCTCTCATCTAATTGATATTGCAAAGCAAGTTTATTCGATGAAAGTTGATTAGGTATGGCCGGCCAATGTATTTCTTCAAAAGAAGTCAATGGTAATAACATTTTAATCTCGTTATAGTTCTTATTTCATATAGCCCATGAATTTAATTTACAAATGATATAAAGTCTTCATATTTCCCACCAGGACTTCTGGGTATTTCTTCATGATAAGTAACATCAATATTAAATTCATATCGCAGCATTTTTTGTATAATTGAAATCAGGTTTTGTTTTTGAAAATCATTAAGCAATTCATTAGCAACCAATTTTAGCTCAATGTCATTAACTGTTTTTTGTATAAATTGAAATTGCCTAATATCCGCTACTTTTTTAAAGCTATCACTTCCTACAAGCGGTCGTGCTTTTGTACCATCGGGGTAAGTCACTAAATTTCGAACCCTTCCAACAATTCTTTCAAGTACAGGTAACCCTCGTCCACAAGGACAAGGTTCACCCACCTCCGCATAATCACCAAGCTCATATCGAATAAGTGGCGTTGCATAATTATGTAATGTTGTAACGACAACTCGACCAACTTCACCAACCTTACATGGTTTATCATTATCATCCAGAACTTCAAGAATAATATTTTCCGATTGAACATGATAATGATCATAGTCGGGACATTGCAAAGCCATATAACCAACTTCGTTGCAACTATAAATATCTAACAAAGGCACGCCCCAGTCATCCTTAACAGCTTTTCGAAGTTCATCAGAAACTATTTCTCCCAAAGTACTTACATCGCGAAGATTCGACAATACACAACCATCCTTCAAGCTTTTATCGATGATTGCCTTCAAGTTAGAGGGGTAAGTTAATAGTGTTTCTGGATTCTGGTTCTTTAACCATTCCCACTGCTCACCTATTGATGAATGAATTGACAATAAACTTGCCGGGCCTGTTTTATAAAGATCAACAGTTGCAGGTCCCCAGGAATCAAAAACCTGACCATTTGGAGGAAGTGCTTCTTTAGTCGAGGTCGTTCTAATCGCTGCCAATTTCGTATTAACGTCACGATTATGCCAAAGATGATCTCTTAAAGTGAATGCATTCCAGAAAAATCGTGTGATGTCAGTTGTTTTTGTATGAACTGTCTTCCCTGTTGATCCCGATGTCGATACATCATAGACGTTACCATGATGCCTGGGAATATTTATACTTATTAAATCTATTCCTGCTTGCTGTACCTGATCACGCGAAAGAAACGGAATTTTTGAGAAGCTTTCAATAGTTAACATCCGTTTTGGCTTAAAAGATTCTGATTGATAAAAATCTTTATAAAAGGGAACGGTTTTAGAGGCATGATTTAAAACCAGACTTAATTGCTCAAGTTGGTGTTCAAACAACTCTTCACCAGACCACCATTGACTTTGCTTTAACTGAAATTGTAATGCGAGCTTCGTAGCTGCAGATGTTGATGGTATAGCAGGCCAACCTATATCATTGATAACTGAAAAAGGTACTTCCATGATCTATTACTTTCTCTTTTTAGAGTGATAATACCGTAATAAAGCATAAAGTTCACTAGCAAAGATGTTAAATATTTACACATCAAAAAAATCTCACAGATTATTCATTTAAAAGTTTCTTAAGTTTCCCTTTTTTATCCAACCCGGCTAACTCGTCAAACCCGCCAATATGCTCATCATCGATAAATATTTGTGGAACAGTATTTCGTCTTGAACGCTTTAGCATTTCTTTTATTTTTGGTTTATTGCCTTCAATATTAATTTTTTGAATGTTAGCGCCTTTCTTTTTTAAAAGCGCTTCTGCTTTATGGCAGTACTGACAACTCGAGGTACAGTACATAACAACTTTATTCATTCGCTAAGCTTCTCCATTTCCTATATAGCTAACACTTGTTACGTCCAATCCATCGACATGATCATTTAGCCAGCGATGAATTAGATTTCGGGTCATCCGCTCTGCAGTTGTTGCATCATCATAATGTTTAATCGATGTGGTTACTAAACTGATATGAGCATGGTCTGGGGTATATTGTGCAGCCAAATCATGTCGGGTATTTTTTTTATTTGGACGAACTGTCGGCATTTTCAATGCGCGAAGTTGAATGTTCTCGAATTTAATTGTTGAAAAAGCAGGACGAAGACGTGTCGTAATTTCCTCACGTATCAAATTGCTAACAAGCCAGGCAATATTTTCAACAGCGTTTGCCAGATCTTTATCAATTGCACCTTGCTCTTTTAGAAATTCAACAGCGGGATAATATCCAAGTTTATTTTCAAGTTCGTATTCTATAGCCTGTTCAGCCAACTCTTCTCCAACCACGTAGGGCGATGCGGGCAGGTGTTTTTCAAGATCGTGTTGCGAGACTTTCAAATCTAATGTTGCGGCTACTTTAGAAAATTTCACAAACTGTCCTTTTAATAATGACTACACAAGATTATTTACATACTGCGTTACAGGGTCAAATACTGGCGCCAGTTTTTTCCGCATAACAGTCCCCATAGAGTCTGTCCTTGCAAAAATAGGATTGATCAGATGGATATCCAGCTGCGCCAATACAAGTATAGACTCTATCCATTGTTTTGTTTCGGGTAACATCGAAATTACTTCTGCGATAGATTGTGTATAATTACAAACCGGTTCAGACAAGTAACTATTCGCTTTAATGGGGAGTGTTTCAAAGTCATTGCTAGGAACAAAATCATCAGGTTTGAGATCGGCAAAATAGTCTGACAATGCAACTAGCAATTCAATCGCCACATCCTGATTACCAGGTTTCTTTAGCACAATAAGGGCTGTGTTAAAAAATGCTTGCCCTTTATCACTGCTAACACGTAATAATTGCTGTGCAAATGGATTCTCGACCATTTTGCTTAACGCATCTGAAAACATATCATGCTTTTGATGAGGCTTTATTGTAACAGGTAATTCATCCGGTATTGCACGCATAAAACCAACCAAAAAGGCGTTTTTACGTTGGCCTCTTTTCCATAAACTCTCTTTTATATCTTCTGATATTAATCCAGGCTTTAAAACCAGCCGGACGGAATCGACCACTGCTTTAGGTTCTTCTTCAAATGGTAAAAACTCTACCAGGAACTCAGCAAGAATTTCACCCATTTCACCTGTTGAAACATTATCTCTTTCTAGCATGCAGCGTGCGTTGGCAGAGGTTTGCATAACCCACCAGGCTCGGCGTGCCAGTTCATCGGTTAAACTTTCTGCATGCACTACGGCTATCACTGCTTCAGTTTCACCAAGCTGTAACAGACGTTCCAGACTATCATGTTTGGCTTGTCCCATACGGGTCCAACGCCTTAAGTAAATTGGATAACCACCGGGTGAACCGAGCACATGAGTTGATATAAATTCTTTTATCATTTTAGTGTACTGTTCATCACGACAGTTTGGATTTAAAACAACTTTAGCTTCCCCTCTTTCAGATAAACCATATACAATCATTTTAGATTCATCGATGCGTATTGCCTGTAGTTGCTGGGTAAGCAAAACATTCATACGTAAACTGTCTTCCGCAGATAATTCCATCATTGTCGTTATATCTTTACTACTTATATAAAATAAAATGAGTTAATTTAACTGAATTCGTTGCCCAAAAGGGACTTTCTTTTTACCTTTAACTAACCAGATAATCGGAAAGTTCGGCTCATGTTCTGGAAAAGCACCTTCGGCATCGGTAAAGTACACCAGCAAATCCGGAGCAATATCTCTTTTTTCCGCCCATTCAAACACTGGTTTAAAACTGGTACCACCGCCCCCGATAATTTTTTCTGGTACTTTAAATTCATCCCAGGCTTCGAACAACCAGGGGCCGTTCTCGTTTAAGCTTGAATCACAAGTATGCAGGGTAATTTGTGCTCGCATAACACTTTTAATAGCATCAATCTCCGAAACAAATTCATTAATCTCATCATCAGAGATTGAACCACTGGTATCCAATGCAATAATAATATTAATTTGTGCACTGCGCAGGCTTGGAAAAATAGCCGGATCGCCACGCCGTGAATTTGGCCGAGTATAACTATAATCATCTCTTGCTATCGATGTCATATATTGTGCAAGTAAGTTGCGCCACGGTAATTCGGGTTGCAGTAAAAAATCCAGCATCCGAGCCATATCATCACCGAGCTTACCAGCCTGCATGGCTGACTGAGCAGCACCAGCCATACGTTGCTTCCATTGCACATTCAGGTTTTCACGCTCATCATGGTTTAAAGGTTTGGGCTTAGCTGCACCGCGATCACTTTCCTGTTGTGTTTCGAGATTATCCTGATGTGTTTCAGCCTGTTCATGCTCTTTAGGAGCTGCTTTATCGGCATGCTTACCACCAGTATCTCCTTCACCAGGCTTATTACTTTTTTGTGAATCAGATTTAGACGAATGCTGTTGTTCACCGTCACCTTGTTCCTGTTCGTTTTTGTTGAATGGATCTTTGGGTGGCTGCTCACCCTGTTTTTTCTGTTGCTGTTTTTGTTTAGGTTTTTCTTTTGGAACTTCAGTTAACTGATCGTTTTCATTCCCTTGTGCATCGCCACTCGAGTCTTCTGAATCATCGTAAACATGTTGATCCTGGGTTTCTTTATTTTCGTTTTCATCCAGCAACGGATAAATTTCTTCTGCTGTCATGCCTTCGTATTCACGCAGGTATAGTGATTCAGGCGGAGGGATTAATCCATCTTTCATTAACATCGGATTAATAGCAAAGTCACAGGCCAGATCCCAACGATGTTTTATTCTATGCTCTCGTCGCGCAAAATGGGATAAAGCGCAATGCAAGGCTTCATGTGCCAGAATAAATTGAGTTTGCTCGTTGCTTAACGACTTTATATATTTTTCGTTATAATAAAAGTTTTTTGCATCGGTTGCCGTACGCACACACCAGTTAGGGTCGGCCTTGATCATAGGCAGTCGTAAAACCAACGCTCCTAGAAACGGTTTATCAATAATTAATTTAGTACGTGCTGCACTAAGCTTTAATTCAACGTCGGTTAAATCCTGATTGTCAGTCGCAGTATTCATCAATAAAAAACTTTACAGGAATATCATAGAACGGAACACTAAGAGTAAAGCATTATATCAGCAACTTTATTCGACCACTGTGCAAACTGCGGTACCGAGAAAATATCCTGGCCAATTGCTCGGTGCATATCAGACACTAACATCACCCCCATTTCTTTTTGTTCAAAAACGCTTGCGTAGTCCAGTATATTACCAAAGGTCTGCTCAGCATCATTACTACCCTTGGCACGAATAGCACGGCCAACTAAAGACGAGGCAACCGCATACTGCAAGTCAATTTCTGTTGGCGCTTTAACATCTTCACCACGAACAATAGCATCGATATCAGGAAGTTGATCAAGGTTTGTAATGAATGCATTTAGTTCAATACCTGCAGCTGGGCCGACACAAGCCTGAAAACCACCTAAACGTAGTTCAGGGTTATTTTCAAACTTTTGTAAGGCTCGATGCGCAAATTCCCATGAACGTGGAGATGGGAATGCAACCGGGTTATGCGCAGGATCAAAATCAAAAAGTAGCTCTGGGCGAAAACGAACAAAGGCAATAATACGATCGTCTATATTATTTTTATATGCCCAGGCTACCCAGTCGTCCAGATTAATTTCAAAATCGAAATGCGAAAAACGATTTGCTAATGGTGCAGGCATTGTATAGGTAACACCACGATCACCCTGGCGGTTACCGGCGGCAAAAATTGCCCATCCTTCTGGTACTTCGTATTGACCTAACTTGCGATCTAAAATTAATTGATACGCTGCAGCTGATACACTCGGTGGTGCGGAAGTAATTTCATCTAAAAATAAAATACCTTCCGGGCCGTGACGCTTCGCATCGGGAAGCATAGCAGGCACCGCCCACTCCACCATTGCATCATTACGAAAAGGTATACCACGCAGGTCACTGGGCTCCATTTGAGATAAGCGAATATCGATTAAAGGCACATTATGCTTATTCGCAACCTGCATAATAATTTGTGACTTACCAACACCGGGTGCGCCCCATATCATTACGGGTGTATGGTGACCTTCTTTGGTACTTAAAAATTCTTTATCCAGTACTGTTATTAAATGTGCTGGGCGCATTAATGTGTCTCCAAATTTTTATTTATTTTAATTTAGTGTAATAGCTTTTCATGGATAACGAGAAGTCAGAGTACAAGGCGAAAGCCAACGATAAAGCGGAATTTACAAAGAGTAAATGAGCATTTAGAGTTGGAGATCAACGCTGTAAGCTGACTTCTCGTTATTCGTGATATGCTATTCGAGGTCTATCTCGGTAAAGCCAGCCAGGTCATACCATTTTTTCGCTTCAACCAAATCTTTTTCTACACCATTACCTTCATGGTACATCATCGCTAGTGTCGTTTGGGAACCAACTAACCCTTGCTCTGCCGCTTTTTTAAACCAGACAATGGCTTGTTCTATGTCTTTATCAACGCACTCGCCTTCCATATACATAAAACCAAGTCCATGCTCAGCAATTGCATAACCATTTTCTGCTGCAGCTTTCATCCACTTAACAGCGGCTTCATCGTTTTGCGCACAACCTAAACCATTTTGGTACATGATAGCCATGCGGTGCTGTGCTTCGGCATTGCCATCTTCGGCAAAAGGACTTAATAATCCCATCGCAGTTGAAAAATGCTTAGCCTCAAAGGCTGACATTGCACTGGCAAAATCAACTAATTCATTATCTGTCATCATTTTAAAATCTCTATCTATTTCGGTTACAATTTAGCCAGGATATATCGCGGCTGCTTCTACGAGCGATACCAAGGCAAAAGCGATAGTATATCCTGAAATACTTATCTGAGGTATCTACTCGGGTATTTATTCAACTAAAAACCAAAAAGTTGATTTTTAACAAATTTACATCTAATTATATCCCTCTATGGGGATATTCAGACTTTTATGGTCGATAGGTATACTTTCAAACCTTTCACAATATCCTTTTATAAGCAAGGTTATTAATATATGAATTTTGAATCTGCAGCAGCAATGAAATCCTGTATCGCAAAGGTCGCAACCGGCCCTGAATACAGTAAAGACCTCAGTTACGAGGAAGCCTATGCTGCTATGAAATATATTCTGGATAAAGATGCCGACCCTGTTCAGGCTGCTGTTTTCCTGATTTCACTACGTATGAAACGTGAAACTATGGATGAAAACAAAGGTATCTTACAGGCCATTATCGATGGTGCAAGTATCATCCAGGCTGACGTTGATGAGCTGGTCGACATTGCCGACCCTTATAACGGACATAACCGTAGCTTACCAATTTGTGCTTTTATGCCGCCGGTACTCGCTGCCTGTGGAATACCCGCCATATCGCATGGTCTGGAAACGATTAATCCTAAATACGGTATTACCAGCCATAAAGTATTATCTGCTGCGGGTATCGATGTGTCACTTAGCCCTGCAGAGGCGGCTAAGCGTATTGAAAACGCAGATCTTGGCTGGGCCTATGTGGATCAGCAAGCCTATGCACCTGATTTACACAACCTGATGAGTTTAAGAGAGCGCATTATCAAGCGTCAGGTAATCACCACTGTTGAAGTGTTAGTCGGGCCGGTTCGTGCCAGCAAACATACGCATTTACTCACCGGTTATGTGCATAAGGCCTATCCACCGGTTTATGCAGAGTTAGCACGTTTTGCCGGATTTGATTCGGCCATGATAGTACGTGGCGTCGAGGGCGGTGTTATCCCCTCTCTACAACAACCACATAAAGTTTTTAGTTATAAAGATAATGCAGAAGAATTGCCAGAAACGTTTGATCCGTCAAGCATTGGTATCGAGCAAGCCACGCGAGCTGTTCCTATCCCAGAGAGCTTACCTGAGGGTGATATAACTAAATGTAAAGAATTTGATGTTGATGCCGCAGCACAAGCAACAGCAGAAGCAGGTATTGCTGCACTGAAAGGAAATAAAGGCACTTCCTATGACAGTCTGGTATACTCCTGCGCCATTGTTTTGGCTCACACCGGACGAGCCGAAAACTTATCTGCCGCGGCGGATAAGATACGAACCGTATTAGATTCTGGTGAAGCGTTAGAACGTTTTGCCTAAATTTAGTGAGACTATAGTTTAAATTTATTTGATAATCAGCTGATTTTACAGGAGAAATTCATGAATCAAGAGTATTATGATGCCGTTACTAAAATGGAAGAAATGGGTGTAGATCCAGAGTACGTTCACGGATGGCAAGGTGGATATGTCTTAAACCCAGAGCGTGAAGAGCAACGTATTACAGAAGCTTACAGCGCTGGCTATGAAGACGGTAAAGAGCACAACCAGGATAACTTTGGTAACTGGACTAAATAGTCTAAGTATCTTTACGATTCCAAGAAAGGCAGGTATGGGGCCCCATACCTGCCTTTTTTAGTGCCCGTTAAAATTGTTTACAATTTTTTTACGGGCACTTATGCAGAGCGAGAGCGATGCGAGTGCCTCATTTTTTTACGGGCACTTATTTAGTGAGAGTTATCATTTTATATTACTCTCACTTATGCAGCTTAGAATATGCTGCGAGAGCAACGCGATGCCAGTGCCTCATATTTTTACGGGCACTTATTTAGTGAGAGTTATAATTTCTATATTACTCTCACTTATGCAGCATAGGATATGCTGCGAGAACAACGCAATGTTATAGTTAATCGCTTTCAGGTGCCGCTTAATAAGTGAGTTTGGCGTTGAGGTTCTAGTCGATCGTTATAATTTCCCTTATAACAATCCTTCCTGATAGGATTCTTCCAGATAACCACGATTACTCAATCAGGTTAAGTGTTCGTTACGACTGAGCTTTTCAAGCTCCTTGTGTGCCTTTTGCAGCTCTAACCTGCCTGTTGCAACATCAGTTACATCGTAAATGATGATACCTAGCCTATCCACTGTTCCATCAGCGGCTGTCATCGGCAAAAAGGTAATGTTTTGATACATAAATTCTGCCAACCCGGTAATAGGTCGATAGTTTTTAAATTTGAATAAATAAGGACGCTGCTCCCAGGTAGTAAATGCTCTATTATTTAACTGAAAAACAGACTTTGTTTTATTTCTTAACCATTCTTCCGGTAAATCTTGAAACTGTTTAAACAGGTTTTTACCAATAACATGCTCACCACGACGACCACTATGATTGGTCATAAAGTCGTTCCATACTTCAATCTTAAAATCGGGATCAAGCACAATTAAACCGACATCAATGGAACTCAGCATGCCCATTAAACGATGTATTTCATGTATATCTATCTCTTGCATCTTATTTACTCTTAGGGTTATTCAACTAAATAAGAAATAAGTTCATCGAGCTGTGGCACAGAATCTTCGGTAAACAACAACAGCAAATCACAGCTGATATTTTTATCTTCAATTTTATATCCCATTTCGATAGCTAATGTTTTATTCCATAGATTAGCATTACGCCCCAGTAAATCATCAACTTTGACATGTCGACCTAATACCAGTGGGTGCCCCTGGCTAAAGTTTATATCGAGTTGTTCAGCAATACCTTTTAAACAGGCACCGATTAAAATATTGGCAATATCCATTAGCAGTTCAACCTGTACCGCTTCATCTATATCACCAACATATTTCATTAAATCTGCAATATCTTCAAAACTGG
>Ga0316207_10005825_pt1 | contig 10032 bp, 7 predicted proteins | sample 6weekpyrite_MG_FD_204943 | JGI IMG/M metagenome (GOLD analysis project Ga0316207, IMG submission 204943) | Microbial mat bacterial communities from mineral coupon in-situ incubated in ocean water Damariscotta River, Maine, United States -... | ecosystem: Environmental > Aquatic > Marine >...
ACACTTGCTGCATGATTTTTATAATTGAAAAAGAATCTTTTAAATGACTCTTTTCTAAACCAGAAAGCTCTTCAGGTGGAAGGTAATTATCAGCACTCAATCCTGCGCGTATTAATTTTGCCTGATGGCGAATCCGCAAAGATGAGATATATTCAAACGCATCAAGTAAATTTTCATACATTTCAGCACTAAGCGCTTTACATTTAAATGCCTCGCTAAGCCTGTCTGCTGTATTGGTCGCTTTTAACCCGTTATCTAATGCAATTACACGTGCAATATCGACAATTGGAACAACACCGCGGTGTTTTATGTCTAACGTATTTTTATGTTTATCATCCTGCACCATGACAAATTTTCTAAAAAAACCCAATGGCGGTTGATGTGTTAAGGCATTGCCTACCATATGAGAAATAAAAAACTCATTATTTTTTGTTTGTTTGAGGACGTTATCTTGTAACTGCTTAAATAATGAAAAGTTTCCAAATATCGGACGAAAATCAAAAAAGATACTGGAGAGCATCAGTGCTTTTGGTTCCGGGCTATTTATCCAGCGAGAAAAATATTCGTTCCACACCTTTACCGGTTGACGCCATTGAGCATTACTGGCCATGGCATCACCCGGGCAATAAAAATAGCCGCAAGCATCCAGACCCTCACAGACAAAATTTGATAATTTTTTAAAATATCCTTCATCTTCAGGTTTGATTTTATCTGAAATAATAAGGGCATTATCCTGATCAGAATGTGATGTTTGTTCATTCCTGGCCTGAGAGCCACCTGCCACCCAGACAAAATCAACAGGTGCTGCACCGAGTTTTTTTTCCGCAAGCTCTAATAACCGACAGGTTATCGCATCAGTGATAGACGAAAACACTTCACCTATATGTTTAGCTGTTGCACTTGAAAGTGATAGCTGCAATTGTAACTCGGGTAACCGGGCACTTATTTTTTTTAAAGCCTCTACGGAGTTTGCTTTATATACATCACTGGCAATTAATGCAGGGTTGGTACTTAAGTGCCGAATCACGTCTGATGTTGTTAATATACCTATTGGTTCATTCCCTTTCATAACGGGTAAATGATGAATTTTCTTCCGTGTCATTGAAAGTAAAGCTTCAGCAAGCAAGGTATCATCAAATACAGTTTCTAACTCCATACTCATAATGTGATTCACGGATTTATCATAACTCAGACCTTTAGCAACACATCGCGTTCTAATATCACGATCAGTTAACAGTCCGACTAATTTATTTCCTTGCGTAACAAGAATTGACGAGACATGTTCAGAATTCATTATTCTTGCCGCTTCCTGAATCGTTGTATTTTCATCAACAACAACAGGAGCACGATCAGTCAGACTGCTAACTTCAAGTTTCATTGCACTTAAATCGCGCATATCCGCAGACTGGGTGAGTTCAACTGCATGGCGTAAGCGTTCATTAATTGATTGGTTAAACTGATTATCAAAATTATTAAATCGTTTTCTTAATTCTGATAGTTTTTCCGAATCTAATAGATATACCAGGGTGTCTTCTATACAAACGCCCTTAAATTCATGTCCATCTTTATCAAATAAATAAATATCACCCTCTGCTAACTTATCAGCTAATTGATCATGCTGATTTCTGAACTCGATTGCCCCGCTTCGCAGAATATATAAATTATTAGTTTTAGAATCATCAGGAAAAACCTGACCTCGTCGAAAATAACGAATAGTTAAATCTCTGGGTAAATTATTTAAGGTATTAGCGTCGAGAACATCAAAGGGAGGATGTTGCGAAATAAAATCTCGAATTTCTGTTAATTCAATTTCCATATTCAATAGTATATCGAACCACAGTTAAAAAGTTAGTTAATAAATTAAAAAAATAAAAAACCCCGTAAAGTTTAAAACTTCACGGGGTTTTTATCATGTTAGCAAAGAACTTAATTGATATTTAACTAAAAATTAATGTTCAGATGCTGCACCTGCTCCAGCAGGAATACGAATATCTTCAACAAGATGTTGAATATGCTCAGGCGGTGCTTCTGTCATTTTCGATACACCAATAGCAACCGCAAAGTTAGCGAGTGCACCAACACAACCAAATGCATTTGGTGAGATACCAAAGAACCAGTTTGGAGACATCCCCCCCAGAAATGAAGTATCCGGTATAAACATAATGCCTTTATGCTGGAACACATAAAGCATGGTAATGCCAATACCTGTCACCATACCGGCTATTGCACCGGTGCGATTCACATTTTTATTAAAAATACCCATCATCAATGCAGGGAAAATAGATGAAGCCGCTAAACCAAACGCAATGGCTACTGTACCTGCAGCAAAATCAGGCGGATGCAAACCAAAATAACCCGCCAACGCGATTGCCCCCGCCATTGCGATACGCCCTGCCATCAGCTCTTCACGTTCGGAAATATCCGGTTTAAAGATACCTTTTAACAAATCATGGGAAATTGATGAGGCAATTGCGAGCAACAAACCTGCAGCCGTTGATAATGCCGCCGCCAGGCCACCCGCAACGACTAAGGCGATGACCCAGTTAGGTAACTTTGCAATTTCAGGGTTAGCCAGTACCATAATGTCACGATCAACTTTGATCATTTCATTACCCTTCCAGCCATATGATTCTGCTTTTGCCGCAAACTCTTTATTTTTTTCATTGTAATATTGAATACGACCATCACCATTCTTATCTTCAAATTTTAATAAGCCGGTTTGTTCCCAGTTTTTAAACCACTGTGGACGATTTTCATATTTAATATTTGAAGTGACTTCACCAACAGGGCCTGACTGAATCGTATTCATAAAATTCAAACGTGCCATTGAACCAACAGCTGGCGCTGTAGTATATAAAATAGCAATAAAGACTAAAGCCCAGCCTGCGGTCGCACGTGCATCTTTAACTTTAGGTACCGTGAAGAAGCGAATAATAACGTGAGGTAAACCTGCTGTACCAATCATAAGTGTCAAAGTATAAGCAAACATATTGAGTTTACTACCGAGTACCTGGGTTGTGTATTCATTAAACCCGAGCTCTGAGACTACAAGATTAAGTTTATCCATCATGTAAGTATTGCCATCAGACATCGTGCTTAAGATACCCAGTTGTGGTATCGGGTTACCTGTAATATTTAATGAGATAAAAATTGCGGGGACAGTATACGCAAAAATTAATACACAATATTGTGCGATTTGCGTATAAGTAATCCCTTTCATGCCACCGAGTACAGAATAAATAAATACGATACCCATACCAATATAGAGTCCAGTGTCATAATCCGTTTCCAGGAAGCGTGAGAAAGCAACGCCGATACCTTTCATTTGACCAATTACATAAGTAATCGAAGCCAGGATCAAACACACGACTGCAACAATACGCGCAGTCCGCGAGTAGTAGCGTTCACCAATAAATTCAGGAACAGTAAACTTTCCAAATTTACGCAGGTAAGGTGCAAGTAATAGTGCTAATAAAACATACCCCCCCGTCCAGCCCATTAAAAAAACTGAAGCACCATAACCATTAAAGGCAATTAGACCTGCCATGGATATAAATGATGCCGCAGACATCCAGTCAGCAGCAGTAGCCATACCATTTGCCACAGGATGAATACCTTTTCCTGCAACATAAAATTCACCTGTTGTTGAAGCGCGCGCCCAAAAAGCAATACCAATATAAAGGGCAAACGTGGCACCAACAAACGTATATGTTATTGTTTGCAAATCCATAGTTTATCCCCTAATCATCATCTTCATGGACGTCATATTTACGATCGAGGTCATTCATTTTTTTTGTGTAAACAAAAATCAATGCTAAAAACGTATAAATAGACCCCTGTTGTGCGAACCAGAAACCGAGTCCGACGCCACCGATTCTAATCGCATCTAACGTATCGACCAGAATAATGCCAAACAAAAATGACACGGCAAACCATATTGCAAGCAATATGGCGACTAGCCGCAGGTTCTCTTTCCAGTAATCCGTATTTTTATTCATTATTTTCCCCAGAGATGATTAAAAGGAAAGCAGGTTCCTTATTTACATAAGCCGATAGCGGATACCGCATCAATTGTATGTAGTATCAAGAGAACTACATACAATAACACTATCAACCTGCTTGGTTATAACTATGCATCATTATGGTGCACAAAATTATGAATCTAAATATAACAACTTCAATCGTTAAAGCAAGAATAAACCTTTGTCAGGGTTTTATATCTTGAAAATTAAAATAACCTTATATACTGATACATATAAGTTAGTCAGAAAAATTAAAAATAAATGTATTTTAGGGATAGACGACAAAATTAAACTTTAAAACATAACACCTATTATTTGTAAATATTAAATACAATTTTTATTAATTTTTTCCACTAGACTTATAAAGTTTTTTTTTAAAACTCCGCTAAGTAACTATACTGCTTGTATAAAACTAAAATGGAAAATTTAAATGAACATTAAGAAGAAGTTAATTTTGTTTGCAACTGGCCTGTCAGTCATACCATTACTCATAGCCGTTATCCTTCTTGAAATTATTGCTACGTATGATGCCAATATTGCACTGGAAGAAGCGGCAAAAAACCAGTTAATTTCCATTAGAGACACAAAAAAAACTCAAATTGAAGATTACTTTAAAACCATTCGCAGCCAAATATTAACCTTATCAAGTAGCCGCATGATGGTGACAGCCTTACGCCAGCTAAAAACATCATATGATTTTATTGCAGAAGATGCTGACATTAACAAAATGAAAAGTGAACTGGAAAAATATTATAAAAATGAATATGCAAAAGAATACGCCAGGCTAAACGGTGGTAAAAAAGTTAATGTTAATAACTTGTTAAATAAATTAGATGATGAGTCTGTCGTATTGCAGTATCAATACATACAAAACAATCCAAACCCCCTCGGTAATAAACACAAATTAAGAGAAGCCAAAGATGGATCACGTTATAGTCGTATCCATAATCAGTATCATCCCCCAATTCGCCAGTTCCTCGAAGAGTTTGGTTATTATGATATTTTTCTGGTCGATGCTGAAACTGATGACATCATTTATTCTGTATATAAAGAGCTGGATTACACTACATCATTGACCGAAGGGGCTTATGCAAAATCTGGCATCGGTAAAGTCTACCAAGCCGCGATTAAAATGGGTAAAAATGGTGTCGCACTGACAGATTTTGAGCCCTACGCTCCCTCTTATGAAGGTGCCGCCGCTTTCATTGCTTCACCAATTTATGATGATAATGAAAAAATTGGCGTCCTGATTTTTCAGATGCCCGTTGAACGAATTAATCAACTCATGACGAACCATGAAAAATGGAAAGAAGCAGGTCTTGGAGAGTCTGGTGAAACTTACCTTGTAGGTTCTGATTATAAAGCACGAAGTGTAAGCCGCTTTCTGACTGAGGATAAAAAAAGTTATCTTGAACTTATGCAAAATGTCGGCATGAATAAAAACACTGTAAATGAAATCAATGTTAAAGGCACCAATATTGGTTTGCAAAAAATAGATACTCAAGGCACGAAGGCTGCGATTTCAGGAACGACAGGCTATGAAATTTTTCCTGATTATCGAAACGTTAATGTTTTATCCGCCTATACACCATTAAAAATACCAGGCTTAAACTGGGTGCTAATGAGTGAAATTGATGAAGAAGAAGCGTTTCGTGCAGTAAATGAAATTACAAAAGATATCCGTACAGCAGCTATCATTTTATTTGTGATTATAGCTACTATCTCGATTGTGTTTGGTTTTTTCTATGCAAATAACATGACCAAACCTATCGTACATTTACGCGATATCATGCATAACGTCGAAACAAATAATGATTTAACCATACGATCAGATAACACCTCCAAAGATGAAGTCGGGCAAATGTCAGGCGCGTTTAACAAGATGCTGGAAAAATTCGAAGCGCTGGTGCAACAAATTAACAGCTCAAGTTCTCAGCTTGCTGCCGCATCAGAAGAAGTGTCATCCGTTGCACAGGAAAGCTCTAACAATATTATGCAACAACGTTCAGAAACTGAAATGGTCGCAACGGCGATGAATCAAATGGCTGCGACAGTACAGGAAGTCGCAGGAAATGCTGAGTCGGCAGCAGGAGCAGCGAGTAGTGCAAACAATGACGCGCAAAGTGGCAGCTTAATAGTAAAAAATACTGCACAAGCTATTGCACAATTAGCCTCTGATGTCGAAAACGCATCCAATGTCATTCATCAGCTTGAATCCGATAGTGAAGATATCGGAACAATACTTGATGTAATTAAAAATATTGCTGAACAAACAAACTTACTTGCCTTAAATGCTGCGATTGAAGCTGCCCGTGCCGGAGAACAAGGTCGTGGCTTTGCGGTAGTTGCTGATGAAGTCAGAACCCTGGCGAGTCGCACGCAAGAATCAACCACTGAAATTGAAGGAATGATCACCAAGCTGCAAGATGGAGCTAAAAATGCTGTTGAAGTTATGGAAAAAGGTCGTGATCAGGCGAAGGTAGGTGAAGAGCAAGCAAAAGAAGCCGCAGAATCGCTTGGTGCTATTACACGTGCTGTGTCAACTATTAGTGATATGAATACGCAGATTGCGAGTGCCGCTGAACAACAAAGTGCCACTGCGGATGAAATGAATAAAAATATTGTTAATATCAGTCAGGTTTCAGAACAAACAGCACAGGGCTCTGAACAAACTACCCAGGCGGCTAATGAGTTAGCAAAACTTGCAAGCGACTTACAACAACTGATAAAACAATTTAAAATCCAGTAAAAAAAGCCGGCTTATGTCGGCTTTTTTATTATTTGACGTTAATTATTTCGCGTAACACTGCTGTTGCATATCCACCCGCAGGTAGAAAAAAAGATAATTCAAGTAATTTATTATCTGCATCAAAATTCCACCGCAAATTATTAACTGTTAAACGTAATGATCGCCGTTCCTGATCAAGTCGCGCATTTTTTAAACCAAGATCAAAAACTTCAAAATTTTCTGCTAGTTTATTTTCAAGTTCAGCTACAGCACCTTTTGGAAGTAACTCACCTCTTCCCCATAGTGGGCCACTTGGGTGAATATCGTGTTCTTTAAGGCGCCGAATAATGTCCTCATCAATCTCTTCAGCTAAAAAATAACTATGGCTGTTATCAAGCAACATCACATCACCTGCGATGCCATTCGCCCATTTTTCCATTTCAACACGTTGAGATAAAATATTATTAAACATTGCAGAGCGCGCTGCTGATAAATAGATTGAACGTTTGAAACGATCTTTAACCCGCTTGCCGCCAAACATGACTTTTGCTTTTTCCAGGTTTTGTCCATCAATACCAAAACGTTGCTCCCCAAAATAATTAGGCACACCGTCGTTTTTTATAATATTCATCCGTTGATCAAGATCAGAAGCATCGCCATGAACATCACGAACGATTAAAGTAAATTGATTACCTCTTAAACTGCCGCGACGTAACTTACGATTATGACGACAGCTTGCTAATACTTCTACATTCTCTGAATTAAGTAATGACCAGTCTGGATCCGGTTTGCCGGGTAACCAGACACTAAACCACTGTGTAGTGACCGCATTACGATCTTTTAAACCGGCATAACTGACATCCACTTTTCTTACGCCCGCCAGCTCAGCGATTTGGCGTGATAACCAGTCCGTATTAGTATCTTGTTTTTTAATATGTAACAGTGCATGCTCGCCTTCACCTGTTACTGCAAAGGCAAATTTTTCATCCACTTTGAAATCTGAAGCCTGGCTGCGAATGACACCTGATAAGGAAGGCTCTCCGTTAGCGTAATGACAGGAAGAAAAATCAAACATGTTTTAAACAAGTAAAACGATGGCCGTTACTGCAATCCCTTCTGCCCGACCTGTAAATCCCATTTTTTCAGTTGTGGTTGCTTTCACACTCACATTTTGTAGTGCCGTTGACATATCTTTGGATAAGATTTCACGCATCATCTGGATATGTGGTGCTAACTTAGGTGCCTGAGCAATGATAGTAATATCAGCATTTCCCAGTTTCATTCCAGCAGCACGAACTTTGTGCATGACTTCCTTTAATAAAACCCGGCTGTCAATACCTTTAAAGTTGTCGTCAGTATCCGGAAAATGTTTGCCAATATCTCCAAGTGCCATAGCACCTAACAATGCATCACATAAAGCATGAATGACTACATCACCATCAGAATGGGCTTCCATACCTTTAGCAAATGGAATTTCAACGCCGCCCAGAACAAGTCGTCCGCCCGCTTTAAATTTGTGTGCATCATATCCCTGTCCGATTCGCATTATTTATTTTCCTTTTCTTTCTCAAATTGCTCTCTTAAAAAGAACGCGGCTAAAGACAGATCTTCTAGTCGTGTAATTTTTAAATTATCTGCATGCCCTTCAACCAATACCGGCTGATAACCGGCTAACTCAATAGCTGATGCTTCATCAGTAACGACTTCGTTTTTATTTAATGCTGTGGCCAGTGCATCAAATAACATTCCAAAGCGAAACATTTGAGGCGTTAATGCATGCCATAAATTTTCCCGCTCAACTGTTTCTTTAATTCGATTCGTATTATCCTGTTTAACCGATTTTTTCATTGTATCTCTAACGGGTACAGCTAAAATTCCACCAACATCATGCTCTTGTAAGGTTTCAATTAACAAGGAAAGATCATCTTTTCTTAAACAAGGCCGTGCTGCATCATGCACTAAGACCCAGTCATCTTTGTTAGCTTTGCCTTTTAAATATTTTAAACCATTTAAAACTGAATCACAGCGTTCAGCTCCGCCCTCTACTTTATGAACAGGTTTTGACATATCAACATCAACTGATTGCCAGTATTCATCTTCTTTCGATATAGAAACAATAATTTCAGAAATCAACTCATGTGTATCAAATATATTTAAAGTATGCTCGATAACGGGTTTATTATTTAATAACAAATATTGTTTTGGTGTATCTGTACCCATGCGTCGACCAACGCCTGCAGCAGGTATAACAACCCAGATATTTTTTTTATTATTCATAAAAATAGAAAAGAAGATTTACTTGTTATTTTGAACTGGCTGATTATCATCAACTACCTGAATATAGGTTTCACCCTTTTTAATCATCCCCAGTTCATTGCGGGCACGTTCTTCAATGGCAGCATCACCTTTTTTAAGATCGTTTACTTCCGCAACTAAAGAATCATTTCGTTGAGTGATTTTTTGATTTTCCTGTTTTTGTTCAGTTATGCCTTTTTGCAATTGCCATACAGTTGCTAAACTGCCTTCTCCTAACCAAAGATCATACTGCAAAACGAGAAAAAGGAGGCCAAGTATGATTGCTAAAATCCGCATCAACTTTTCCTCCTTTATTAAATTGTCAGAATAAATTCTGACCTACTAATTTATGCAGGTCAGACTTCAGCCTGACGCATATTTAAACTAAATTATAAAAAGCATTCTTACCCGGATAAACAGCATCTTTACCCAACTGCTCATTAATTCGAATTAATTGATTATATTTAGCAACACGATCAGAACGAGACATTGAACCTGTTTTGATTTGGCCTGCACATGTTGCAACAGCCAAATCTGCAATAGTGGTATCTTCTGTCTCACCTGAGCGATGTGAAATAACGGCGGTATAACCCGCTTTTTTCGCCATATCAATTGCATTCAACGTTTCAGTTAAAGTACCAATTTGATTTACTTTAATCAAAATTGAGTTAGCAATATTTTTTTCGATACCTTCTTTGAAGATTGATGTGTTGGTTACAAACAAATCATCACCGACTAACTGAACTTTTTTACCTAAACGATCAGTGAGTTCTTTCCAGCCTTCCCAGTCATCTTCAGCCAGACCATCTTCAATACTGATAATTGGATATTTGTTTACCCAGTCTTCAAGCACATCAATAAATTCTGAAGAGCTTAAAATTTTACCTTCAGATTTTAAATTGTATTTTCCATCTTCGTAAAATTCACTGCTTGCCGCATCAATCGCAATCATAATATCTTCGCCTGCTTTATAACCGGCTTTATCAA
>Ga0316207_10005826_pt1 | contig 10030 bp, 10 predicted proteins | sample 6weekpyrite_MG_FD_204943 | JGI IMG/M metagenome (GOLD analysis project Ga0316207, IMG submission 204943) | Microbial mat bacterial communities from mineral coupon in-situ incubated in ocean water Damariscotta River, Maine, United States -... | ecosystem: Environmental > Aquatic > Marine >...
TAAAACGTATGCCTTCATGACCATCTGGTTTCAATGACAAAGTCCAGCTGTTACAACAAACCTGCTGTACATTAGTAACCCGGTAGGGTTTACCAAGCATACGCCAGGGTTTAATTAAACGCACATAAAGGATCAATAAAAACCAGAAAAAAACATACGTTGTCCATAATACATGTTTGACTGGCGCATTAATGTAATAACCCACTCCCTGTATATGAACCAATGCCAGCATAAAACCTGTCACTGCTAACACAATATGCAAGATTCGCCATTCGTCATAGTGAATATGTAATTGCTTGCGCCACCATGACGTGACTATCATCAAAATAAACATCAACACGGCAAGGCGTCCAGCTGTCATGTGCCAGGGTGCAACAAATGGATCCAGCACCCCTAGTGCAGCCGGATCTTTTAATTTAATGATCAGGTAATGTGCAATCAGAAAGCCCAATGCCAGTAACGCGAGATACCGATGAAAGTAATAAATAATATCAATGCCAAATGGAGCAGTAGCACGACGAAAACGTGCGGTGAGAAAAAACTGTACCCCCATCATTGCCATGGCAGTAAAACCTAACGCCATAGCAAAGTCCCACCAGAATCCTGAACCGACTGGTACCGGTCCAATTAACAAAACAAATAGTGGAGCAAGTACCAGTACCAGATAAGCACCAATCCAGATGATTGTTTTTATTATTGACCCCATGACAATATTGCCCGCGTTAAGCCGGCTGGTTAGTATTATTTGCCAGCCTGGTGAACCTTCACAGATTTTTCTCTTGCCCAGTTAATATCTTTATCTTTATGACATGAGAGACAGGCAAAGTCTGCACTCACAAAACCTTTGGCAAAACTTTTTGTTTTTCCCTTAACCTGTTTTTTATAAAACATAGATTGTTTAGTGATACCAATTTTAAACAAATGACTACGCACATCCGCTTCAACGGTGCTCTTTTTAGTAGCAGACTTAGCTGCTTTTGGCATATGACAATCAATGCACGTTACACCACGCTTGTGCATCGTACTTCCTTGATAGTCCTGAAGCTGCTGATTGTGACAACTTGCACAATCTGCTTTTATACTAAATTGCGCACGTTTGTGTGGGTTATGACAACTCACACAGGTAAGTGTTTTATGTGGACTAGCTAATAACTCGTTAAACTGTTCATGATGACGAATAAAACCACCTTTAGCTGGAATAGTGTTTGGTTTACCTCGTATATGGCATTTTCCACAGGCTGCGGCTGAACGATCTATCTTTATATCTTTTTTATCAGTTGATTTGGTATGCGTTAGTCCTGGCCCATGGCAAGCTTCACATTGAATACCGGGTGCCGCCCAGGTTCCTTTAATTCCTTTTAGTCCATCCTGATGTCCTGACTTTTTAAAACCAGTAGTATGACAATTACCACATGTATAAGGCTTTTTCTCTCCTTTATGATAAAAAACCCATTGCCCCGTTTCGAGATTATATTGTGTTTTTAGTTCACTACCATCTTTTGCAGACGTAATGATGTAACCCTGCTTATTAATATAACGTATTTTTTTATGTGCCCCACCAATTACATAACTGATATCGTCCCAGGTGTATCCGGTAGGTAATGGGATAGCTCGATGACGCGCTTGCTCAGCTTTCATCAATTTGTGTGGATGACCCGATACTCTAAAATCATTATATTGCTGAGCGTGACATGCAAAACACGATTCTGAACCTGCATATTGCTCGGCCAAAGAAGCACTAACAGAAGACAAACCTGCAATTAGCACAAATACCTTAAATATTTTTAGAGTCGCCATATAAAACTGCCGCAGTAATTATAGTATGTCCATTTTCTGTTGCGAGTTATACTCTTATTCTAGCGCATATTCCGGTCAATTGGGATTAGTACACAATCTTAACCATTACCAAACTCCAGGAATAAGCCGATAACGCACCTTCTCAGTATACTCGGCATAACCTGTTAGTTCTTCCATTAAGGTGCGCTCCTCAAGATAAGTACGTACAATCAACAATACACTAAGGAACACCGAAAGTATCAACGCATATCGGGAACCCAGTGCGATGGGCATAGCAAAGAGCATAATGATTACAATAGTATACATGGGATGACGCACCAGTGCATAAGGCCCTGTCGATATTACCTGGTGGTTACGTGCTTTATCGATTTTGACGACTTGCGATAGGTATGTATTTTCACGCATTACCCAACCAAGGGAAATAAAACAGGGAATATGTATCAACATAGCAGTAACTCTCATCCATAAGGCTAAGGGTTCACTCCAGCCAAAACGGACCACGTCGAAACCAGGCAGGAGATAGAGCCCAATCCCCGCAACAAAAAACAACAGCATAAGAACTTTATCCCAGGCTTTTTGATCTTTATGAATAGGAACAAACTTTAAGCGTTCTTTCAATAAATCCGGATCATACTGCAATAAGTACACTGTCATAAAGAATCCATAAGCAGTCCAGAGTACAATCAGCACCCAAGCATCCCACCAGAACAAAGTACCCGCAGGCCACAACAAAACCGCAGAAAAAAACACTATACGAAATACAGAGCTTGCCCACAGTTTAATTGTCTGTGATTTATTTATCATTTTGCTTCGTTTTCATTGTTTAAAACTATCATCACTTCGTGTGAGTAAAATCAAACTAATAGAAACACTCATTTTCTAACTTAGGATAAATCAAAATCATTTGTAAAAACCTACTTATTTATAAAGCAATTCCTTATTAGAACCTATATGGGATCTGAGATTTACACAGCCCTAAAATACGATCAAAGATTGAATGCATTTCCAGGTAAAACAGTAAATGTCCATATATGTTTACTATTATTTTTAAATACTTTGTGAGTAACGGCATCACGGTATATTGTTGCACAAAACCCACCACCTTCATTTTTCTTATAACAGAACTCACCCTCTTCACTGACTGTCCAGGTGCGTTGTCTTTTTTCATTATCTCTATCGTTTATAGAAACTGCTGTCCCATCTTCCTTGTAAAAATGTTTAAAACTAAAGCCTTTCTTTGTATGTTCACCTTGTATGGAGTTACCACTAAGTAATAATTTTATATCTTTGCCATTTAATTTATCTGCCAAAGCTGAACCTGACCAAAAAAACTCAATAAGATGATATATAAAATTTTTTTCTTCATTTTCTGATTCCTCGTATTTAACTAACATGTTTTTTTCACCAAGATAGTCCAAATATAGCAGACCGTGACTCTCTTCCTCATAAAAATACTCATAAAAATCTCATGGTACATTCAATATTACTTATTAACATGTTTGCATGATTATTCATTATTTGCAGGCATGTTCGTTATTCCGTTTTTTTACAAACGCGCCCGTTAACCACTTTTATAAGGCGATCGGTTTAATGTCGTATAATTCATAAGCGCAACCATGGTTGTCTCTATTTCTATCTTGAATGCGTATTCGCGCTATTGTTTTGTTTTTTTGGTAGGCCTCTATCACCCCTGGCGTGCTGTTATAGTAGAATTTCGTCCCAAACACTTCAACACCTCGAAGATGTTTACTGTTTGCGGAGATCCTTCTGAGGGTTAATTTTCCATAAGCATCGATAACATCTTGCTCAACACTTTTATTCATCACAATCCCCTTTGCGGTTTGCCCGTTAAAGTCCTGGTTAAAAACAATCGTCTGGATGATTTCATTGATGTCCTTTGGATTATATTCAAACGCAATCCCCAACTTTTTATAATCCATGACAAAACGCGACACCCGTAAGCGCACCAATTCAAAGTCATCACCGTAGACAGCGGGCACATCACGACGACTGGATTTACCAACAACAATGCCTCCGACCCCTTTTCCTACAATGATGGTTCGTTTGCTTTTCTCTGAAACCGGCTCTTTAACAACCTTGATATCATCCAATGCTTTTTGTTCATATATCTTAGAAACCTCACCAACATCGAACGCGCTGTATTGATCATTCTCAATTTCAACCCACTTAAGATTAAACAGCGCCTTATCTCGCTTTTTCTCATGTATCATTAAACGAACAATTTTGTGTCTGTCTGGATGTTGATCATGCTCTCTTAAAAGATAAAAAGCGAATTTGGTATTAGAGATGTTGATCTTTCCTGATAACAGACGACCATCGCGAAGTTGAACCAGGGTGGCCGGGTGATAAGCTTTATTTGTTTTTGGATCGTTGACTACCCTATTCTCTTTTTCACATATTCGCGTTATTCTGAGTATGTCTTTGTCCTCAAAAATAACGTTACGGTTATTTTTATAATCCCAAAACTGGATGAGATTAGGATTAATCAACACCATAGCAATACTGCTTAAGATAACTATTTTTAAATACTTTCTGCGTTTGTTTTTTTCTTTAACAAATAAATAAACTAAAGGGATAACAAATACGCTCGACAGTATCAATAACCCCTGGCTTTCTGAATGAAACGCCAGCGACAAATACGAAGGTATGGATACCATCAGGATAGGAAAAACAATCAGAATGATAGACCAGTGCCAATCGCCCTTTTTTTTCTGTCTTTTAAATGCCGCAATTAATAATAATGGAACAACAATAACAAACCAGACAAAGATGAGGAAAAGCCATATTATCGTGGCATCAAACATATTTAATTTTTTTCCATTGGGTTAGCAGGATCTGATGTCCACTCTTCTAATGACGCCATGTAAACAGCAACATTGTTATACCCCAATCGAGTAAGAACAAACGCATCAGTAGATGCAACAATACCTCCTCCACAGTATGTAATTATCCTGGCATTGTGATCGAAGTCATGCATTGCCGCCAACTCATTTTCTGAACGTAAGTACCCTTTGTTATCGAGCAATGACAAACCATCGATATTCACTGCACCCGTGATGTGACCTGCGCGTGGATAGATGCTCATTTCACCACGATAAAAAGGTTCGGGAAGAGTATCAATTAGTACAACAGAATCATCATGTAGACTTGCAAGTACTTCATCATGATATGCAATCAACTCAGGTCTTGGTTTTGGTGTTAATTTATTGACAGCCCGAGTAACTGGCTCGAGGGAAAGCGCATTACCGTCCGCTGTCCAGGCAGAAAGTCCACCATCTAAAATTGCGGCGTTATCAAAACCAATCCAGCGTAGCATCCACCAAACACGTGCTGCCCAACCTGTATAATTCGCATCGTATAGTACAACACGAGAATCATCCCCTACCCCCAGTCGGCCCATTGCTTCACAAAATTCTTTCGGGCTTAATAAATCAAACTCAACCGGGCCATTCGATTTGCATAACTCACTTTTAAGATCTGCAAAACCTGTATTAGGAATATGACCAAGCTCATAGTCCGGGCGGCCACTGACATTACATAATCCACGGGGATCATTCACATCAGGTACTGTAACAACCGTACAATCCAGTACCACTAAGTCTGGATCAGATATGTGCACTTTTAACCATTGTGCGCTAACTAAAGTATCCATGTGGCCTGTCCTTAATTAACTTAAGCCCATCAATAGGGCGCTTTGAATTTTATAAATCTTCCTGTTGTAAGCATCTTTATATTTAATACATTAGTTTGATATCAAAATAGATTTTAAGGCCTTGTTGATTTCCGCAATATATTGTCGCGTACTCCACCCACAGTCATGAGTGAGTTGCTCCCAGGTATTTATTGATATCATCGTCCATAAAAGATCTGTCGCTGTTTTTTTGTCACAATCTGAGCTGAGTTTATTCTCTTGCTTAAGGGTATTAACGATTTGTACACACACATCCTTCAAGCAACCCATTACCTCATCCCATGCTGCGGCCGCCGCTTCATCGCTGGCTTTGGTCATCATCAATGCTTTAGAAACACTATAGACTTCAGGGATGTAATTACCCCACTCCTCCACAAATTTTTCCAGCATTTCTGTCCCGGAGCTGGCAGTGTGTATCACTTCCAATCGCTGATTAAGTCCTTTAACTTCATCCACGTAATGGGTTGTTGCAATCAGTAACTCTGTTCGTGAAGCAAAGTGTAAATAGACGGCCTGCCGGGAAATCCCCGTCGCCTTGGCTATCTGGCTCATACTTAAACTTTTACCGGGATCTTTTTCCATTAAATCCCAGGTTGCTTGCAAAATTTTGGTTCGGGTATCGATTTCTGTGCTTGACATGCTGTAAAGCTTAGCCTAAGCTTTACACAGTGTCAATTGACACCCTGTCAAGTAAAGGAGTATATCAATGAAAATTATTGTATTTGGGTCAACCGGTAGTGTTGGTAAACATGTTATAGAACAAGCACTTGAAAAAGGTCACGAAGTAACAGCCTTTGCCCGCAATACCGATAAAATTACCATAACCCACAAGAATCTGTGCAAAGTGTCTGGCGACGCAATGAATACCAGTAGTGTCGCTTCAGTCATACCAGATCATGATGCTGTTGTATGTGTTTTAGGTGCCGGGAGAAAAGGTGAAGTACGCGCCAGGGGCACACAAAATATTATAGACGCAATGCAATCACACAATATTTCACGTTTAATTTGCCAATCCACTCTTGGTGCTGGCGATAGTCATACCAACCTTAATTTTTTCTGGAAGTACATCATGTTTGGCATGCTGCTAAGGCCTGCGTATGCCGATCATCAACTACAAGAACAATACGTGCAAAAAAGCGGATTGGACTGGACTATCGTACGCCCCGGCGCATTCACTAATGGTGAACTTACGCATGAATATCGACACGGGTTTTCTACACACGATAAGAGTGCTAAGTTAAAGATTTCTCGTTCTGACGTTGCAGACTTTTTATTAAAACAATTGTTAGACAAATCTTACTTACATAAAACGCCCGCTTTATCTTATTAACGAGGACTCAAACAAGTTTATAAAGGAAAATTTTATGACTAATCATTTACCCAACATTAAAGAAACAATCGGTTCACTTTACGAAAACTTTGAAGCAACATTTGCGCGAGGAAATGTTGAAAGCATTTCTGAGTTTTATACAGAGAGCGCCATATTAGTGCCACCGGAGTCAGATTTTATTCAAGGTAAAGACAACATCATTGCATTTTGGCAAGCTGCCATCGATATGGGGATCAGCAGTGTTAAACTTGATCTAACCGAAATCGAGCAACACGGTGATACAGCCATTGAAATTGGACGCTATACGATGTTTGCAGAAAACAATGCTGTTATCGATCATGGCAAAGGTATGGTGATCTGGAAATATGAAAATGGTGACTGGAAAATACACCGCGACATGTGGAATACCAGTTTAACGCAACACTAATCGGCCAATCTTTGTTGCATTATTAACGAGCTCGAAATAGTTGCTAGCACTATTTCAAGTTCCAACTTAATAATGGAATAATAAGAGACAGACCGTTTTAAATAAGAGATTAGTAGTTTGCAGCAATCTCAGATTCGACTAACTGTTGAAGTTGTTGAGCTCCAAAATAAACCAGTGGCTTACCATTAACAAAGAATCCAGGTGTTTTATTGACATTCAATTGTTGTGCATCCTGAATATCTTGTTTCACACGTCTGATAATTTCAGCACTTTGAACATCTTTATTTAATTTTTCCATATCAAGTCCAAGCCCATCTAATTGAAGCCAGAATTTTTCTGGCCTAACAACATGATGGTCAATCCAGGCATCTCGAGTTTGATATGCCCGCTCGAGCGTTTGCCAAAAGAGCCCCTGCAATCGTGCCGCTTCAAAATATTGAACAACAACCCCAGAATTTTGATGCAGTGGTAAATAACGTAAAACTAATTTAACTTTTCCTGGGTTATCCTTCATGAGTTTTTTAACAAACGGATAAAACGCACTGCAAGTACCACAAGCCGGATCGAAGAACTCAACAATCGTTACTTTTGCATCTGCCGGCCCCGTTGTGGGAGAGTAATCGCGTTGTATATATTCAGGGTTTATCGATGAAGCATTTTCCTGTTCACTTTGACTCTGCTTTTTATAAATAGCCGTCGCCAGAAAAAAAAGCACAATAAATAAAATCGCAGTCGCGGTAACAATCATATTTCTTTTCATGGACAAAACCTTTTTCGAAAAATAAGCAAAAGAGCAATAATGCCACTATAAGCAAAAATGGATAGCATTGGAATAGTGACAAACCCCATCAGTTCCAGGTTAATTTCAGCGCAAGATAATTCTTTATCACACGGTTGCAAAGACTCTGGAATAAAACCCGTATAAAGTAAATAATGATAGATAGCAAAACCCAGCCCAATAACAGCAAGCGGTAGAGTATAACGAACCACGGAGCGATCAAGTGAAAACAAACCAACCAGAAACAAAACCGCTAACGGATAGATAAAAATACGTTGCCACCAGCACAGCACGCAGGGTTTTAAGCCCATCACCTCGCTAAAAAACAAGCTGCCAAATAAAGCCGCCATAGCAATTAGCCAGCAGGTAAAAATCAACCCCCATCCCGTCTGACTTGTTGTTTTTGTTTTATCTTGTGTCATTCGATTAAATATATATTTTCTTTACTACTCTAACAACTGATTTATCAATTAAAGTATGCTGTCTTCATTAATCTATATGTAAGGTTTTCAATTAGATAACCCTACTCCATTGAATTAAATGCAAAACTTGCTCCAATACCATCAAAGTAGTTATATACATAATCTGCGCCGGCTTTTACTAAAGGATCAACCTCTTCATCAAAAACCACCGTGGCGGTTATCGTACCCGTAAATCCAATACTACGTAATTCTTTTGTCGCCATTACCTTAGCCGAAGCTTCTGGCATAGCGAGTAAAATGGTATGTACCCCACCTAAATGGATATTCCCCCAAAGTCCTGGATCTTCGGCATCGGCATAGAGAACTCGGCGGCCTTGTTGACGAAGTTTTTCTACCTTAACAGGATCGGAATCAAGTCCTATAACACGTTCATTTTGTTGCGCCAGAAAATCATAAGCCCCACTGCCTACACGCCCCATTCCAATAACCATAATATGCGAGTTTCCGATACTTATCGGTTCATCATCCGGATGATGCTTAGATGTTTCAAATCTCTTTAATCCTTTTTCCATCCAACTATATATTTCATGTGAGTACCGGTTGAACGGTGCCGCGATAACAAAAGATATAGCAACAGTCAGTGCCAGAAGTACCATCCATTCATTACTTAGCCATTCATTACGTACAGCCATATTCGCAACAATTAAACCAAACTCACTAAAGGTGGCCAGCGAAAGACTGGTAAGGAATGCCGTACGGGCACGCAGGCGAAACATGACCATAATGCCAAAGAACAATATGACTTTTACAATGATAATCAGGTTAATCCATAAAGCATTGGTCAGCATTTCAAGAGTCGGATGCCCCATCAGGCCGATTTGTAAAAAGAAGCCCACTAATAAAACTTCTTTTAATGCCCAGATAGAATTTGATACCTCAATAGCACGCTTATGATCTGCCAGTAATACTCCAAATAATAGAGCGCCAAGTTCTGAGCTTAAACCAAAATATTCAAAGCCATGTCCACCTATGACAACGGCAAGGAATAAACCATAAAGTACTACCAGTTCACCATGGCCACTAACGTCCAGTAAACGATGTAAGAGCGGCCGAGTAAAAAATAAACCAAATAATATAAAAGCAAAAGGTGATGGTGTTGTACCACTACCAACACTAAGCACGGCAACAGCAACCAAATCCTGCATAATTAAAATGCCAATTGCCAGACGGCCGTGAAAAGCACGTAATTCTTTCTTAGCTTCAAGAACTTTGGCAGCAACAACTGTACTCGAAAATGATAGGGCTATAGCAATAATCAGTGACAACTGCTCACTTATACCAAAGACTTGCACTGAAACAACATAAACAAGTGCAATCATTACGGCCATATGCAGTATGGAACCAAACAATACTTCTTTTGTGATAATGGAACGCAGGCGTAATTTCAGACCAACACTGAATAACAACAGCAAAACACCCACATGAGCGACTTGATCCAGAATGTCATTGGTTTCATGCCCCAGCGTGCTGAGCAAAAATCCGGCCGCCAAGTAACCAACTAACG
>Ga0316207_10005827_pt1 | contig 10026 bp, 8 predicted proteins | sample 6weekpyrite_MG_FD_204943 | JGI IMG/M metagenome (GOLD analysis project Ga0316207, IMG submission 204943) | Microbial mat bacterial communities from mineral coupon in-situ incubated in ocean water Damariscotta River, Maine, United States -... | ecosystem: Environmental > Aquatic > Marine >...
AAATGTAATGCTGCCTGTTATCGCCTATAATTTATTACAGAGTATTGAGATTCTGGCTAATGGTGCACGTATGGTCGCAGATAGTGCGATCGCTGGTTTTACCGTAAACCAGCAAAACATCGAAGCCGCATTAGGTAAAAACCCTATTTTAGTCACTGCACTTAATCCGGTTATTGGTTATGAGCTTGGCGCTAAAATAGCTAAAACAGCTTATACGGAAGGCCGAGCTGTTCTGGATGTTGCAGAACAAATGACTGATTTATCACGAGATGAACTAGAAAAGATACTATCACCAGAAAAATTAACCCAGGGTGGTATCACCAGATAGGATTGTTTATAGCGACGTGAATATTTAATTTATTTAAAGGTTTAATTATAAAGATGTTTAAAAATATATTTGCAGCCATTGGTGTTGTTAGTTTGATTCTTGTGGGGCTATTATTTGGAAAAGTGCAACCCGTATTAGAAAAATTTAACACATTTGAAGACAAGGCCGCAGAAACATATACCGGCTTTGCAGAAAAGCTGTTTGATTCAGGCTCTGCTGTTGATGCAATGGTTGTAAAAATAAAAGTAGAAGAGGGTATTTCAGCAAAAGATTTAGATACATCTATATTGTCTATTGCCAATGAGCTAAATATAAAAAATGTTGGTGAGTTACCATTATCAAAACAAGTAGAAGCCATGTCCGGAAAACCGTTTAGACATGTAAAAATTTATCTGTTATGTAATGCAATGACTGCTGCGAGCATGTTGAATTATAATGACTCATTTTCAGCGTTTTTACCCTGCCGTATTTCAGTTGTTGAAGATAAACAGGGGCAGTTATGGTTATATGCTATGAATATGGATTTAATGATTTCAGGTGGAACACCTATACCACCAGCATTAAAAAAAGAAGCATTAGTTGTTCAGGATACGCTTGATGAAATAATGAAGCGTGCAGCTGAAGGTGATTTTTAACGTAAATTTTTAAGTAATAATTATTTAAAAAGCAGAAAATTTCTCCGATATTTTTACGAGTGATTGTTAAAAGAGTGTTATTTTTATTTAATTATTTAATATAAATAGTGTGGAGCCAGACTACATGGATAAAATGATATCCAAAATTGCCCTGTTAAACGACATTGGCATTGCTTTATCGGCAGAAAAAAGTAGTCAGCGAGTCCTGGAGCTGATCCTGGATGGCGCAAAAAAATTAACCAATGCAGATGGCGGCTCTCTCTACACACTCAATGATAAAGATGAACTGGTATTTGAAATTGTTTCAACTGACTCTCTAGATATTCATATGGGAGGCACTACTGGTCATTCTATCGATTTTCCTCCCTTACCATTACATGATGTGGAAGGTCACGATAACCTGTCAATGGTGGTGACCAGTGCAGTGTTAAATGATAATACGATCAATATTCATGACGCTTATCATGCAGACGGATTTGATTTTACTGGTACACGAAAATTTGATGAAAATACTGGTTACCGCACTAAGTCATTATTAACCATTCCAATGAAAAATCATAAGGCAGATATTATCGGTGTATTACAGCTGATTAATTCTACCTCACTTGAATCAAATGAAGTTGTAGATTTTTCAAAAGAAGATCAGAAGCTTGCTGAGTCACTTGCATCTCAGGCTGCAGTCGCACTTACAAATAAGAAACTAATCGATGAACAGAAAGCGCTATTTGAAGCGTTTATTAAATTGATAGCAACGGCAATTGATGAAAAATCACCCTATACAGGTGGTCATTGTAAACGCTTGCCCGAGTTAACAATGATGATTGCTGATGCCTGTGATAGAGATACGAGCAGTGCATTAAAAGAATTTTCCATGACAGAAAAAGATCGTTATGAATTAATGATTGCAGGCTGGTTACATGACTGTGGAAAAGTGACTACACCTGAGTATGTGATAGATAAAGCAACTAAACTGGAAACAATTCACGATAGAATAAATACGGTAAATGCCCGTTTTGAAGTGTTAAAACGAGATGCAAAAATCAAAATGTTAGAACAACAGTTAGCAGCAAAAGAAAATGCAGATGAAGCATCATATAATCTGGCATTGACTGAGTATGAAGAAAAAATTAAGCAACTGGATGATGACAAGGAGTTTATTGCAGTAGCTAATGTAGGTGGTGAATACATGGCTGAAGATAAACAGAATCGTGTACATGAAATCTCCAAATATCAAATCAGTGATGGTAACGGCGGCGTAAATAATTTCCTCGATGAAGATGAAATAAAAAACTTAATAATTGCAAAGGGTACGCTTACCAATGAAGAGAGACAGGTAATTAATAATCATATTGTAGTTACCATTAAGATGTTAGATCAATTGCCATTTCCAAAACATCTTGAGAATGTACCCGAATATGCTGGCGGTCACCATGAACGAATGGACGGCAAAGGATACCCTAAAGGTTTAACTCGTGAACAGATGTCATGGCCCGCAAGAATGATGGGTATAGCGGATATTTTTGAAGCATTAACCGCTCGAGACAGGCCCTATAAAGACGGAAAAAAATTAAGTGTCTGCCTGGATATACTTGGGAAAATGCGCCTTGATAACCATATAGATCCGGAAATATTTGATGTGTTTATACGCGAAAAAGTATACATGCAATATGCAAATGAGTTTTTAACGGCAGATCAGATTGATGAGGTTGATCATAGCAAAATTCCTGGCTATGGTGGTGGCTGAACTTATCTGTAATTCCAGGTGAGAACAATCAAGGTGAGAATAATCAAGGTGAGAAAAATTCAGGCGAGAAAATTACAGCTGAGAAAAGTCCAGGTGAAATTCTAAAAATTTTAAACAATAACTTAAGCTACAGATCGATCAGTCTCTGGTACAGAGCTTATTCCTTCTTTTAAAATACTGGTGGTGTATCCTCGTTCATTTAATAAGTATGATGCTGCAGAGCTTCGGCGCCCTGTGTCGCAGTAAACAATATATTGTGTTTTCTCATCGAGAGTATCAATTTTCATGCGTAAAAAAATAAGAGGGATATGAGTATCACCTGTAATTGAATTTGCCTGATGTTCTGCGGGTAATCTTACATCCAGCCATTGTGCACCATTGTCTACCAGTTTTTTTCCGTCTTCGTAATCAACCCAGTTAAGCAAAGGCTCATTCAGTAATTCAAGAAAATCTGTTTTAGATAATCGGCTAAGCAGACCTTCAGTTAACATGGTAATAGTCGCATTTCTTTTAGCGCTTGAAATTAACGCCTCTTCGCCAAATGTATCTCCACCTTTGAGTTCCGCAAGCTTAATACCTTTTGGCTGGTTAGGCATTGACCGGGTGACTAGTGCTCGACCTTTTTTTATAATGTAAAAATAGTCTCCAACTTCGTCCTGTGAAACTATTTTTTCACCAGCTTTAACGGGTACAGATTCCATGCGCATAAAAATAGCCTGAATATTTGCGGGTGGAATACGGTGGAAAGCTTCTGTCTGTAAAATACGTGACATCCAGTCATCATCACCACTACCGCTACCTATACCAAATTCGGTAACTTGATAGTTGCCGGTTTGGTCCCAGGTGAGCATTACATCAATCAGGTTGCCATCAATCTTAAAAATAATGGAATCTGTTTTAGCTTTGGCGGTTATTGTGCGTGGAAGAATATGGGCAATAGCATTAAAACCATCATCGGTGCCACTTTTTATTGTCTTTAGAACACCAGAATCACCTAATAGATCTATTTCACCTTCTGCAAGGTAATATTGAACGGCTTCTGAATCGCCTTTTTTAAACAGAGTAGAGCCCGCGGTTATTTTTTCGAGTTTGAGTTGTTTAAGGATTTCCTGGAGGTTTTCAGGGTTAAGTGCATTTAGAGGCTGGTAGCGCGCAAGCAGGGCAACATCAATTTGTTTGCTCATTTGTATCCTTAATATATATCTGTAACGTGCAACTGTATCAAGATGATTTTATAGATCAAAAGTTTAGACGACAATACAGGTTTCGTACAGCTTTAACCACGACCAGTTTGTCTTGTTACATCAACATATAATTTAATTTTTTGTCCTGGCTGTAAGTACTTACTGGTTAGACTGTTCCAGCGTCTTAAGTCTTTAACACCCACATTAAATTTCTGCGCTATTAGATATAAAGAGTCACCATTTCGTACACGATAAGATATTCGTTGAATAGTGTCTCTGCCATTACTGGCTGATTTTCTAATAGATGCCTTGGTCCAGATAACCAGTTTTTGACCTTCGCGTAGCGGATCTCTGATTGCCATTCCATTCCAGCGAGCAATGCTTCGAGAATTCACTTTGTATGTTCTCGATAAATCCCAGAAAGTATCACCCCTCTGTACAATATGGGTGACTTTATTACCTTTACGGTTAATGTTTTGTAATGTTTTTTTACGCTGATAAGCAGTCAGGTTATAGTCTGAAAGTTTACGGCTGGATACGGGGATTACCAGATATTTTCCGGCACGAATGCTAGTGGAGTGTAGATTGTTAAGTCTTTTCAGGCTGCTAACCGATACTGAGTATCGGTCGGCAATATGACTTAAAGTCTGGCCATCTTTAATTTTATGGCGCTTCCATTTGACTCGTTCATCTTTAGGAATTTGTGCAAGGTTTTGTTTAAATATTTCTGCCTGATCTACCGGGATTAGTAAACGGTGGGGTCCATACGGTGCAGTGGCCCAGTGATTAAAAGCGGGGTTAAGTTGATACAACCTGTCCAGATCAATTTGTGCCATCTCCGCAGCCATAGCCAGGTCAAGTTGGGCATTTATATCAACGGCTTCAAAGTAGGGGGTATCATCAACGCAGTTCAGAGTAATACCATAATCTGCAGGGTTGGCGATTAAGCGTTTTAAAGCAAGTAATTTGGGTACATAAGCCTGTGTTTCTTTTGGTAATTTAAGGTTCCAGAAATCCGTTGGTTTACCACGTTTTTTGTTTTTACGTATAGCACGACGTACTGTGCCTGAGCCCGAGTTATAGGCAGCTAACGCATGTAACCAGTTGCCTTTAAATTCACGATTCAGGTCCTCTAAGTATTTAAGGGCTGCCTGAGTTGATGCATAAACGTCACGTCTTCCGTCATACCACCAGTTTTGTTTAAGACCGTAAATTTTTCCTGTCGAGGGAATAAATTGCCAGATGCCCGAGGCTCTACCGTGAGAGTAGGCAAATGTCTGGTAAGCACTTTCTACGATGGGTAGTAATACCAGCTCAGTAGGCAAGTTACGTTTTTCTGCTTCATTTAATACATAGTGTAAAAAAGGCTCGGAACGCTCTACAACTCTATCAAGATACTTCTGATGTTTTGCGTACCATTTAAGTTCTGATATTAAGCGAGGATTATTAGTGGTATCGACGATGCTGAAACCGCTTCTTACCCGGTTCCATATATCAGGTATATCATCAGCTTTATAATCATCAGGATTAGCCGCAAAAAATTCATCTTCTAATTCCTGCTCTGCAGCAGCAAATGACTGGGCAATAATACGATCAATTCTCTCAGCTTCAGCGGCCTGCTGTATCGCCTCGTCTGAGCGAGTTGTTTCCGAATTTAAGCACCCAGCAAGTAAAATACTGGATAGGGAGATAGTAAGGAGTTTATGTAAATTATATCTTTGGATTTTAAAATTCTGTAAATTCAACAAGTTATCTTCTTTTTTTAATGTGTATATTGATGTTTTATGCTGTATTTCAAAGTGTAATTCATTACTCATTATTTTGCTTGAACTATTTCTCATTAAATCTCGGTTATTAATATTTATTTTGCTGATAATTCCGGTAGTATCATGCCGCATGAATAATGAAAAAGTAAAATTATATACTGATGGTGCCTGTCGCGGAAACCCTGGGCCAGGTGGATGGGGTGTCTGGTTACGATTTGGTGAGCATGATAAAGAGCTCTTTGGTGGAGAGAACAATACTACTAACAACCGTATGGAGTTGATGGCGGCGATAATGGGGCTTGAATCACTAAATCGACCCTGTGAGCTGATACTTTATACAGACTCAAAATATGTCATGCAGGGCATTACTGACTGGATTGATAACTGGAAGGCAAGGGGCTGGAAAACTGCAGCTAAAAAACCGGTTAAAAATGTAGATTTATGGAAACGTCTTGATCAGGCCAGAAATCAGCACCAGGTAGACTGGCAGTGGGTTAAAGGACACTCAGGACATGAAGGCAATGAGAAAGCAGATGAACTGGCTAATAAAGGAGTTGATAGTCTTTAGTCATAAATCATAAGTCGACAGTCAAAGCAGGGCGCCGTAGGCGATTCAATCTTTTGACTTAAGACTTACGACTTAAGACTTACGACTATGTTTTTAAAATGAGACAAATTGTACTAGATACAGAAACCACAGGTTTAGAGCCCTCTCAGGGGCACCGCATTATTGAAATTGGTTGTGTGGAGATCATTAATCGAAAATTAACTGAAAATACCTATCATCAGTATATTCAGCCAGATCGTGAAATCGATGAGGGAGCGTTTGAAGTACATGGAATTAGCACAGAGTTTTTAGCAGACAAACCTCGGTTTTGTGATGTGGCTGAAGACTTTATGAAGTTCGTTAATGGTGCCGAGTTAATTATTCATAATGCACCATTTGATATTGGCTTTCTTGATCATGAGTTAGCTATGTTAGACCCGGTCTGGGGTAAGGTATCGGATCATTGTCAAATTACCGATAGCCTGGTGATGGCACGAAAGAAGCATCCGGGGCAAAAAAATAATCTGGATATTCTGTGTAAGCGTTATGAAGTAAATAATGCGCGTCGTGAATTACACGGTGCATTACTGGATGCCGAGTTACTTGCTGAAGTTTATCTTCGAATGACCGGAGGGCAGGAAATGCTAGCGCTCGGGGGTAATGCTGAAGGCTCAAGCCAGACAAATGTGAGCCCTATTAAGCGGGTTGATAGTAGTCGACCTCAGATTAATGTTATTCGAGCCAATGTGGATGAGCTTGAATTACATCAGGGTAGATTAGATGCTCTGGGCGATAACTGTATCTGGAAAAAAGACTCTTAAATCTGCAAACTCTCTTTAATGAACTTCTGCTCTATACTTTAGTCTGTAAACTACAGATATATAGTAACCCCCCAGAGTGTGATATGAGTTTTATAATAAAAAAGGCTTCAAAGCAGGATATCAAAGAATCAGAAGCAACAACTGAATCGGACTATTTGAATCGTCGAGACTTTATCAAGCAATCGGGCATACTTGCAGGTGCTGCCTGGGCTGGCGGCTTAAGTTTACCTGCTTTAGCAAAAAACTCAGATTATGGCTCTGATTACCCAGATCTAATTAAAACAGCATACGGAAAAGGTGAAAAACTCACCACTTTTCAGGATGCGACCACATATAACAATTTCTATGAATTTGGTACGGGCAAGAAAGACCCGGCGCGTAATGCGACTAATTTCAAAACAGACCCCTGGTCTATCACTGTAGAAGGTGAAGCAAATAAAACAGGTGTTTTTCATCTGGAAGATATTTTAAAGCATGCCCAAATCGAAGAACGTATATATAGATTCAGGTGTGTAGAAGCCTGGTCAATGACAGTTCCCTGGGTTGGCTTTTCACTGGCTGAAATGCTGAAGCGCTTTGAACCCACTTCTAAAGCCAAATATGTTCAATTTGAAACTCTCTATGATCCCGAGCAAATGCCAGGACAGGTGAGAAGAGTACTTGACTGGCCATATCGAGATGGTTTGAGAATGGACGAAGCCATGAATCCATTATGTTTTATGGCGACAGGTATTTATGGGCGTCATATGCCTAACCAGAACGGTGCTCCGATACGTTTAGTTGTACCCTGGAAATATGGTTTTAAAAATATTAAATCGATAGTAAAAATAAAATTTACCGAACACGAACCTGTTTGTACATGGAATGTAACCGGGCCCAAGGAATATGGCTTTTATTCCAATGTTAATCCAGATGTCGATCACCCCAGATGGAGTCAGGCAACTGAACGTGCATTGGGTTCAAAATTCTGGGAGCCTAAAACTAAAACACAATTGTTTAATGGTTATGGTGAGCAAGTTGCGCATTTATATAAAGGAATGGACCTTAAAAAGTATTTTTGATTAGTGCATTGTTAATACATAAGATAAAAAATTAGATCAAGGCGTTTGTAATTGGAAGTAGCAGTTAAAAATAGTTTATATATGGCAATAAAAGATAAAATTCCCAGCGTTGTTTTTTTTAAACCGTTAGTTTTTATCTTATGCTTGTTGCCATTTTTATTGCTGGTCTTGAATGCATTAAATAATCAGCTTGGTCCCAACCCGGTTGAGGAAATGATTCGAACGCTCGGTGACTGGGCTATATATTTTATCTTAATTGGTTTAACTATTACACCGGCACGTAAATTACTAAAACTAAACTGGTTAATACGTTATCGTCGCATGATTGGTTTGTTTGCTTTCTTTTATGTCTGTATGCATTTTTTGAGTTATATCTGGTTTGATCATTTTTTCAGCGTTGAAGATATCGTTAAAGATATAATTAAAAGACCATTTATTACAATTGGCTTTATTAGTTTTTTATTATTAATACCCCTGGCAGTAACTTCTACAAACGGCATGATGAAACGGTTGAAAAAAAACTGGGGACGAATACATCAGTTAGTATATCCGGTTTCAATATTAACCTTGTTGCATTATTTTATGATGATTAAAGCGGATTATCTTGTGCCGGGAGTGATGCTGGTTATATTATGTGTATTGCTTGGGTATAGAGTTACATTAAAGCTAAAAAGCTAAAAAGCTAAAAGAAAACGCAAATGCACGCTAATAAACGCAAATTTTATTTGCTTATGCGCCTGTGATGTATATAACTGGATTGATGTTTTCTTACGCGTGCATTAGCGGATTAACCGCTAAATTAACTAATAGCTGCCCAACTAAATCTATCCCATGTCCAGTACAAACCTGTAACCCCTATAATTAGAGAACCAGGTACGGTTATATAATTATGGAAATGCTGTTTGTTTTTAAACCAGTAAGTAATGCAAAAGTATGCGCCGACAAGAATAATCAGTTGACCTATTTCTACGCCAATATTGAAACTAATTAATGCGGTAGCGTAAGCGCTTTCTGGCATTCCAAAATCCGCCAGTACACTGGCAAAACCCAGACCATGTAATAAACCAAAAGCAAATACCAGTGCTAGTCGGCTGCTTTTTAACTTATGGGCTAATATGTTTTCAAAACCAATATAGGCAATAGATAAAGCAATAAGGGGTTCTACAATGCTTGCAGGCAAGCTAACTATATTAAACATCGAGAGGCTAAGAGTTATCGAGTGGGCGAGGGTAAACATGGTTGCCTGCCAGGCCAGTGTTTTCAGTTTCATGCTGAGGAGAAATATGCCAAGAATAAACAGTATATGATCAAGGCCTTTAGGGATGATGTGATCAAAACCCGCAACGATATATTCTGATATTACAGATAGCGTGGCCGGTTCAGTGAATACCTCCTCCAGTGAAAAAGACTTACTGTCCTGGTTGTTTCTTAACCACTGCCACGATGACCAGTACCATTTCTCGTTTTTAATATCGATTTGTCTTACACGGACTGCATTATCTGAAAACTTTGCCGGGTAATACCAGGAAAGCTGTTTTACCTGTCTATCTATCTTTCCTTCAAAAATTATCAGGCTGGTTCGGGGTACTTTTGTGTAACCGGGAACTGGAATTTGTACATCGGTAATCTGTAATTTCGTAGGTTGTTTATCAAAATAGAGTTTAATTTCTTCTTCTAGCTGGCTCTTGAAGGGAATAAATTTTTCATGTAACTGTGCAGATTGCAATATTCTTAGTGCATCGTATTCACTGGCAGAAGGCGCGTCCTGAGTATTTCTGTATTTAGAATTTATACCAGTCATAATGGCTTCAATGCTGGCACGTAGCTCTACTCGATAATTTCCATCTGCAAATACACTAATTTCAACCATTGCCGGTTTTACAATATCTGCAGTGCTATACTTTGCAACGAGCATGGCCGATATAAAATATAAAAAGATT
>Ga0316207_10005828_pt1 | contig 10025 bp, 5 predicted proteins | sample 6weekpyrite_MG_FD_204943 | JGI IMG/M metagenome (GOLD analysis project Ga0316207, IMG submission 204943) | Microbial mat bacterial communities from mineral coupon in-situ incubated in ocean water Damariscotta River, Maine, United States -... | ecosystem: Environmental > Aquatic > Marine >...
CTATGTGCAGCCATCGCGTCGCCCAACCGATGGCCGATTTGGCGAGAACCCGAATCGTCTGCAGCATTATTATCAATTCCAGGTCATGCTCAAACCGTCTCCGGATAATATCCAGCAACTGTATCTAGATTCATTAAAAATGCTGGGCTTTGATCCCTTAGTTCACGATATCCGTTTTGTAGAAGATAACTGGGAGTCACCAACGCTGGGTGCCTGGGGTCTGGGCTGGGAAGTCTGGCTCAATGGTATGGAAGTAACACAGTTTACTTATTTCCAGCAGGTGGGTGGTCTTGAGTGTAAGCCGGTGACGGGTGAGATTACTTATGGTCTTGAGCGTCTGGCAATGTATCTGCAGGAAGTGGACAGTGTTTACGATCTGGTCTGGACACGTGGCCCGCAGGGTGATGTGACCTATGGTGATGTGTTCCATCAGAACGAAGTGGAAATGTCGGAGTACAATTTTGATCACGCCGATACCGAATCGTTATTTGCCTGGTTTGATACCTGTGAAAAAGAAAGTGAGAAATTAATCGAAGCCGGTCTGGCACTGCCAGCTTATGAGCAGGTATTAAAAGCCTCACATACATTTAATCTGCTGGATGCGCGTCATGCGATTTCTGTGACTGAGCGTCAGCGTTATATTTTAAGAATTCGTACCTTATCGCGTGCAGTTGCAGAGTCGTACTATGCAGCACGTGAAAAATTAGGCTTCCCGATTGGTCGTGATGCAAGCGGGGAGAAAAAATAATGAGCAATGAGATTAAAACAGCAGATTTATTAATCGAGCTGGGCACTGAAGAGTTGCCACCAAAAGCCTTATCGCGTTTATCAAACGCATTTGGTCGGGGCGTTGAAGACGGTTTAAAGCAGGCGAATATCGCATTTGAAAAACTTCAGGTGTTATCAGCACCACGCCGATTGGCCATTATCGTAACGGCACTGGCAGAGGCGCAGCCAGATCAGTACGTTGAAAAACGTGGTCCTGCAGTACAGGCTGCCTTTGGTGAAGATGGTTGCCCAAGTAAAGCGGCAGAAGGTTTTGCTCGTGGTTGTGGCGTTAAAGTTGATGAGCTGGAAACCATGGAAACGGATAAAGGTGCCTGGCTGGTTTTCCGAAAAATGCAGAAGGGTCAGCCAACGTCTGATTTACTTGGCGACATTATTAACCAGAGTTTAACGCGATTACCAATTCCAAAACGTATGCGCTGGGGCGCGAGTGATGTTGAATTTGTGCGTCCGGTACACTGGTTAGTGGTATTACATGGTGAACAGGTCCTTGATGTCAATGTCTTAGGTCAGCAGGCAGCGAATAAAACATATGGGCACCGTTTTCATCACCCGGATGCTATCGAATTAAAAAATGCAGGTGAATATGTGTCGGCATTAAAAGACACGGGTTTTGTTATTGTTGATCCGGCAGAGCGTCAGGCAATGATAAAAGAACAGGCGATTAAAGCAGCCGATGCCTTAGGTGGTTTTGCTTTAATTGATGATGACTTATTAACTGAAGTGACTTCACTGGTTGAATGGCCGGTTGCTGTTGCCGGTGATTTTGATTCACAGTTTTTAGAAGTACCGGCTGAGGCGTTAATCAGCTCGATGCAGGATCATCAAAAATATTTTCCGGTGATAGATAATAAAGAAGAATTATTACCGCACTTTATAACCATTAGTAATATCGACAGTAAAGATATGTCACAGGTTAAAGCCGGTAATGAACGTGTTATTTCGCCACGATTGTCAGATGCTGTTTTCTTCTGGACACAAGATCGCAAGAAAAAACTGGAAGATCATATCGCCAGTTTAGAAACCGTCGTCTTCCAGAAAAAGCTGGGCACATTAGCCGAAAAATCAAAACGTGTTGCGAGCATTGCAAAAGCAGTTGCTGAAAAACTGGGTGCGGATGTGGCCAATGCAGAACGCGCGGCACTGTTATCAAAATGTGATCTGATGACGGAAATGGTTTATGAGTTCACGGATTTGCAGGGCATTATGGGGCGTTATTATGCGCAGCATGACGGTGAACATGAAGACGTGGCAGCAGCATTAGACGAGCAATATATGCCGCGCTTTGCCGGTGATGAATTACCGGTTAGCGTAACCGGTCAGATTGTTTCAATCAGTGACAAACTCGATACACTGCTGGGTATATTTGCCATTGGCCAAAAGCCTACCGGTGAAAAAGATCCGTTTGCATTACGTCGTGCCACACTGGGTGTGCTGCGTATCATGATCGAAAAGGAACTGGACCTTGATCTTAAAGGTCTGCTGAATATTGCAGCTACGGCACTGGCCGATAAAGCCGATGCTAATGCCGCGGTTGAAGATGTTATCAGCTTTATGCTTGAACGTTTACGTGCGTTCTTTGCAGACCAGAATATCAGTGCTGATGTGTTTGATGCTGTACTGGCCTGTCGTCCCACTCGCCCGGTGGATTTTGCACGACGGATTGCAGCGGTTAGTGCGTTTAAAGCATTGCCAGAGGCAGAAAGTCTGGCCGCTGCAAATAAACGGATTGGAAATATTCTGAAAAAAGTGAAAGGGGATATTGCAGATAATATTGATCAGTCTCTTTTACAGGAAAATGCTGAAAAAGAATTACACAGTCAGTTAAATTCGCTGAGTGATGAAGCCAATGCATTATTCGCAGCCGGCGATTACCAGTCAGCATTAACAAAACTTGCTGCTCTTAAAAATCCCGTTGATCAGTTCTTTGATGATGTAATGGTTATGGCTGATGATGAAGCATTAAAAAATAATCGTATTGCATTATTAAAACAGATCAGTGATTTGTTTATGCAGGCTGCTGACCTTGCACGTTTACAGTAAAACGGTGACAGATCCAGTGACTGGAAAGGTGTGAAGTAGCAGATGAGTTTAATTATTCTTGATCGTGACGGTGTGATTAATGAGGACTCCGACGATTACATAAAAACGGCAGCGGAGTGGGTGCCTATTGCGGGCAGTCTTGAAGCCATCGCGCATTTCAATCATGCCGGTTACAGTGTTGCAGTAGCAACTAATCAGTCAGGTATAGCCCGTGGTTATTATGATCTGCAAACTATGCATGATATGCATAAAAAAATGGCATCAATGCTAGATGCTATCGGTGGTAGTGTGGACGCTGTTTTTTATTGCCCGCATTTGCCGGCCGCACGGTGCTCCTGTCGTAAACCAAAGCCCGGTATGTTGCTGGAAATTGCTAAACGGTTTGATTATGACTCACTCGAAGGTGTTTATTTTGTGGGTGACACCTATCGTGATGTTGAAGCAGCAAGGGCTGCCGGTGCTGTGCCTGTGCTGGTGCGTACAGGCAAAGGTATCAGAACACTTGAAGTGTGTACTGATGAGCAATTAGATGATGTACTGGTGTTTAATGATCTTCTTCAGGTAGCTGATGAGTTACTGGAAATTCAAGAATGACTAAATTTATACTGACTTTACGTTCAGCTATGTTCTGGCTGGTGTTTTTGTTTTCTACTATTATTTTTACACCCTTGTCATTATTGACTTTTGTGCTGCCAGTATTAAAACGTTATAAATTTATCAGCCAGTGGGCCCGGTTTAATATCTGGTGGTTAAAGATAACCTGCGGTGTAAAATTTGAAGTAGAAGGAAAAGAAAATATTCCTGAAGGGGGTATGATCTTTTTAGCTAAGCACCAATCAACCTGGGAAACAATGGCTTTTCAACAAATTTTACCGCCTCATGTCTGGGTGTTAAAACGTGAGCTGTTTAAGATTCCATTTTTTGGCTGGGGTCTGAAAATGCTTAAACCGATTGCCATTGATCGCAGTGCAGGCAGGCGTGCCGTAGATCAGCTGGTGACACAGGGCATAAAAAAGCTGGAAACTAACTGGTCGGTAATGATTTTTCCTGAAGGAACGCGGGTAAAACCGGGTAAAAAAGAGCGCTATAAACTGGGTGGTTCCATTTTGGCGTCGCAGGCTAAATTTCCCGTTGTGCCGGTTGCACATAATGCCGGCGAATACTGGCCCAAACATAGCTTCATCAAATACCCCGGGACAATCAAAGTTATAATCGGTAAACCGATAAAAGCTTACGGCCGTAAGCCAGAAGATATTAACGCCGAAGTTAAAAACTGGATTGAGTCACAAATGGATCAGATCAGTGATCAGTCACGCTGGAACCGTTAATATACTGTGAAATCGCTTTCTCCAGGAGCACTATTTTTAATTGCTCTTCTATAATTAAAGGATTATTTATTAAGGTGTAGGTCGTATGTTGAAGTCTTCACATGCTGAAGTTTTTAACCGCAACTGGTTTATTGGGACATTTCTGCTATCAGCAATTGCCGTACTGGCTAATTCACTGAATCTTAGTCTGTTTTTTGGTGTTTCCTTTATTTTTGGTTCAATTGCGATGGTGCTTGCTGTTGTTTTTTATGGCACAGCATCAGCTGTGATCGTGGCTGTCGTTGGTAGTATCTATACCTTAGTTCTGTTCGCTCACCCCTATGCGCTGATTATTTTCAGTGTAGAAGCGCTTGTCGTTGGTCTGTTGTATGCACGTGGTGTGCGCAACCTTGTGATGGCTGACCTGATTTACTGGCTAGTATTAGGTGTGTTTCTGGTACTGCTGTTTTATAAAAATGTCATGTTGATGGACTGGGTGTCGACCTGGTTGATTGCTTTTAAACAAGCATTAAATGGCGTTTTTAACACGTTAATTGCCAGTATCTTAATATTATTGCTCAGGCTCTATCCAATAAAGTATTTTCAGCTTTCAGGAGGCCGGCTACAGATTCAGCAGATATTTTTTATAGTTGGCCTGAGTACCATTTTATTGGCCGGCATTTCACCAATTATTAAGCAAAGTTATTCGCTTAAAAACCAGCGTGAAGAAAATCTATATCATACGCTAAGTGACAAAGTAGAAGATGTTTCCCGTTCGGTTAAGAGTCTGCAGAAGGTTAATAATACCAGTCTGCAGAAACTGCTTGATAGCGAACATTTTCATGATCATATGTCAGTCGCATTGCTGAGTAAAACAAATACACAAATGGCAGCTCGGGGCGACCTGATGAGCCTGTCTGGCAGTGGCAGCAGTCTTTCCGTATCAGATCATTTATCAATGTGGCAGCCAAGTGGTGAAATTCCGACTATGCTGCGCTGGAAAAATAGCCGGTATTTTATAAAAGTAGATGATATATCAGCTGCCGACATTAGTGTGTTAATTGAAATATCGGCAAGACCGCTGGTGATTTCACTGGAGCAATCAAACCTTGATCACTTTATTTTTATTTCCATCTTTATGATTCTAGGTGTGTTTATCGTACATTCGATCAGCTACTGGTTTTCTAAGCCGATTAAAGCACTGGATACAATAGGTAAAAGGTTGGCGGATGATATTACAAGCGGTAAAAAACTGGATAAAAGTCATAGTGTCATAGAAGAATTTGAAAGCCTGGGAAACACTTTATTTATTATGTCAGAGAAACTGGCATCAAGTTTTGAAGGCTTATCAAAAACAAAAGCAGGTCTGGAAACTGAAGTAAGAAAAAGAACCAGAGAACTTGAGTTTGTCAATTCTAACCTTGAAGATCGCCAGTATGCTCTGGATCAGCATGCCATCGTGAGTATCTCTGATGCAGCGGGCTATATTGTTTACGTCAATGAAAAGTTTTGTGAAATAAGTGAATATTCAAGAGACGAGCTGATAGGAAACAATCACCGCATAGTAAAATCTGATCAACATAAAAAAGATTTTTTTGACAAGCTATGGGAAACAATCAGCAGCGGGAAAAGCTGGCGGGGTGAAATCTGTAACCTGTCGAAAAGTGGAAAACAATACTGGGTGCAGACAACTATCACGCCATTTTTAGATAATAATGGTATACCTTTTCAGTATATTGCGATACGTACCGATATTACCAGGGTAAAAGAAGTTCAGGCGGAGCTTAAAGAAAGTGAGCAACGTATTACTCTGGCAATAGAAGGGTCAGGTGATGGCATCTGGGACTGGAATATAAATAAAAAAACCATGAGTTTCTCTAGACTTTATGAACAGATGCTGGGTTACGATGAGAAAGAATTAGCGCCGCTGGAAAAAACATGGGTTGATTCTGTACACCCCGATGATATGAATTATGTAGAGGATAAATTGCAAGCTTATTTGAGCGGCAAAATTTCAGAATATACCGTTGAGTTGCGATTGCGCTGTAAGAACGGAAAGTACAAGTGGATAATGTGTCGCGGACAGATAGTCGAAAGGAATGCAGATGAAAGTCCGGTTAGAATGATTGGCATACATACTGATATTAGTGAGCGGAAAGAATCAGAGCAAAATCTGATTGTTGCCAGAGAAGAGGCTGATCGTGCCAATAAAGCTAAGTCTGATTTCTTATCCAGCATGAGTCATGAATTAAGGACGCCGATGAATGCAATTTTAGGCTTTGGTCAGTTATTAGATATGGATAAGAAGTTAACTGTGCATCAGCATGAAAGCGTTAGGGAAATTTTAAAAGGTGGTCATCATTTACTGGAACTAATTAATGAAGTTCTGGATCTTTCAAAAATTGAATCCGGGCATATTGATTTGTCGATTGAGCCTGTTGAGTTAGAGCCTGTCGTTAAAGAATGTTTCAGCCTTATTGAGCCGCTTACATCAGCTGACAAGATTGTTATGTCACATTCGGAACTTAAAGGTGTCGTAATAAGAGCTGATCGTGTGAGATTAAAGCAGGCTTTATTAAACTTAATGTCAAACGCAATTAAATATAATAAGCCGGGTGGTTCTGTTAAAGTTGATATTAAGCCAGAAGAGAATGAATTGATTCGTGTGGTAGTAACCGATACAGGGTTAGGTATAAATGCGGAAAGACTAGGTGAGCTCTTTCAGCCATTTTCTCGCTTAGATGCAGTCGATAGCGGTATCGAAGGTACCGGTATTGGGTTGACGATTACGAAACGAATAGTTGAGTTAATGGGTGGAGATATCGGTGCAGATAGCGAAGAGGGGAAAGGCAGTTCGTTCTGGATTGAGTTGCCGCTCGAGGCTATTTTAGATGTCACTGAATCGATGTCAGAGAGTCAGAAAGAATCCAGTATGGAAAAAGTCATTGAAAAACAAAGTTGCATTTTATATGTGGATGATAATCCGGTCAATCTGAAGCTGGTTAGTAAGTTGATCAGTATGAAGCCACATATTAACCTGATTACTGCGCACACGCCGATGCTGGGTCTGGATCTTGCAATGACTCACTTTCCGGACCTCATTTTACTTGATATTAATATGCCTGACATGAATGGCTATGAAGTACTAGAGCGTATTCGTACGGATAAAAGGCTGGATAATATCCCGGTTATTGCGGTAACTGCCGATGCAATGCCGCAGGATATCGAGCGGGGGATAGCGGCAGGTTTTAAAGGATATATTACAAAGCCAATAAATTTTAAGCACTTTAACGAAACTATTGATGAGAATATTAAATCGGGTAAGCAGGAAGTACCAGATAGAAACGAGGTTTAAAGTGCGGAATAAAAAATACTGAGAATGAAGTCTGATATTTTTGAGATGCTTTCCGGTGATAGTGTCAGGTAGAAAATAAGCAAAACCAGATTGCATAATAAAAGAAGAATAAGAAACAGTTTAAGGTTAAATGCAGCCCTCTGTGTGTCTTCTGATATATTTTCTGGAATGGTGTTTAACTCATCAATAACCTGGGAAAAATCCTGAAACTGTGAATCAGATTTTTCCAGCATATTCTTTAATAATTTTTGAATGGGGGCGCTCAGGTTCTGAAATAGAACATCTGATTTAATCTTGTTGTGATCAATAATGACAGGCATGCCTGTTAGCATATGATAAAAAATTGCCCCGGCACTATAAATGTCACGTTTTATGGTGGCGCTGGCAAGTTCAGTCGACTGATACCAGTTAGTCTCACTACCGGAGTTAATGTAATGCTCATCAAGTCCAAAGTCAGTAATCTTAATGTTGTTTTTTTCATCAAATAAAATATTACTTGGACGTAGATTGGTATGTAAGATTTTATGCTGATGAGCATGTAACATTCCTTTGCATATCTGCCGTGCCAGCAGTAAAAAATCTTTTTGTTTGTAACGCCGGACTAAACGTTCCTGAAGGTTGCCACCACTCAGGTGTTCCATGACGATAATAAATGCGTTTTCGTTTCTTGATGTTCCCAGTACTTTTATAATGTTAGGGTGCAGTATCTGTTTAAGTTGTCGCGCCTGCTGATAACCGGCTTCGGTTTGTACGCGTTTTTTAATAACCAGTAATTGGTGGCTGGAACGGTTTTCAAATAAATAAACACTGCCGTATTCTGTGTGTTTAATAACATCAAGCAGAGAAAACTTGTCTTTGATGTTGTCCATTACTTTTGCGGCTTCGTTTTTCTGACTTTGTTCTATGTGTGCGCCCTGTAAAATTTTTAACAGTCTGATGCCAATTTCATCAGCAGATAATGGCCGCTTAGCGGTATCTGTTTGCAGGCACTGAACAATAAGTTCGTTAAGTGCAGGTGACAGGTTTGACAGACTGACGCTTAAGTTTTTGAAATAAGCTGTCGGTAATTCATTTTGAAATAACTCATACATTAGTATGCCAAGAGAATAAATATCACTCAGATGGGTGACAGAAGCAGGGTCTTTGAATTGCTCTGGTGACATGTAGTCTGGTGTGCCGACTACGCTCTCAGGATTAACGCTGCTGGTTAACAATGCAATACCAAAATCGAGTATATAGACATGCTGTTCTTTATCAATAAGGATATTAGCCGGTTTTATGTCACGGTGTATCACACCATTTTTATGTGCGAAAGCCATGCCTTTACAGATTTGTAAAAGCAGTTTTAATTTTTCTTCCAGAGACAGCTTTTGTTGTTTAAGCAGTTGTGACAGGTCACTGCCATGAATATATTGCATAACAAAATAAGGCCTGCGCCTGGCCGTTAAGCCTCGGTCTATGATATGAATAATATTGGGGTGGTCGAGCTGTGCGATGACCAGAGATTCCTGATCAAACTGGGCGTTAGCTTCTTCGTCCCACAACAGTTCGGCAGAGAGAAATTTTATCGCAACCGTGCGATTAAGTGATAATTGCTGCGCCTTATAGACGGTAGCCATACCGCCTTTGGTGATTTCAACAAGTTCCGAGTAGCCTTCTAATTCCATGAAGAAGAGTATAGTAGAGACATGAGCTTCTACTGGATTTTATAAAAAAGTTTTCCTGTTTATGTTGACGGGGGTGGTTGATTTATCTTTTTATTTTAAATATTTTTGTAACGAAAGCTTTTACTAACACTACTAATGATTGCTTTTCTCAACCGGTAGACCAGCCAGTTTCCATTCCGGGAAGCCGTCTTCAAGTCGGTGTGCTTTGATTCCTTTCTCGCGACACTTGGCAACCGCATCAAAAGCCAGAATACAATGCGGGCCGCGACAGTAAGCAACGACCTCCTGAGAACCCTCTAAATGGGATAAATAGCTTTCAAGTTCACTCAGTGGCACGTTTACAGCACCGGGAACGTGTCCCGCATCGAACTCTTCAGCAGGTCTGACATCTAACACCGTGACCAGATCATGTTTAACGCGAGAAATGAGTTCTTCACGGGGAACAGGCTCTAGGTCGTCTTTGACAGTGAGGAAGGTGTCTACAAGCTTATCGACTTCGGCGATATTACGTCCGGCAACGATTCGGAGCATATCCAGTAGTTGAATCACATCATCGCCGCTGAGTCGATAATAGACTTTAAGGCCTTGTTTACGGCTGCTTACCAGCCCTGCCTGTCGAAGATGTTGTAAATGTTGAGAGGTGTTGGCGACCGTCAGTCCGGAAACTTTGGCGAGTTCATCGACACTGCGTTCTCCCTGAGCTATGAATTCAAGTAGTTCAAGTCGGTTGCCATTACTCAGTGCTTTGCCAACACGAGCAAACTGGGCAAACAGGTCTTGTTTAAAGTTGGCGCTTGACATCAATACGAATTCCGCTATTCTACTATTCAAGTAATTAATTGAATAGATGATTTGTAGAGTAATTAT
>Ga0316207_10005829_pt1 | contig 10022 bp, 9 predicted proteins | sample 6weekpyrite_MG_FD_204943 | JGI IMG/M metagenome (GOLD analysis project Ga0316207, IMG submission 204943) | Microbial mat bacterial communities from mineral coupon in-situ incubated in ocean water Damariscotta River, Maine, United States -... | ecosystem: Environmental > Aquatic > Marine >...
TTAGCCGGTGGATCAGCCATTACTGTAGAGGCCGAATTTAAATCATTTGAAGTCGACACCCTGGCAGCAACACCCGATTTTTCCATGTTTGATGGTGATGCCTATTTTGCAAGTTTTGCTTACCTGATTGGATCTACAGGTAGTGCGGGACAATACCAGCCTTATGTTCGATTCACTGAAAACAGCCCGACTGTGGGTCTCAGCAGTGATCTGACTGAAGTCGGTGTTAACTATGTTATCTCAGGCCATAACATGCGCATTAATTTCAACATCACTGATGGTGATGCAAATGCAAGTGGCAGTGCTGGCACAGATAACACATCTTTCTTAATCGGTATGCAGGTTCAGATCTAAACCCCAGACATAAGCACAGAGGAATTTAACTCATGAAAACGAATACATTTAAAAAAATAGCACTCGCTGCGCTAATCGGTGTTTCAAGCATAGCCACATCATCTCTCGGCTGGGCAGCAGACACGATTAAAGTCGGTGTTCTACACTCACTCTCTGGCACCATGGCCATTTCAGAAACAACGTTGAAAGATACCATGTTAATGCTGATTGATGAGCAAAATAAAAAAGGCGGCCTACTGGGCAAGAAACTCGAAGCCGTTGTGGTTGACCCTGCCTCTAACTGGCCATTATTTGCGGAAAAAGCCCGGGAGCTAATTTCCAAAGAAAAAGCCGATGTTATATTCGGATGCTGGACATCCGTGTCACGTAAGTCAGTATTACCTGTGTTTGAAGAGCTGGATAGTATTTTATTTTATCCAGTGCAATATGAAGGTGAAGAATCTTCTAAAAATGTATTCTACACCGGTGCTGCGCCTAACCAACAAGCGGTACCCGCCGTTGATTACCTGATGAATGACATTAAAGTTAAACGTTGGGTACTCGCCGGCACCGATTATGTCTACCCACGTACAACCAATAAAATCCTTAAAGCTTACCTGATTTCCAAAGGCGTAAGTGAAAAAGATATTATGGTTAACTACACACCCTTTGGTCACTCTGACTGGCAGTCGATTGTTTCTAACATTAAAAAATTCGGCAGTGCCGGCAAGAAAACAGCAGTGGTATCAACCATTAACGGTGATGCCAACATTCCATTTTACAAAGAACTGGGTAACCAGGGGATATCGGCTGAAGATATTCCAGTGGTCGCATTCTCTGTTGGTGAAGAAGAGCTTTCAGGGCTGGATACAAAACCCCTGGTAGGTCACCTGGCTGCCTGGAATTACTTTATGAGTGTTGAATCAGATACAAATGATGCTTTTATTAAAAAATGGCAAACCTTCATCAAGAGCAAAAAACGAGTCACTAATGACCCCATGGAAGCACACTATATTGGTTTTAATATGTGGGTCAAAGCGGTTGAAAAAGCAGGTACGACAAATCCAAAGAAAGTACAGGATGCACTGATTGGTATTAAGGTTGCAAACCTGACTGGCGGTGTTTCACAAATGATGCCTAACCATCATATAACCAAACCCGTACTCATTGGTGAAATACAGAAAAATGGTCAGTTCGATATTGTCTGGGAAACCGAAGATTTAGTTGCAGGCGATGCCTGGTCAAACTTTTTGCCTGGTTCTAAAGACCTGGTTGCCGACTGGCGTGCCCCATTATCCTGCGGTAATTACAATACTAAAACCAAAAAGTGCAGTGGCCAGAACTACTAGGCTCGAATGATAGCAGTAGCATAATCAAGGGTACATAGTTCATCAGACTCCCACAGAAAACTGCGTGGATGAGCTGTGTACCCTTCTTAGTACGACATTAGAACACAGATGTTTAATCCTGGAAAAAATAACAATATGATCTGTAAATTATTAACACTGTTCTTACGCAGCTTTATTTTACCGGGCTTTATCTTACTGGGCTTCTCTCAAACCCTTTATGCTACCGAGTTTGAAAACAGGGCTACAGATAAAAATTTATCGACATCACCTTCATTAAAGGCGCCCTGGTCTCTCTTGAGTTCAAAAAAATACACTGATATAGAATCAGCTATACATGAAATAGAAAAAAACAAACCACCACAAGCCTACTTAGCTTTAAGTTCATTGATTGAAGGTCAGTTATATTTCAACAAGCGAACAAAACAGCTATTTATCCTGCATGAAATAAATGACAACTATAAATTTAGTTCACTACTCAGCACTGAATCAGTCAACCAGGAAAATAAGCGTGGATATAAAAAAGTTAAAACCAATAACAGGATAAGAAGCATTATCCGACAATCCATTGCAACGATACAACTAGAAGACACTAGTGCAGCTGTCAGATTAAGCGCTGTAGAAGCATTACTAAAAAAACCTAACACGCATTCCGCATCACTTGTAAATTCTCTAATCACATCTGAAACAGATTCACATGTTTTGCAGGCCATGCACACATTGTTAGCCATACAGAACATTGAAAGCGGAGATGAAGCTGCACAAATTAGCTCCATTAATATACTGAGTAAAAGCCTTCACCCATCCGCTATGAATGCACTAACAAATTATAAACCCGCTAACAAACAACTCAAAAATGAAGCAGACAGAGCAATTAGAAAAATAAATGATAAACGTGACCTGTACGCCAATATAGAAACGGTTTTTTTTGGACTTAGCCTTGGTTCAGTACTGGCTTTATCCGCCATCGGCCTGGCAATTACCTTTGGTGTAATGGGCGTTATTAATATGGCACATGGAGAACTCATGATGATAGGCGCATATACAACCTATGTTATTCAACTCATCATGCCGGATAATATTGGTGCGTCTATTATCGTAGCGATTCCGTCTGCCTTTATCGTCGCAGGGCTAGTCGGCATAGCCATTGAAAGAGGTGTAATTAAACACCTCTATGGTCGTCCACTCGAAACACTACTGGCAACATTCGGCATCAGCTTAATCCTGCAACAAATTGTTCGATCTATTTTCTCGCCACTTAACCGCAGTGTCGAAACACCACAATGGATGTCCGATGCCTGGCAAATTAATGAAGTACTGGGACTCACCTGGAATCGGCTTTATATCATTATCTTCTGCCTGCTGGTGTTTATCTCGCTTATTTTAGTGATGAAAAAAACCGTACTGGGTTTACAGGTGCGTGCGGTTTCACAGAACAGAATGATGGCAAGAGCAATGGGCGTGCGCTCTGAATGGGTAGATGCACTCACCTTTGGGCTGGGTTCCGGCATTGCCGGTTTAGCCGGTGTTGCCCTGAGTCTATTAACCAATGTTGGCCCTAACCTGGGGCAGGCTTACATAATAGATTCTTTTATGGTGGTGGTGTTTGGCGGAGTTGGAAATTTATGGGGCACCCTGGTTGCAGGTATGAGCCTGGGTGTAATTAACAAACTACTCGAACCCTGGGCCGGTGCAGTGCTCGCAAAAATTCTTGTACTGATTTTTATTATTCTCTTTATTCAGAAACGTCCTAAAGGCCTGTTTCCTCAACGCGGCCGTGCGGCAGAGGATTAAACTAAAACATGTTAACTATAATAAAAAACGATAGACCCGGCATCTGGCTACTGAGTTGTTTACTCGCGATCAGTATCCTTATTCCAGCTCTAAATTTGTTAGTACCAGAAAATAATATTTTTCATGTATCAACCTATACCGTAACCTTACTCGGTAAATACTTAACCTATGCCTTGCTCGCCTTATCCGCAGATCTTGTCTGGGGATATTTAGGCATTTTAAGTTTAGGCCACGGCGCTTTCTTTGCTTTGGGTGGTTATGCCATGGGCATGTATTTAATGCGACAGATCGGTGAGCGTGGTGTGTATGGCAACCCTGAACTTCCTGACTTTATGGTGTTTCTAAACTGGCAGGAACTACCCTGGTTCTGGTATGGCTTTGACCAGTTCTGGTTTGCTGCGATTATGGTCATACTCATACCCGGTGCCCTGGCATATTTATTTGGTTACCTGGCGTTTCGCTCACGTGTTACCGGCGTATACCTTTCTATTATTACCCAGGCAATGACCTATGCATTAATGCTGGCATTTTTCAGAAATGAAATGGGCTTCGGTGGAAATAACGGCTTAACCGATTTTAAAGATATTCTTGGCTTTAGCTTACGCGAAGACAGCACCCGTATTGCACTGTTTCTTGCCTCTGCAACTACACTGGCAATAGCTTATATCATCAGTCGTTACATTGTAAGTTCCAGGCTCGGGCTTGCCTGTGTAGCGATCAGGGATGCGGAAAGTCGAAGTCGTTTTATCGGCTACCGCGTCGATAAGATCAAACTCTGGATTTTTGTTTTCTCTGCCGTTGTCGCGGGTGTCGCGGGTGCATTATATGTACCTCAGGTTGGTATTATAAATCCGGGAGAATTCTCTCCGCTAAATTCCATTGAGTTAATCATCTGGGTTGCAATTGGTGGTCGAAACACCCTGTATGGTGCCATTATTGGTGCGTTACTAGTCAACTATGCAAAAAGCTATTTTACCGCTGCCCTGCCAGAAGTCTGGTTATATGCACTCGGTGCCCTGTTTGTGCTAGTCACATTGTATTTACCTAAAGGTATCGTTGGCATACGCAATATGAAAAACCGTTTACAAGGAGCTCAGGCATGAACGCGCTAGACACCTTAAACCAGTTTAGACAACGTGATCGCGTATTTGAATTTTTAATCCAGGTCGAACCACCTGAAATAGATCTTAGCCACAATATCATTTTATATCTTGAAGGTTTAAATAAAAGTTTTGATGGTTTCAAAGCAATAAATGATTTAAATCTCTATATAGAGCCGGGAGAACTGCGCTGCATTATTGGCCCTAATGGGGCAGGTAAATCCACTATGATGGATATCATTACGGGTAAAACAATTCCAGATTCGGGTCAGGCCTGGTTTGGTCAGCGCCATAACCTTCTTAAAATGGATGAACCAGAAATCGCAGAAGCCGGCATTGGTCGAAAATTTCAAAAACCCACCGTGTTTGAAAGCCTTAGCGTCATTGAAAATTTACAACTGGCTATGTCGCAAGACAAACGAGTATTACCCTTATTATTTGCACAACTTAGCGGTCAACAAAAAGATCACATCGATGAAGTGCTAAACACCATTGGCCTGCAAAATATTTTTTCTGAAGATGCGAGCACACTGTCACACGGACAAAAACAGTGGCTTGAAATTGGTATGTTACTGATGCAAAAGCCGGCTCTGTTACTGGTTGATGAACCCGTTGCGGGCATGACACATCAGGAAATGGAACGCACCGCCGAATTATTAACCTCGCTTGCCGGAAAACACTCCGTGATTGTCGTCGAACATGATATGGACTTTGTACGCTCTATTGCTAGAACCGTTACCGTATTACATCAGGGCCATGTACTCGCGGAAGGCAGTATGGCTGAAGTACAGAATGATCCAAACGTAATTGAAGTTTATCTAGGAGAATAAATGTTATCAATTAATGGTCTCAATCAATTCTACGGACAAAGCCACACACTATGGGATATAGAACTGGAGGTTCCTAAAGGTAAATGCACCTGCCTGATGGGGCGCAATGGCGTCGGTAAAACCACTTTGCTTGATTGTATTATGGGTGCACTACCACTGGCATCCGGTGAAATGATTTACCAGAATCTACAACTACATGCACTCGCTATGGAACAAAGGGCCAGAACGGGCATTGGCTATGTACCACAGGGCCGACAGATTTTTTCACTGCTTACCGTAGAAGAAAATTTATCAGTTGGCCTGCCTGCAAGACCTGATAAAGCCCGAAACATCCCCGACTTTATCTATGAACTATTTCCTGTGTTGCATGAAATGCGCAATCGAAGAGGGGGTGATTTATCCGGCGGCCAGCAACAACAGCTCGCCATTGGCCGTGCCCTGGTCATTGATCCTAAACTGCTTATTCTCGATGAACCCACTGAAGGCATACAGCCCAATATTGTCGCTGAAATAGGTGATGTCATTAAAAAGCTCAATCAGGAAATGGGAATGACAGTATTGCTGGTTGAACAGAAACTTCACTTTGTAAAAAAAGTCGCTGACCAGTTTTGCATACTCGACAGGGGGCGTCGTGTTGCCAATGGTCAGGTTGATGAATTATCTGACTCACTCATCAAGGAATACTTAACCGTATGAATTTACCCATGCCGATGCCTGAAATAAAAGCTTACCCGGAAAAAGAAGGCTGGACGGCATTATTGCAACTGGAATTTAAAGCAGAAAATTCAGCCGGCGCTGCAAAAACAATTTTAGGAAAAAGCAGCCACTATGGTCCGCTTCGAATTCAACGCCCCTTTTATCCTGAAGGTGATCTTGCACATGTCTACATTTTACACCCGCCAGGTGGTGTAGTTGGTGGCGACATTCTCACCGTGGATTTTACCCTGCAAAAAAATGCTCAGGTTTTATCCACCACACCTGGCTCTGGAAAATTTTATTTAAGCGCAGGTAATTTTGCAAAACTTAAACAAAATTTAAAAATAAAACCCGGGGCATGTCTTGAATGGTTGCCCCAGGAAAACATTCTTTTTTCTGGGGCTCGCCTACAGGCACGCACACGCATTGAGTGCCAGGATGATGCACAGTTTATCGGCTGGGATATTAGTTGTCTCGGCAGACCCACAAGCGGTGAGCAATTTACGCAGGGTGCATTCGAGTCACGACTCGAGTTTTATCATAACGAGACATTATTGTTTGTAGAAAGCCAGCGCGTTCTGCATGAAAAATCCTTACATGCCAGCGCTGGATTACGCAGCAATCCGTTACAGGCAAGCATGTTGGCATTTCCCTGCACACCACAGCACCTTGAAAGTGTGCGAAAACAAATTGACACTCACGCCTCAGATTTAATGGCAGCCACTTTGGTGGATGGCCTGTTAGTCATTCGAATTTTAGGTCATAACAGCGAACTGATAAAACAACAACTGACACAAATCTGGCAGGTACTGCGCCCGATGTTACGCAAACGCTTCGCCGTGCCTCCCAGAATTTGGGCAACATAGGAAATAATATGGATTTAACACCCCGAGAAAAAGACAAACTACTTTTGTTCACCGCCGCGTTACTTGCTGAACGGCGTCTGGCACGTGGTGTAAAACTGAATCACCCTGAAGCCATGGCCTATATCAGTGCCGCTATTATGGAAGGGGCACGTGACGGAAAAACCGTAGCGGAATTAATGAATGAAAGCCGGCAAATTTTAAGTGCCGATCAGGTCATGCAAGGCATACCTGAAATGATTCAGGAAGTTCAGGTTGAAGCAACCTTCCCTGATGGCACCAAACTGGTAACAGTACATCAACCGATTACCTAAAGGAGCATAAAGTGAATTCCAACCCAGTCATAGCAGGCGAAGTAAAAACACTTAAGGGTGATATCGAAATTAATGCCGGAAGAAAGACACTTGAAATTCAGGTATCAAATAATGGTGACCGCCCCATACAAATTGGTTCACATTATCATTTTTATGAAGCCAATAGCGCATTAATGTTTGACCGGGAACCCACCCGAGGTTATCGATTAAATATTCCCGCGGGCACCGCTGTGCGCTTTGAGCCGGGGCAGAGCCGAACAGTTGAATTAACCGAGTTTGTGGGTAAACGTGAGGTCTATGGGTTTCAGGGTCGGGTGATGGGTTCGCTTGATAAGAAATAGAGTTTGAAGTGATTAATAATTACGACTGATAACTTTTATACATTACCGTCATCCCCGGTAAAATCTTCTGGAAAGATTTTAAACGTGCTTGCACGGCCTGTAAGGCGCAAGGCAGGAGCCTGAAGTAATGCTTGTGTCGGGGATCCAGTGACCCTGGGTTATTCAAAGTCGCTAGATTTCCGACACAAGCATTCGGGAATGACGAAGTGATTAGTCCTGGAGACGAACGACTTACGACTAATGCTTTAATTTTTTGTAGATCAGTCATGATAAAAACAAAACACGGAGAAAAAACAAAATGGCAACCATGAGTCGACAGGCCTATGCCGAAATGTTTGGCCCAACCACCGGCGATAAAGTGCGTCTGGCGGATACTGAACTGTGGATTGAAGTTGAAAAAGACTTCACCCGTTATGGCGATGAAGTCAAGTTCGGCGGCGGCAAAGTTATTCGTGATGGTATGGGACAATCTCAGGCGATATCATCTGAAGTAGCAGACCTGGTAATTACCAATGCATTAATTATTGATCACTGGGGAATTGTTAAAGCCGATATTGGAATAAAAAACGGACGCATCACCGGCATCGGCAAAGCGGGTAATCCGGATATTCAAAACGGCGTTGATATTATTATCGGCCCTGGAACCGATGTCATCGGCGGCGAAGGACGCATTATAACCGCCGGTGGCATTGATGCGCACATTCATTTTATCTGCCCTCAACAAATTGAAGAAGCCCTCTCCTCTGGCATCACCACTATGCTTGGCGGAGGCACCGGGCCGTCAACCGGAACCAATGCTACCACCTGCACGCCGGGCCCGTGGAATATTCACCGCATGTTAGAAGCCGCAGAAGCTTTTCCTATGAACCTGGGTTTTATGGGCAAGGGCAATGCAAGCCTTCCCGCTTCACTGGAAGAACAGGTTGAAGCCGGAGCCATGGGTTTAAAACTGCATGAAGATTGGGGCACAACCCCGGCGAGCATTCGTAACTGTTTAAATGTGGCGGAACAATTTGATATACAGGTTGCAATTCATACCGATACATTAAACGAATCGGGTTTTGTTGAAGACACCATTGATGCATTCGAAGGCAGAACAATACATACCTACCATACTGAAGGTGCAGGTGGTGGACACGCACCGGATATTATCCGCGCCTGTGGCCTGGAAAATGTGTTGCCCTCCTCCACTAATCCAACCCGACCCTACACGGTTAACACCATCGATGAACATCTGGATATGTTAATGGTATGTCATCACCTTGATCCAAACATTGCAGAAGATGTGGCCTTTGCTGAATCACGCATTCGTCGAGAAACCATCGCTGCTGAAGATATTTTGCATGACATGGGGGCATTCTCAATGATTTCTTCCGACTCCCAGGCCATGGGCCGAGTGGGTGAAGTCATCACCCGAACCTGGCAAACCGCACATAAAATGAAAGTACAGTTTGGAGCACTTGAAGGCGACAGTAGTGAAAATGATAATAATCGTGTTAAACGCTACATAGCAAAATACACAATTAATCCAGCCCTTTCACACGGCATTGCGCATGAAGTCGGCTCAATAGAAGTGGGTAAACTGGCCGACCTGTCTATCTGGTCCCCTGCTTTTTTTGGTGTGAAACCCAGCCTGATCATTAAAGGCGGAATGATAGCACAGGCACTCATGGGTGATGCCAATGCCTCAATCCCCACACCACAGCCTGTGCATTACCGCCCCATGTTTGCAAGTTATGGGCGCGCACTCAGCTCAACCAGCATGACCTTTGTATCCCAGGCGGCCATGAATGCAAGCATAGATAAACAACTGGAACTGCAAAAATTAATCGGTGTCGTCAGTGGTTGCAGAAGTGTAAAAAAACAGCACCTGATTCACAACAACTATACACCCGATATCGAAGTGGATTCTCAAACCTATGAAGTGAGAGCCGATGGAAAACTACTGACCTGTGAACCTGCAAAAATATTACCCATGGCACAAAAATATTTTTTATTTTAAACAGATTATTTATGAGAAAAACGAAAGTCGCTGGATACCAGCTAGCAGCATGCTGGTATGACAAAGTTAATATTTTTATGACTGATGACTTATGACTATAAAAAACGGATCTGAAAAATGATAGAACTCACAAAACTGGAACCCAATGCAAACACCAGCAGCGGAAAAATCACCTTGCCGATAGAACAGCGAGTGCGTAGTCGTTTACGTGCAAAACTCGATGATGGTCGCGATGCCGGATTATTTTTACCCCGCGGAACATTATTACGGGGCGGGGATTTTCTCAGCGCGCAGGATGGAACAATAATACAGGTGGTATCAGCAGCTGAAACCGTATCAACCATTTATTGCAATGATCTAACCTTGCTTGCACGTGCAGCCTATCACCTGGGTAATCGACATA
>Ga0316207_10005830_pt1 | contig 10022 bp, 11 predicted proteins | sample 6weekpyrite_MG_FD_204943 | JGI IMG/M metagenome (GOLD analysis project Ga0316207, IMG submission 204943) | Microbial mat bacterial communities from mineral coupon in-situ incubated in ocean water Damariscotta River, Maine, United States -... | ecosystem: Environmental > Aquatic > Marine >...
GGGGCTAATCCATCACTCGACATTTTGTACCTGCTCCCGCAATTGATCGACGGCATTTTTCATCGCCAGTCCGATTTGAGTAAGATCGGAATCAGCTGATTTGGAACATAGAGTGTTCGCTTCGCGATTGAACTCCTGAGTCAGGAAATCCAGCTTTCGGCCTGTCGGTGATCCATTGGCCAGAAGCTTCCGCGCCGAATCGATATGGGCACGCAGCCGGTCAATCTCTTCTCTGACATCCAATTTGACCGCCATGCTGGCAGCTTCCATAGCCATCCGGTCTTCAGGCAGACCTTCCGGCAAAAGCTCTTCATATTTAGCCGCAATCCTGTCGCGAATATTCTCAATCCTGAGCGCCGCATTGGCGTTGGCTTCAACGGTCAATGCCTCAATTGAATCCACAAAACCGCTCAACACGCCAGACAGGGCGGCCCCCTCATCCCGGCGCGCTTCAAGCAATTGATCCAAAACGGATACCAAGCTGGCCAGAATGGCTTTATCCAAAGTTTCCTGATCAACATCCTCAGCCGCATCCTCAACATCGAGAACACCACGAATAGCCAGTAATCCATCAAAGCTGGGAGGACTGACCTGCCCGGAAGTAATATATGGCTCCGCCAGTTTGAGAATATGGTCGATACGATCTGTGTCCAGACGGATATCCGAACCGGCCCGGTCTATACTGAGGTTCAAACTGGCCTGTATGTTTCCACGAACAAAACGGGCCTTGGCCAATTCCCTGGCTTTGGCTTCAAAACGCTCATACCCACCGGGTAAACGGAAACGAACATCAAGGCCCTTACCGTTGACGCTGCGCACTTCCCAAACCCAGCTCAGGTTTTCATGAGCCCCTTCAGTGCGGGCGAACCCCGTCATTCCCGACAAAGTGCCCATATCTAGTTTGCTGCCCGTCGTCTGTTGCGTTCAACTTGTCGCCAATGCGCGACATTTCTTTGATGTTGGGCGTAGGTTTCAGCAAAAGCATGCCCCCCGCTACCATCCGCAACAAAAAACAGCGCATTGGTTTCAGCCGGATTCAGTACCGCTGCAATGGCATCCCGCCCCGGGTTTGCAATCGGCGTCGGAGGCAAGCGGGGAATTTGATAGGTGTTCCAGGCATTATTGGCATTATCAATTTCTGATCGCCTCAACCCCCGTCCCAGAGGTTCACCCTGCGAAATCCCGTAAATAATCGTCGGATCGCTTTCCAGACGCATCCCCCGGTTCAAACGATTTATAAAAACACCGGCAACCTGATCGCGTTCCGAACTGATCCCGGTTTCTTTTTCCACGATGGACGCCAGTATTATAGCCTCTTGGCGCGTTTCCACAGGCAGGTTATCGGCCCGATTGGGCCATAGCTCATCGAGCAATTCCTCTTGCGCGGCCATCATCCGTTCCACAACATCTTGCCGAGACATTCCCCGGTCGACCAGATAGGTTTCAGGCAACAAGCTGCCTTCTGGCGGAACGACGGAAACTTCCCCTGTCAGAACCTCGGCTTCATCGACAGTCGCAATGATCATGGCACTGGTCAGGCCTTCCGCAAACGTGATCGGATGCTGCAGTGTCCGCCCGGCCCGCAATAACTCATAGATTTGGGCCATGCTTGATTGTGCCGGAACTCTGTATTCTCCGGCTCTTAAAGCCCTCGACCCGCCGTCTAGTTCAATGGAGAAGCGGAAAATCCTTGCATCACTGACAAGGCCTTCTTGTTCAAGCTGTTGAGCAATTGTGATCAAACCTGAACCACGCGGTAAAACCGTAACGCTTTCCGTCATGGCGGGGCCGGGTTTGGCAAACTCAGCCTGCATCCAGCGATACCCACCATAAAGGGAACCTGCTGCGATCAGGGCGAGCGTGAGCATAACGCCTAAAACCCAAAGCAATACTTTGGCCACACCAGCTTTCTTATTGGCTGCTTCTGCTTCACTCATCACGCGAGTCTCCAGTGTGGTTTCACTCTGGTTTGACGAATACCACAGAGGCGTTGGTTCCGCCGAATCCAAATGAATTGGAAAGGGCTGCTCTTACTGGCTTTTTCACAGCTTTATTGGCCGCCAGATTAATACCGGTCTCTACCGACGGATTATCAAGGTTGAGCGTTGGAGGGCAAACGCCATCCCGGATAGCCAGGATTGAGAAAATCGCCTCAACAGCTCCCGCAGCCCCCAATAGGTGCCCGATGGCTGATTTGGTCGATGACATCACCAATTCATGCTCAACATCACCAAACAGGCGCTCAACAGCCCGTAATTCAATCTCATCACCCAGGGGGGTCGAAGTCCCGTGCGCATTGACATAATCAATGTCACCCGGGCTCAAACCCGCATCTTTCAAAGCGGCTGACATTGACCGATAGCCACCATCGCCATCTGGAGCCGGTGCCGTAATGTGGTAGGCATCGCCAGACAAGCCATAGCCTTTAACTTCTGCGTATATCTCTGCGCCGCGATCTTTTGCACTGTCGTAATCTTCCAAAACGACAACTCCGGACCCCTCTCCCATAACAAACCCGTCCCGGTCCTTGTCATAGGGCCGCGAGCCCGCTTTGGGGTCGTCATTAAACCCGGTCGAAAGCGCCTTGCAGGCAACAAAAGAGCCAATTCCCAAACGACAGACGGCCGCTTCAGCGCCCCCAGCGACCATCATGTCAGCATCGCCTCGAGCCACAAGTCGGGCTGCATCGCCTATGGCATGAGCGCCCGTTGAACAGGCCGTAACAACCGAATGGTTCGGCCCTTTCAAGCCATGACGAATAGAAACCTGACCCGAAATCAGATTGATCAACATGGCTGGAATAGTGAAAGGAGAAAGCCGCCTTGGGCCTTTTTCATGCAGAGTAACAGAGGCATCATAAGTGGTTTCAAGGCCACCAATACCTGAACCGATCATCACACCGGCCCTGAAACGGGCCTCTTCGTCGGCAGCCTCCCACCCAGAATCAACCAAAGCTTCTTCTGCTGCTGCAATGCCGTAGAGGATAAAGTCGTCAACACGCTTGCGATCTCTCGCACTCATGATGGTGTCAGGATCAAATGATCCTTCGTCGGCATCACTGCCGCCACCGCGTCCGTCAATACGGGGCACCACACCAGCGATCCGGCAAGCCAGATCGCTGGTATCGAAATGTTCAATCGGCCCTAACCCGGATTGTCCGTCAAGGAGTCGTTTCCAAACAACATCCTTGCCGCAACCCAATGGCGTAACCAGGCCAATACCCGTGACGACAACGCGGCGCATGAATGGGTCTGTTAACCGACCGCTTCAGAGATGAATTTCACTGCAGCACCAACCGTTTGGATATGCTCAGCAGCATCATCTGGAATTTCAATGTCGAATTCTTCTTCAAAAGCCATAACCAGCTCGACATTATCCAGGGAGTCAGCGCCCAGATCATCAATAAAGCTAGCCTTTTCGGTTACTTTTTCCGACTCGACATCAAGATGCTCAATAACGATTTTTGTAACGCGCTCGAGAACGTCAGACATTTCAGACCCTCATTATAAAACCACCACATGGAAACAGTGGTGAGAAACAGGACAGGAAGCACTGTTTTACCAGTAATTCCTACAAGATGCGCGGGCAAGTATCACACTTCTCCCGCAATGACCAGAATGCAGAACCATAACCGGTCCTGCAGCATTCTAAATTATATCATTGCCATTCCGCCGTTCACATGAAGGGTTTGCCCTGTCACATAATTGGCTTCAGCACTCGCCAGATAGACAGAAGCAGCGGCAATGTCATCACCGGAACCCAGATCACCCGCAGGAATTTTCGTCAAGATGGCATTTCGTTGATCATCATTGAGCACATCCGTCATCGGAGAAGCGATAAAACCGGGCGCAATACAATTGACCGTCACACCGCGTGCAGCGACTTCCTGGGCCAATGATTTTGAAAACCCGATCATGCCTGCTTTGGACGCACAATAATTTGTCTGACCGGGATTGCCCGTCACACCAACAACGGATGTAATACCGATAATCCGCCCCCAGCGAGCTTTCATCATCCCGCGCAAAGCCGTCCGGCACAGGCGAAAATAGCTTTCCAGATTAACTGTCATCACCGCATTCCAGTCCTCATCCTTCATTCGCATGAGCAGCTGGTCTTTGGTAATGCCCGCATTGGCAACAAGTATATCCAGGGACCCCATGGCTGCAGCGGCTTCTTTTGGCAAAGCGTCCACAGCATCGGCATCAGATAGATTGCAAGGAAGGACATGCGTGCGCTCACCCAGCTCATCAGCCAATTTCTGCAATACGTTTTCCCGTGTGCCTGAAAGCGCCACGGTCGCGCCCTGAGCATGCAATGAACGGGCAATGGATTGTCCCAGCCCGCCTGTTGCTCCTGTCACGAGCGCGTTTTTGCCTGTCAGATCAAACATGATCATGCATCTCCTCTAAGGGAAGCCGAAAATGCTTCCAGATTATCAGCCGCATTGAGCGGAATACCTTTGGCTGCCTTGGTGGTACGTTTGAGCATGGTCGACAAGACTTTGCCGGAACCGGCTTCAGCCAATGTATCGATTCCACCCTCTTCCACCATCCACAAAACGCTTTCCCGCCAGCGCACCCGTCCGGTGACCTGCTCAACCAATTGAGAGCGGATGGCTTCAGCATCCTCACAAGGCCGGGCCGTGACATTGGCTATAACAGGCACTTTGGGAGGCAAAATGGTCGCTTTGGCCAAGGCTTCCTGCATGGCATCGGCCGCAGGCTGCATCATTTCACAATGGAAAGGGGCTGATACCGGCAATTTCATTGCTTTTTTCAAGCCCAGTTCCTGGGCCTTGCTTATCGCTGCATCGATCGCACTGACCGATCCGGATATAACAATCTGCCCAGGCGCATTGTCATTGGCGATCTGACATACACCCTCAACCAAGCCCGCAGTTACAGACTGTAGGGCCAGATTTTCATCAGCTCCCAGCAAGGCCGCCATCGTGCCTTTTCCTACAGGCACAGCTTTTTGCATTGCCTGACCGCGCAGTTTAAGCAGCTTGGCCGCATCCGTGATCGAAAGCGATCCTGCAGCACAAAGCGCTGAATATTCACCCAGGCTGTGACCGGCAACAAAACCACCCGCACTAACAGCAATTTCAAACTCTGATTCCAGAACCGCCATCACTGCCATGCTGCATGCCATCAAAGCTGGCTGCGCATTCTCCGTCAGGGTCAGCTCTTCAATCGGGCCGTCCGCCATCAGGCCTGACAGATTTTGGCCCAACGCATCATCAACTTCCTGAAAAACAGCTCTGGCTGACACGAAATCAGCGGCAAGAGCCTGGCCCATACCAACACTTTGGCTACCCTGACCAGGAAATACAAAAGCTAAATTCATTTGTTTCGGCTCCACACCAATGCTTTGTCAGGGGCGCAATAGCCCTTTGTAGGACCTGCATGCAAGAGGACTTGCGTCTTGCGCATCCCCCCTGTTTCAGGTAATGGCCGCGCTTCGCTTGGTTGCGGTCCTTTTCTCGCAAGGTTTTCACAGGGTGTGAAGACTGGGAAAAGGAGCCACCGCGAGACTGCCCGACCCTTCGGCAAGTCTTGCGCCGCAGCCACAATCGAAGGGAGCCAAAATGGCTTTGTACGAGCATATCTTCATTGCGCGTCCGGACATCTCTCCGGCGCAAATGGAGACCAAAATCGAAGAGCTCAAAACACTCATCGAAGAACAAGGCGGCAAGACCGGCAAGACCGAATATTGGGGTCTGCGTAATCTCGCCTATCGCATCAACAAATCACGCAAGGGCCATTACGGTCTGATTGATATCGACGGTGGTTCTGCCGTGATCAACGAACTTGATCGCATCCAGCGCCTGTCCGAAGACACCATTCGTCACATGACGATCCGCGTTGAAGAGCACACGGAAGACCCATCGCCCGTCCTTTCCAAAAAGGATGATCGTCGCGGCCGCCGTGAGCCTCGTCGCTTCTAGGGAGACAATCAGATGTCAGATGAAACTGCCAAACCCGCAGCACGTCGCCCATTCATGCGCCGTCGCAAGGTCTGCCCATTCTCTTCGGAAGCATCTCCGAAGATTGACTATAAAGACCCAAAGCTTTTGCTTCGCTACATGTCAGAGCGTGGCAAAATCGTTCCATCCCGCATCACTGCGGTTTCCGGCAAAAAGCAACGCCTTCTGGCACGCGCCATCAAACGCGCCCGCCAACTGGCTCTGTTGCCTTACGCTGTCGACTAAGGAGATATCATCATGAAATTGGTTCTCCTGGAACGCGTTGAAAACCTGGGTGCCATGGGCGACGTTGTAAACGTTCGTCCCGGCTTTGCCCGTAATTATCTTTTGCCACAGGAAAAAGCCCTGCGCGCAACAGATTCCAACATGATCCGCTTTGAAGCTGAACGTGAAGCGCTTGAAAAGCGTAACGCGGAACGCGCAGCTGAAGCCAGCACCTCCGGTGAAGCGATTGATGGCGAAACATTCGTCATGATCCGCCAGGCCGGTGAAAGTGGTCAGCTTTATGGTTCTGTCACATCACGCGATGTTGCTGAAACCGTATCTGAGTCCGGTACAACAATTGTCCGCTCTCAGGTCGCTCTCAACGCACCGATCAAAACCCTCGGCCTGCACGATGTTCGCATCCGCCTGCATGCTGAAGTCTCCGTCACGGTCGCCATCAATGTGGCCCGTTCCGAAGATGAAGCCGAGCGTCAGGCTGCCGGTATCGATATCGTCGCCGAACAAGCCGACGAAGATCGCGCCATCGCAGACGCTCAGGCCGCAGATTTGTTTGACGCCAGCGAAGAAGGCCAGGAAGCGGCTGAACGCGCTGAAGCAGATGCCGAAGAGACACCTGCCGAAGATTGATCCTCAAACTTCAGCAGAGCTTTGGAAACGGGCGGGGCATGTGCTCCGCCCGTTTTATTTTGCCTTGAGGCTTAAAATCCAGGCAAACATACTTATCCACATCCATCCACAGGTTCATCTTTTTGTTGTCGAGAAGGACTCTCATGCAGAAATTGGGGCTCGTCACAACACACTTCAGCCGGTATCCCTAGACTATGAGCACAGCAATCCTACCCTTCGAAGACGAAGCCCAAATTGAAACCGCACCCCATAACCTGGATGCCGAACAGGCCTTTTTGGGTGCCCTCCTCTATGACAATGAAGTCTTCCACCGGGTCTCTGACTGGTTGAAACCGCCTCATTTTTATGACCCGGTCCATGGCCGTATCTTTGAAACGGCCAGCGATTTGATCAATCGCGGCTCACTGGCCGATGCTGTTGTTCTAAAAACACATTTTGAGCGCGATGACGGATTACGTGAAATCGGTGGAGCCACTTATCTGGCTGTTCTGGTTGAAAGCGCTGCCGACAGCGCAGCAGCGCCTGAATACGCACGCCTGGTCTATGAACTGGCTTTGAAGCGTGAGCTGATCCGTATCGGGGATGAAATGTCCCGTACAGCCAGTACGGAATCAGAATCAATGCCTCGCCAATTGATCGAAGTTGCTGAACAACAATTGTATAATCTGGCCGAAGAAGGCTCTGTCTCCAAAGGCTTTGTCAATTTTCAGGATGCGCTGGCCGATGCGGTTGAAACAGCCGCCGCGGCCTATGAACGCGATGGTGGCCTATCCGGCATCTCATCCGGCCTGAAATCCCTCGATGAAAAACTCGGCGGCCTGCATCCTTCAGATTTGATCATTCTGGCCGGACGCCCCTCAATGGGAAAGACCGCATTGGCAACCAATATCGCTTTTGATGTCGCCAGAAACTACGCGTTTGAACTCCAGCCGGATGGAACAAAGAAAACCACGAATGGCGGAATTGTCGGCTTCTTCTCACTGGAGATGTCGGCGGAACAGCTGGCAACACGTCTGATTGCTGATTACACCGGCATTCCCGGCTATATGATCCGGCAAGGAACAATCGATGCCACGCAATACGAAGAAATTCGTGATGGTGTGCTCGAAATTCAATCCTTGCCTTTGTATATTGACGATACAGGTGGTTTGCCCATCGGGTCACTGGCGGCACGGGCGCGCCGATTGAAACGGACCTATGGCCTCGATTTGATTGTCGTCGATTACCTGCAGCTGATTACCTCATCCAAATCCCGACCCGGTGATAGCCGGGTGCAGGAAGTCTCCGAGGTCACCCAAAACCTTAAAGCCCTGGCCAAGGAATTGGATGTACCTGTCATTGCCCTGTCGCAGCTCTCGCGTCAGGTGGAAAACCGCGAAGACAAGAAACCCCAACTCTCTGACCTTCGAGAATCGGGCTCAATCGAGCAGGACGCCGATGTTGTCATGTTCGTTTATCGCGAAGCCTATTACAAAGAGCGCGAGAAACCACGCGAAGAAACGCCTGAATACTTTGCCTGGGAAGAAGAGTTCAAAATCATCGAAAAACAGGCCGAAGTGATCATTGGCAAGCAGCGCCATGGCGCGATCGGAACAGCCAAAGTCGCCTTTGACGGTGCCCGCACCAAGTTCAGCGATCTTGATAGCCGCTATGAAGACAGCCAACACTGAGGTCGGTCAAAGTCCCGTCCCGCGCCTGATTATCAATCTGGCGGCCATTCAAAGAAATTATGCCCGTCTGCAAAACTTGGCCGGTAAGGCAGAGGTCGCAGCTGTAATCAAGGCCAATGCCTACGGCCTCGGGGCGGATGAAATCGCCCCCGCTTTAAGCAAAGCCGGTTGTCGAACCTTTTATACTGCCAACGCCAGCGAAGGCGCTCAGCTACGACAAACCCTGACCGGCCAGAGCGCGAACATTTATGTTTTCAGTGGGTTTTGGTCCTCTGAACGGGAAGCTTTAAAAAAACATTCCCTGTTTCCAGTCATCAATGAGCTGTCTCAACTGGAAGAATTGAGAGACATGGATCCGGATATTCCCTTCGCGCTCCATTTTGATACCGGCATTAACCGGCTTGGTCTGGGAGCAAGTGAAACAGAAATCCTGCTCGCCAATCCAGACTTGTTGGATGGATTGGATGTACGACAGATCATGAGCCATCTGGCCTGTGCAGATGAGCCCGAGCATCCCCTGAATGCCCGGCAATTGATTGCATTTTCCCGAATTCGGTCTGCATTTCCAAAAATTCCGGCCAGTTTCTCAAATTCTGCAGCAAGCCTGCTTGGAACCGAGTATCATTTCGACATTTTGCGTCCGGGCATCGCTCTTTATGGTGGAAACCCAACCCCGAATAACGAAAATTTATTCGAGCCCACAGTCCATATCGAAGCCCCCATTTTGCAAATACGCACTCTCAAACCGGGTGATTTAGTCGGATATGGAGCTAGCTGGCAGTCAGAACGCCCTCATCGTCTTGCCACTCTGGCTCTGGGATATGCAGACGGGATCATGCGCGCCTCCCAACAAGGTGGATATGGCAAAATCGGCACATCCAATGCACCGATTATCGGGCGCGTTTCAATGGACATGCTCAGCGTGGATATCAGTGATATCGATCCCGATATCCAAGTCGGAGATTGGGTTAGTTTCTTGGGTCCGGACCTGGATGAATGCGCCAATAGCGCTTCAACAATCTCTTATGAGTTTTTGGTGCGCCTGGGGTCTCGTTTTTTGCGCCTTTACCGAGACAACTAACCATTTTCCTGACTTGCACTTCGTCAATTGTTCCTGCTATGTTCCGCTTGCGCTATGTGAGTGAGTCGAGATGGCACGAGCTGATTTATCCTATGTTTGCCAAAGTTGTGGCGGCGTTCAATCCAAATGGGCCGGACGGTGTGATGCCTGCGGCTCATGGAACACTTTGATAGAAGAGGCCGCAGCTCCTCCCCTTGGCACACAAGCCAGCGCTCCGAAACGACGGGGCCGATCCGGCCATCTCGATTTGGTTGATTTGGGCTCTGAATCCGCTGAACCCCCTCGTCTGAAATCCGGGATTGATGAGCTGGATCGGGTTTGCGGTGGCGGGTTTGTACCCGGTTCAGCGGTTCTGGTCGGCGGCGATCCCGGTATCGGCAAATCGACGCTTCTCCTTCAAGCCATGGCGCGTCTTTCTCAGGGAGGAAGCAAG
>Ga0316207_10005831_pt1 | contig 10022 bp, 11 predicted proteins | sample 6weekpyrite_MG_FD_204943 | JGI IMG/M metagenome (GOLD analysis project Ga0316207, IMG submission 204943) | Microbial mat bacterial communities from mineral coupon in-situ incubated in ocean water Damariscotta River, Maine, United States -... | ecosystem: Environmental > Aquatic > Marine >...
AATCGAAGGTTTTCAGCGTCCCCTTCGTCTAGTGGCCTAGGACACCGCCCTTTCACGGCGGTAACAGGGGTTCGAGTCCCCTAGGGGACGCCATATAAATCAAAGGCTTAGCATGATTGCTAGGCCTTTTTTTGTGCATTTTAAAAATCTGTCCAACATTTGTCTAATAAGCGTCTTTGGATATGTATGGATATTACTGGACAAACATTGCACAAACTTCGTGTTTCAAAGATAAATATAATTCGCTACGCTGTTTCTTTGTGTGAAAAAAAGGAAGTGCAATGGCTTATATTTTTACTCGTAAAGAGCTTTATGACAAAGTTTGGTCGGAGCCACTCAAAACATTGGCACCTCAATATGGTGTTTCAGATGTTGGACTTGCTAAGGCTTGTCGTAAGGCAAAGGTGCCAATTCCTCCTCGTGGTTACTGGGCAAAGAAACGTGCAGGAAAATCTGTGAGTCAAACTATTTTGCCGCCAAGGTTTCCTGGTGCGTCTGACGGTATTGAAATTGGCAAAGGTCGCTATGGCCGATCAAATTGTTGCACCTTAACTTTGTTGAATCCGCCAGCATTTTCTGAAAATCTTGAATCTGTTCGCGGAAGAATTGAAAAAATGGTAGGAAAAGTTGCGTATCCTAGTATTAACAATAATACACACCCTTTGACCAAAAGCTTATTAGAAATTGATGAAGCGCGCCGTGTGGAATATGAAAAGTGGCAAAATGAGATGTATGCACCTTTATTCCACTCTTCGATTGGAAAGCGTAAACTTCGTATTTTTAATGCTTTATTTTTAGCTATGCAGACTGTTAATTGTAAATCCCGTATGAGTCTTTCAAAGTATGAATCTAACTTTGACGAAGTAACATTTTATATAGGCGAATTATATGTCCATGTGATTTTAAAAATATCAGGGAGTAGAGTTAAAGGAAAATCAAAAATTAAAAAACCTTACATGCAATTATCAATTGAAGGTTATTGGAACAGTAATAGAAAGATGATTTCTTGGGAAGATGTTGACGAACAACCCATTCAAAAAATGCTGACTCAAATAGTAATAGAAATTATTCTTGAAGCGGAAGTTAGATACCGAGAAATCGAGCATAATCACTATAATTGGTTGCTTGAGGAAAAAGAAAAAAAGGAAGAGGAAGAGCGAGAAAGGCTGCTAATAGCTGAGCGCCAGGCGAGGGAGTTAAAGGAAAAAAGGGAGCAAGCTATCATTGATAACTTACTCTCCTCTGCAGATGATCTTCAAAAAGCTGAGGCGATCAGATCTTTTGTTTCGAGCATTATTAGTAAATCACAAGATGTTTCAGCAAGTAAGGAATCAATAGAGCAGTGGGCCAATTGGGCTTTATCTCAGGCGGATAGAATTGATCCGGTTCTTAATTTAAAATTCTTGTCTGAACTAGAAAATTAGCTAAATTTAGAACTTTAAGAATAGAGAAATGTTTTTATCACCATTAATCATATATGGATTTGCCATGCCTGGAATTGCTTTAATTTCTGCTGTTTCAGTTTTTTTTGGCTTTTAAATTTTGGTATATGTTGCTTTAAATAGAGTGACATCATCGGCATATGACGGCGCTATGAGAAGAATTAAAATAACTCTATGGCAAAATCTAGAGAGCAACAAGTCTACTTATTGGAGACGTTGTACTAAGTAGGAATAAGAGATGCAATATGATTTTGCCCTTCATTTATTCTTATACCCATGCCCGTATTACTTCTTTGCTCAAAATTATTTTTATGTACAACGTTGCCAAGTATTGATTTTTCATTTAATGTGATATTTATAGACTCACCATGGGGGATGTCTTCGTCTGTTGATATGTAACAACCACTACCATTATTTGAAGCATCCACGAGGCTACCATAGCAGTTTTCTCTTTTATAATTAATATCTACTTGATGAGAGTTATTAAATTTAGTGCGTTCAGACTGTCGAGATTCTATGAATGTAGGTATTTGATTTGTTGTGAGCTTAGTTTTCGTTTTTATTACAATATTGGCTAGAAACGTCTTTATTGTCGTTTTTGGTTTAACTGGCATTTGACTGGTAGCGTGGATCATTATTTCGGCTCTACTATCTTCATACCCTAGTCGTTTTATTTTTTCTGTCAAAATATATTTGGCTTGGCTTTCAATTCCTTTTTCATTGAGTTCATCTACAGTTTCTTTGATTTTCATGCAATACTTATTTGTATCTATTGCCTGTTGATAACCATTTACTATTTCATTTGCTTTAAATTCCCTTAAAAGTAATTTAACTCCCCCTTCAAGAAATATATCTGCTTTTTTTAAAAAAGGTAAATAGAACTTAGCCATAAAAGTTGGAATTATAGAAAGCAATAACTTAAAAAATAGATGGGGATTAAAATTTCCAGTACTTATTAGTTTACCGAAAGATTTTTTATTAGCGCTATCTGCTAACAATATCTTCTCATTATTTTTTTGTTCTTCTAAGATATTTTTTGTTTCTTGTACTAATATTAGATAAAACAGAATAGAGACTGTTATGTTTATTACGAGTATTGTTGAGCCGGCCGAATTAGCTACTTGTTCGAGTAGCTTGACACAAATTAGAATGGGTAAGGTTGAAACAATTGATACTAAAATCCATATTGCTATCTCTTTGTAGCATTGGGTTATAAATCTTTGCCCCCCAAATATTTCTTTATTATCTTTTACTTTTCGCCAAGGGATAACATATAACCTGTATCTGGCTGTTAAAACTTGTGAAAATGCGATTAAAGCAACAAAAAATGCAACAGCAACGTAGTCCCATATCGCCATGAGCAGAAACCTCTTTTTATTTTAGGGATAAGTTTCTATTCGGTTTTATTTATTTCAAAAAATCGCTCAGTTGGATTTTTTGAAAATAATTCTAGTTCGGATATTTTTTTTGAGGCGATTAAATTAACTAGTGTTTTATCTAGTTCGGTGGGGTTTAAATTCGTTTCTAGTAACATTGAGTAATAGGATAGGATGCCTTCATCAATAAGCACGCATAAGACTTTATTTTCAGCATCTGCACTATAAGCAAATTTAATATGGCAATCAGTGTGATGGTTTGACGCTGTGGAGTCTGAATATACAACTTCATTTAATGAGGATAAATAGCTTTTGTGCGATCCTTCTTTGCGGGCTAAAGCAGTCATGTATTTCAAATCCTTTTGCTTTCTAGAATAATTCAACTTTGAAATACCCGTCCATTAAATCTCTCAATGTTATTTTTTTGTTTCACATGAATTTCTATTAGAATTCAATTTAGTGAGAGATATTCCCTGCCCAGCAAACAGAAGTATAATACTAAGATATTACAAATCAAGTAATAAGTACTATTTATTTTTGTTATACGCCATTTAAACACACACTTAACTCTAAAAAAGTGACCTTATTCACAACTGAAAAAATAATTGCAAAATTATACAATACTAAATTCATGTAATGAATAATATTCAAGCTATTTCAGCCTGTTTTATTGTGAATATTTGGCTAAGAATTACTATAATTGTATGTTAAGTAACCTAAATTGATTTGATCAGTATAAAACAACTAAATTGCTAAGTTCCTTACTGGAGTAGCTAATTGAGTGTAGCATTGAGATTTAACTTAATTCTGTTCGTATTTTAACTAATTTTGTTATATTAATTCAGGGGATTTGATATAACTCACTCCATAATCTTGTCGATCTATTATTTATATTTAAACACCTAGTTATTAAGGGAAGTGAAAGTTGTTAATCCTGTGTTATTTCTGGCTGATCGGATTATCCTAATCTAAGCTAATTTTAGTTAACAATTTCACGTTATTTAATTCCGTTATAATGTATAGGAAAATTTAAAGTACCTCTTGGCTAGAAAGCCAAATTAGTCTACCTCCATTTTATCCAATTGTTTCTTCAATTCTCGTATAGTACGAGCCAATTCACATAGCAATTTACCTTCACCGCCTTTGAACGCATTGCGAGAGACAACAAATTTGCCTTTAGCTGTTTTTGGCCCCGTTGACTCTTTCCACGGTTGCCATTGCTGGATCATTTTGGCCTGCTTTGCACGTCGTTCTGGGGTCCAACCGTTCGCCATCTTTTTTCTCCAATAGTTTGTTTTGTGATTTTTTATTTTCCCGCGCGTGAGGTGGCGCATTTTGCGTGGGAGTTCCATTATTAACTTGCTGATGACCTTGAGATATATTGGCCTGATTTACGAAGTTAACAGAACGTGGATTTTTCAGTTCTCCTAATGCTTCCCAGGTTGATCGACATTGAGATTGTGCCCGAAGCGCTAATTTTAAGTATTTATCGAGATTGTCTATATATTCAGTATTAACTGCTAAACGCGCAAGTGTGTTAAATATTGAGTCTAAAGTATGAGCTTGCGCTGTTAGCATTGCTTCGCCACGCTTTAAATCACCCTCATTAATAAGTTGCGCATTCTGTGATAGGTCTTTTACTAATGCCGGTATTTCTAGCTCTCCCAATCCTTTGCCATACTCTCTAAGAGTTACAGCTGCTTGAACGGTAGGCCTAAGAGCTGTAGCGGCAAGTTGATAAGAATTGTCCTTATCAGCTTTACTAATTTCTTTCGGTTTTTTATTTATGTTTTTCTTGGCTGGTTTCTTTTTCTTAGTCATGGGTTATGTCCCCGCTTTTAAGTGGTTGCCACTGTAAACAGGTTCTTTGATCGCTATCCCACAATCCCGCTATAGGCTCAAGTCTGCCATTGGTGCAGTGCCCAAGATTTGGATGATCTATACGATCAAAATGAATACAATTACTGCATTGAATGACTTGAGGGCGCGGTATTGGGCTTCCTTCTGTGCGATTCCAACACCATGGACAACCTTGCACCTCTCCGGTAAACCAAAGCCAGACTGGCCCACACTGTTTGCACACAGCAGGCTTCGTATAAGAACTTGGAATAATTCCTTGTGTCATTTCACGTCGTTGGATAAAGGACTGTGCAAAGGCTTTCAAACATTCATTACTTAGGTATCCTTCACTCCAGTCTTTAATATCGTCATCTGAAAGAATGTTAATAAATTCGTTTACAGTAATAGGTAAATTTGCGGTTATGTTTGATATTGTTTCAATAATATCATCGTAATTATTTTGATTTGTTGGGAGTGGTAAACCCTCAAAACTTTCGAAAGTCCCTTTTGAGGGTTTTGAAGGTTCATTAGTGCTCTGGTTTTGAATCTTATCAGTCCAACGTCCCATATTAAGTCTCCGAATTCCAGTAATAGTGGGTTGTTGGTCGTCCACCGTTATCATTGATAACTATTCCGGTGACATACTTGTGATCTAGCAGGACATCTAAGGCGTCTCGAACATCTTGGCGATCACTTAAACCAGCCCAGTTTTTTTGATGAATCTTTCTTAATGTAAAAGGGGATGCTAACTTTTTACGTCGACTAATAATAAGTTTAGCATTGCTAATACAGGCATTATTTGCGATTCCATACAAACGATTAGCATGACTAACAAAATAATCTGCAAAGTCCAAGGCTTTGGCTATAGCTGCTTCTCCAACATTTTCACCGGCCCGTTCTAACAGCTCAAATATTAATGCTAGCGCTGCAACGGTCTGTGGCATTTTTATGAGATGACTTTCAATTACGGGGTGAATATCTCCGCTTCTCGCTATTTTCTGTATTTCTTCCATCCATTCGATAAAGAGTTTCTGCGCAGATGGAGAAAAACGATAAGGGGAATCAATTGACTCTAGATTTGCTAATTTCTCAAAAGCAGATTGATATACAGAACTTGCTTGTTGATTTGGAGAACGATCCAGCCATTTCCAGTTAGATGAATCATCAGGCCATACTGTTAGTTGAAGTCGTTGAATAAGCCCATCATTGTCACGACCATTCATTGCCCCACGAATAAGCGGTGCTATCTTACTTGGCTGGATTCCGCCTATAATAGACAAAGTTGTTGATTTGATTTCTATGGTGCCTCGACCAATTCTATCGAACGTATATCTTCCATTTCCGTCAAAGCATTGAAGATAAAAAGCCCGGTCTGAAACACCATCTTCATTCAATAATTTTGCAAGCCAACCAGTCAGTTCATCTCGTTCCAACAACAAACCTGTCGGGTTTTCGTTTAAAAGCTCTCCTAGTTTTTCGACTGTGGAATCGTTAATAATTAATCGTGGTAAAGTAGGGCGACATAATGTTTCACTTTTGCCCTTCAATAAGTCAAACGCTTTTTCACGAGAACCACTTTTGATTGCTTTTTTGGCCTCGTCTTTTGCATTCTTTACCTCAATTTCAGCTATTTCGACTAATATCTTATGTTCGATGAGTTTTTGCTCATACTCCTTTTTATATTCATCCTGAATTTTGTATATTGGCCCCAATGCTGCCTTCATTGCAGGTGTTTTCATAGCAGAAGGGCGACCAATAATTGCTCCCCAAAGATTAGGTGTAACTTCCCAGTTATCGTTCTGTTTTGGACAAATAGATGCCTTGTTACCTAGCACTGACGAAAGAGCACACAAAGCAGTGACCGCCACATAGTCGGGTGGGCACTGCTGGCGTGCGGATACATCTTCGATATAAACACGAAGGCAATCAGGAAGTGATGCTAATGGTAGTGGCTGCACCTCAATTTTTTCATCAGGAAGTGGCTCTGGTTTAAGCTTTGGGGAGTCAGGGCTTAAAAGCTTATTCATGTGATACTCCCTTATTTCGATTAGCTGCGCGCCAACAAGCAAGGTCATTAAAATCTGATAGATTTGTGGGGGCATCTTTAGGCCACTGAGGTATCGCCAGTGATGCACCTGCCGCAATTGCTGCAGCACGTGCTTTGCTAGCCCCAGAGTTACCTTCTGTTAGACGATCATCATCTCCTGCAATAATTATTGATGCGGTAGGCCAACAATGTCGAGCCGCTATAGCTACGGCTTGCAAGTTTCCAGCATCAATCGCAGCAAGTACCAAGGAAGTAGATTCTTCTTCAGCGATAGAGCAACCGGTTGCCCAGCCCTCACAAATAATAACTCGAGTTGGTTTTGTTAATTCACCTGATACTGGTATAAAACATCCATGTTTTCGTCCGTCTTTCATGAGCAATTTGCGCCCATCAGGACTGATGAACTGCAAACTAGTCAATGTGCCGGAAAAATCTCTCACCGGTAGTACTAAGGATTTTTTACGAAGCCTCGCATTATTCACTTTGATGCCCTTACTTATAAGATAGGGATGATGAGTGAAATCAGTGTGTGATGAATTCCAAATTACAGATGCACTATTTGCTGCTGAAATCCGTTTGGCTTTAAGATTTGCTTCTGCCTTAATACGCGTTTGTTCGATTTGACGCATAAAGCTGGAATGTTCAGAACGTGAAAGTGGTTTGTTACGTTTGGCTTGCCAATTATGAGTAAATCCCGTTGACCAGTCGCCAAAGCAACCACCAAAACCATCATCAAATAGCTTACACCAACCAGCTCGATTACTATTGCGTTTACCAACGCCAGGAAAGCGGTGTAATTTACCCGGTTCAATAAATTTTGGTGGTTCAAGCCCAGTGGCTCGGATTGCATCGCAAAATTGGGATATAACATTATTCATCGTTATTTTCTCCAATACGATTGATCCAATCTGCTAATCTAATGGGGAATAGGCCCCATACAGCTAGAGTAGTGATAAACAATTTAAGTTGAGTGCTGCTGGTATTATTGCTGGTGTTTATAAGGGCAATTGGGGTAGGTGGTTGGCAGCCATTGCATCGCTTTGTTTTATCGTTCATATTCAATCCTTTTTTTCATTAGTTTTACGAATCAAATCGCGAATGTCTTCCACTCGCCATGCAGTAATGCGCGCACCAAGTGTTCGTACAGGTTGTGGATAGCGTCCAGATTTTACGCCGGCCCACCAAGTAGACTTACTCACGGGTATAATTGCTGGAATTGGTGGATCTACCTTAGGATTGCCAATAATTTGTAACAAGCGTAAATAGCCTGTTTCGGGAAGGTTATACATTTAAACTCACCTCTGATTGAAATCTTGGATTAAAATGTCCAGTAATTGATTTTATTGGACGGCCTCGACATATAGCCCAGAGTAGGTAACGGTAGAGAGATTAATGATTATAATATCAGTGAGTTACGAGTATATTGGATGGTAAAAAAGGTAATGCGAGGTAATTAAAAGCGAATTTTAGGTAAGAGTTTTGCGGAGCTATCTAGTCAGGTTCTATTGAATAGGTTGGGTCATTTAAATCAAAATCAGGATCGTGGTTTTCCAGAAATTCCTGTGTAGCATCTAGAGAGTTTGATCGATTGTCATCGTATTTAACCGCTCGTTTTTTTCCAGCAATTTTAGCTTTAATATCCTTTGGTATAGATAATTTAAAGACAGGTGCATACTTTACGAAAGGCGAGGCATTAACTTTAAAAGCCTTTCTAAGTATTTTGGATAGCTTTGTTAGTGCTCTTTTGCGTCCTTTAATCGAGCTGTCAAATTCCTTTTTCGCTAATTCGAAAAATACTATCCCTTGGGCATCTAGTGTTAGTTGATTTTTACGCATTAATTTTAGGTCGGACATTGATATAGTTGTGTTTTTACCTCTAGCTGATACTTTAAGCATCCAATTATCTGGGTCCAAGCGAATTTTAATTTCCGAAAACTGTAGCTTTTCCATGCAATGAAAAATTGTTAATGGATGAGACTTTTCTTTAGCATTAGATTTTTGAGCATTAATCTTGTCAGGAAAGAATGCCACGGGAAGTGGCCACGAATGTTCTTCCAAAAAAAAATTCAATTCAGTTAAATTGATATCAAAATCTCTGTTCCAATTTTCAAGGAAATCGTTCCATTGCCATTTTAATAGAGATCCTTTTCGAAATGTATTTAGCCCCAAAAGACCGCACCAAAGATAGATTAAATGGCGTTGTTTATCTGTTCTACAGAGAGTTAAATTAAATTTGTTTTTAAATTGAAGGAATAACACGTTTTCAGAGTTTATTTGGTATATTTTATCTATCATGGATTCGATTTTGTCTGAATGAACACCGTAGTAGGGGTCAAGAATCAAAAAATGATGTAGCTCTTTAAATCTCACATATAATTCATTTCCCTTTAACAGCTCTGGCGAATTCTCTGACAGCTGTTTTGCAAATCCCTCAAACACTAGATCATGCATATTCGGTTTCACATATGCAGCGATATTAAGTTCTCTATCTCCTGGTCTTTCAACAAGTAAATCCATGCGTTCTACCGAGTAAGCTTCATTAAAAGCGACTTCTAATTCGCTTAACCAAACAAAAGTGCTAGGCGGTAAGCATTCAACAGATTTACTACGCCATTTAGCGTAATGTTCATTTCTGGTCTTTTCAATTGCATCGATTGAATCACTTAAGGCATAAATATCAGCTACAAAAACATCCCACTCTTTGGGGAGCATTTCGTAATAATTTCCATCTGGACTTAAATGGAAGGCAGTGATTGAAACGACATAAATCTTATCTTCTTTGGCTAAAATCCGTGCGACAACATCAGGTGAAAATTTCCAACCAGTTACAAAGGGAATAAGTCGTACTGGTATAGCTTGACGATTTTCGATTGTGATGATTCGCATAGTTCTGGCCTAGCTAGATATTGGGTGCGGTAAAAATCAACGAACTCATGAGTTTATTAATGTTCATGATTTCCTTGGATTATATGGGACTTTGCAGTACATTACAGTATCAAAATTCAAGAAATGGAATCACGCTCAATAATCAATCATCTTTTAGGTGGTGGACGATGTGATAATGTATAGTGTGATTCTTAGCCAAATAAAAAGTATTTTTAATTTTTTACTACCAATTAAACACCACCGGAAGTAGTAAATGACTCTAACAACAAATTTCGACTTCTTAAAACACCACAACGAACTGTTATTCAAACAAGCAGAAACCTTCAAGCGTTGTTTCGTGCTTACCTCAAATACAACATTGGTAAATTTGCGCCAAGACAAGGCTTCACAAGTCTGGTCGTGCAAATTGCCCCGAATTATTAGGTGAGGTAT
>Ga0316207_10005832_pt1 | contig 10021 bp, 8 predicted proteins | sample 6weekpyrite_MG_FD_204943 | JGI IMG/M metagenome (GOLD analysis project Ga0316207, IMG submission 204943) | Microbial mat bacterial communities from mineral coupon in-situ incubated in ocean water Damariscotta River, Maine, United States -... | ecosystem: Environmental > Aquatic > Marine >...
GTCAGGATCTTGTGGATATAACTCTGGTGGCCAACATCCCAGACAATTCGGTCATCCGGAGTATTAAAGACGTAGTGCAGGGCAATACTGAGTTCAACCGTGCCCAGGTTGGCGGCGAGGTGCCCACCGGTCCGGCTCACGCTATCAATGAGAAATGCACGGATTTCAGCTGCGAGATCAGTCAATTGCCCTTCAGAAAGGGTCCGCAGGTCGTCCGGACAATTAATGTCCTTGAGCAACGGGTAGTGTTCGTTTGCAGCCATAATAGGGTTCATCACCTCAAAGTGGCCGGCAATGATCGGACTTTGACCGCAAACTTTCAAGGCCAGAGACGATATTAGGGTAATAAAACTGTCTGTTTCCGGGCTTTTTGGTCGGTTTAGTGGCTGCGTTCGATGATATAGCTGGATAACCAGCGTAACGGATCCGCTTTATCATCGAGAATGTCGAGCGCCTGTAAGGCATCCTGGTGCAGGTCAAGGGCCCATTTTTTTGCTTCGGCCATGCCCAGCAGGGCTGGGTAGGTCGATTTATTGCGCGCAATATCAGCACCCTGTGGTTTACCGAGTGTTTCAGTATCGCCTTCTACGTCGAGAATATCATCGCGAATCTGGAATGAAAGACCGATACATTTGGCGTATTTATCCAGCGCCTTGTGGGTAGCTTCAGGGCAATTGCCCGATAATGCGGCCATTTCAACACTGACACGGATCAGCGCGCCGGTTTTATGAATATGCATATTTTCCAGCTCTGCCAGCGACAGCGTCTTGCCCTCACTGGCAAGATCAATGGCCTGACCGCCGGCCATGCCGCGGGAGCCGATGGCCCGTGCCAGGCACTCAACCATATGAAGACGTTTATCACTGTTGGCCTGCATGGCCTGATCATGGGCGAGAATATAGAACGCCAGTGAATGCAGGGCATCGCCGGCAAGTACAGCCACGGCCTCATTAAAGGCCTTGTGACAGGTAGGTTTACCTCGGCGCAGGTCATCATCATCCATTGCCGGGAGGTCATCATGAATGAGTGAATACGCATGAATAATTTCTACCGCACAGGCAGGGCCATCCAGTACTTCAGGAGATAGACCAAGCGCATGACCCGTCAGGTAAACCAGCACCGCACGGACCCGTTTGCCACCATTGAGGACACTGTAACGCATCGCGGAGTGCAACTCTTCAGGGAGTGTCTGATCACTGGGCAGCCAGTGTTCAAGTGCCTGTTCAACGCGTTGCTGACATTCCTTGATGCGCTCTTTAAGAAGCTGGTTATCAGTCACCGTCGTCAAAGGTTTCCGGCTCCGCATCGGTATCCTGATCGAGCAGGATTTGGACCTTTTGCTCTGCTTCAGCAAGTGATTGTCGACAGGCGCGTGTCAGGGCAATACCACGTTCAAAGTCCTGAAGGGCATCCTCGAGCTTGGTTTCGCCTTGCTCCATCCGCTCAACAAGCGATTCGAGCTCAGCGAGGGCAGATTCGAAGTCAGCAGGTTCAATTTGTTTATTTGGTTTTTTTGGCACGATTGATATCTTTTATTTTAACCTTAAAGAGCATATTCTAAGTCATTCGCGCGTACGTTACAGCAGCGTGGCCATCAGCGTCAAACCCTTGTTGTGCATCATGTGCACTCATGGAGCGCTTGACAGTTTTGGGACGATGGTTTAGGTTTAGACTCAGTCTAATTATGGTCATAAGACCAATGACAACACTAAGTAATAATACATTTTGGAGGGAATCCGTATGGATCTTAAAGGCAGCAAAACCGAACAGAATTTGAAAGACGCATTTGCCGGTGAATCACAGGCAAACCGCCGTTACCTTTACTTCGCAGCCAAGGCTGACGTTGAAGGCTACAACGATGTTGCCACGGTTTTCCGTTCAACAGCTGAAGGTGAAACAGGCCATGCCCACGGTCACCTTGAGTACCTCGAAGCGGTCGGCGATCCGGCGACTGGCCTGCCAATTGGTGGTACCTCAGACAACCTGAAGGCATCAATTGCAGGTGAAACTCACGAGTACACTGACATGTACCCGGGTATGGCCAAGTCAGCACGTGAAGAAGGTTTTGACGAAATCGCTGATTGGTTTGAAACCCTGGCCAAGGCCGAGCGTTCACACGCTAATCGCTTCCAGAAGGCCCTGGATACACTCGACGCCTAAAGCATAGTCGGTTGTATGGTTGTTTGTCAGGGCCGGCTTTTTGCCGGCCCTGACGTCTGTAACGCAGTATATCGATTCAAGGAAGTCATACTATGAGTACGCCGGTTCGTGAAGGCAGTCTTGAAGCACCGACTCGTCATCCGCTTGACTGGAAGAACGAAGCCTTCTGGGATGAAGATGATTTATTCAAGGAACTAGAACGTATCTATGACATTTGTCATGGCTGCCGCCGCTGTGTAAGCCTGTGTAACAGTTTCCCAACGCTGTTTGACCTTGTTGACGAATCCGACACGATGGAAGTCGATGGTGTTGCGAAAGAAGATTACTGGCAAGTCGTTGATCACTGCTACCTGTGTGACCTGTGTTACCTGACCAAATGCCCGTACGTGCCACCACACGAGTGGAACCTTGATTTCCCGCACACGATGTTACGTGCCAAGGCACAAAAATTCCGTAAGCAGGGTGCGAGTACGCGTGACAAGATCCTGTCTGCAACCGACAGTGTCGGAACACTTGCTGGTGTCCCAATCGTCTCTGGTATCGTGAATACGGCGAATCGCAATGGTGCGATGCGTAAATTGCTGGCCAGCACGCTTGGTGTCCATGCAGATGCTGTCGTGCCCACCTATCACTCAAAAACGTTGCGCAAACGTGTCACCAATAATGGACTGGATGCAGATAGCTATAAAGGGACCGAGCATACGCGTGGCCGCGTCGCCTTGTTTGCTACCTGTTACGGGAATCATAACGCGCCTGAGTTGGGTGAAGACCTGTTGGCGGTATTTGCGCATAACAACATCCCCGTCAGCCTGGTCGACAAGGAGCAGTGCTGTGGAATGCCGAAACTGGAACTAGGCGACCTGGATGCTGTTGAGAAGGCAAAAAATGTCAATATCCCTGAGCTTGTGAAGATGATTGATGCAGGTTGGGATATTGTCGCGCCGATACCTTCCTGTGTGTTGATGTTTAAACAGGAATTGCCTCTGATGTTCCCAGATGATGCTGATGTGCAGAAGGTTAAAGCGGCGATCTATGACCCGTTTGAATACCTGATGCTGCGCCATAAAGACGGTCTTCTCAAAACCGATTTCGCAACGGGGCTTGGTAAGGTCAGTTATCATGTGGCGTGTCATCAGCGCGTGCAGAAGATAGGTATGAAGACCCGCGATGTGTTGCAGCTTGTACCTGCAACCGACGTAGAGGCAATTGAACGCTGTTCCGGTCATGATGGAACTTACGCAGTGAAAAATGAATTTCATGAAATCTCGATGAAGATAGCAAGGCCCGTTGTAAATAAGGTCAAAAACACCCAACCGGATCACTATTCAAGCGATTGTCCGATGGCAGGTGAGCAGATTGCCAATGGTCTTGATGATGGATCAAAACCAGAACATCCTCTGAGCCTGCTCCGCAAGGCGTATGGTATTTAACCTAAAGTGAAAAGATGATGAGCAAATTATCCCGTGAAAATTTAATGAACCTTGAAACCTATGCGGCTGAACGTGCTGATTTTCGTGCCAGGGTCATGTCGCATAAGAAGAATCGCCAGCTGCTACTCGGTGATCACTGCACACTGTATTTTGAAGATACGCTGACTATCCAATACCAGGTACAGGAAATGCTACGCATTGAGCGTATTTTTGAAGCGGATGGAATAAATGAAGAACTTGAAGCCTACAATCCGTTGATCCCAGACGGCTGTAACTGGAAGGCAACATTCATGATCGAGTATGTGGATGTCGCAGAACGTCAAGCGGCGCTGGAAAAAATGCTTGGGATCGAAGACAAAGTCTGGATGCAAGTCGCTGATTTTGATCGTATCTATGCGATTGCTGATGAAGATCTTGAACGCAGTGATGATACCAAGACGTCGGCGGTTCACTTCATGCGGTTTGAATTGACACCCGAAATGGCCAATGCAGTGAAGGGCGGTGCCTCGATATCAGCCGGTATTGATCATCCTGCATACACGACCAGCGTTGAACCATTATTGGCGCCGACCCGGGACAGCCTCGCTGCAGACCTGGCTTGAATTAAGAGAAAAGGGTGCTTTGACCTTCGCGCTGGGCACGGTACACTGTCAGGGTTATGAGAACGTCTACGTCACTGTCCTGCTGCTTGTACCTGTTCGGCACTATTGTTGCCTCTCCGTGTTTTTCTCAAGACGGCCCGGATTCAGATCTGCCTGATTTAGGTGGTTATATTGAAGGGCCAAAGTGGCAGGAGGGAAATACCTCGTTGCCGCCGTACCCACAAGCTGATCACCTCCTCAAGTTAGATATCGATCGAAGTGGACAGCGTTTCAATTATTTTATCGACAGTAAAAGTATTGAGACCACAGACTCGGGCGTGGTGCGCTATACCGTTGTTATCGAGTCAAACAGTGGTTCTAAAAATGTACTGTACGAAGGTATTCGCTGTTTGACAGATGAATACCGTACCTATGCCTATGGCACAAGCAGTGGTGAATTTTCAGCAGCACGTACCTCAACGTGGACGGAGATCAGGGATACGGATGTGATGAAACACCGTGATGGCCTGTTAAAACTTTATCTTTGTAGCGATCAGCAAATTTCTTTAAAACCTACAACAATCCTGCAAAGAATACGCTATCCGGAAGATTTCCAGAATAGCGGTGACAGAGATTTTTAGTTTTGTGAAAATAATAAAAAGAGCCAGTGCATGAGCAAAAGCTATGATGCCGCCTCGATCGAGGTACTAAGCGGTCTTGATCCAGTTCGTAAACGCCCGGGTATGTATACGGACACGACGCGCCCAAACCATCTCGCACAGGAAGTCATTGATAACAGTGTCGACGAGGCACTTGCCGGTCACGCCTCAAAGATTGAAGTTACCCTCTACAAGGATGGGTCTCTTGAAGTTAAAGATGACGGTCGCGGCATGCCCGTTGATAAGCACCCGAAAGAAAAGATTCCCGGGGTCGAGGTCATCCTGACTCGACTGCATGCTGGCGGTAAATTCTCGAACAGTAATTACCAGTTCTCAGGTGGTCTGCATGGTGTTGGTGTATCTGTCGTCAATGCCCTATCAAAGCACCTTGAAATCTGGATTCGTCGTGGTGGCAAGGAATACAACATTGCCTTCAAGCACGGTAAGACAGCGTCGAGGCTTGAGACTATCGGTAAGGTTGGGCAGCGCAATACCGGCACGACATTGCGCTTCTGGCCCGATGCGAAATACTTTGATTCAGTAAATTATTCTCTACCACGTCTTATGCACGTGTTACGAGCCAAGGCGGTTCTTTGTCCTGGGCTGGAGGTTGTGTTTAAGGATGAGAAGGCCAAAGATTCAGTTACCTGGTGTTACCAGGATGGTCTGAAGGACTACTTGCAGGAATCATTTGGCAAACACCCTGTAGAACCAGAAGAGCCGTTTATGGGTTCGATGCAGGGGGAACAGGAGGCGGTTGATTGGGCGGTGTCCTGGTTGCCAGAAGGTGGTGAACTGGTCGCAGAGAGTTACGTAAACCTGATTCCAACCGTACAGGGGGGGACTCACGTCAACGGCCTGCGTACCGGCCTGACCGAAGCCATTCGCGAATTTTGCGAGTTCCGCAAGCTGCTGCCACGTGGTGTGAAGCTCACACCTGAAGATGTCTGGGACCGCTGCAGTTACATCTTGTCACTAAAACACCATGACCCGCAGTTCTCGGGTCAGACCAAAGAGCGTCTGTCTTCGCGTGAGTGTGCCGCATTTGTCTCGGGTGTGGTGAAAGATGCCCTGAGCATGTGGTTGAACCAGCACCCCGAAGCCGGTGAACGCATTGCAATGCTGGCCGTAACCAATGCCCAGAGCCGTCTTGCTGCAGGCAAAAAGGTTGTGCGTAAGAAGGTCACCACCGGGCCGGCTTTGCCAGGCAAACTGGCGGACTGCAGCGTGCAGGACCTGAGTCGCAGTGAATTATTCCTGGTGGAAGGGGATTCAGCAGGGGGCTCGGCTAAGCAGGCACGTGATCGTGAGTTCCAGGCCATCATGCCGTTACGCGGTAAGATCCTGAATACCTGGGATGTTGCGTCGACGCAGGTGCTCGCTTCACAGGAAGTTCATGACATCAGTGTCGCGATTGGTGTTGAACCAGGCTCAGATAACATTTCGGGTTTGCGGTATGGTCGCGTCTGTATCCTCGCGGATGCTGACTCCGACGGGCTGCATATCGCGACCTTGTTGTGCGCGCTTTTTTTACGGCATTTCCGCCCACTTGTAGAAGGTGGCCATATCTACGTGGCGATGCCGCCATTGTATCGTGTGGATGTGGGTAAGAGTGTCTATTACGCACTGGATGATGCAGAACTGCAGGGTATCCAGGACCGCATCAAGGCAGAAAAGAAGCGCGGCAAGGTCAACGTGCAGCGCTTTAAAGGTCTTGGTGAAATGAACCCGATGCAGTTGCGCGAGACTTCGATCGCACCGGACACACGTCGGCTGGTACGCCTGACAATTGATCCAAAAGACAAAGCCAGCCAGATGATGGATATGCTGTTGTCAAAGAAACGTGCGGCTGATCGAAAGAAATGGCTGGAAACAAAGGGCGATCTCGCCAAGGTAAATTAGTAACAGGATTCGATTCCCCGTATGGCTGGTAAACGCAAAACACCTAAAAAGAAAAAGTCTGAAAGCGTCGATACTCCAAGTGCCGAGCTTGATTTTGAGGGCATTGAAGAATTATCGCTGCGCGATTTTACTGAGAGTGCCTATCTTGATTACTCAATGTACGTCATCCTTGACCGTGCATTGCCGCATATTGGTGATGGTTTAAAGCCTGTTCAACGTCGCATTACTTATGCCATGTCAGAGCTGGGTCTATCGGCAACTTCAAAATATAAAAAATCTGCACGTACAGTCGGTGACGTATTAGGTAAATTCCACCCCCATGGTGACAGTGCCTGTTATGAAGCCATGGTACTTATGGCGCAGCCATTTTCGTACCGTTACCCAATTATCGATGGCCAGGGTAACTGGGGATCACAAGATGATCCGAAATCATTTGCGGCAATGCGTTACACAGAATCAAAACTCACGCCCTATGCACAGGCACTGTTAAGTGAGCTTGACCAGGGAACGGTAGACTGGGTACCGAATTTTGACGGTACCATGCGTGAACCCTCGCTGTTACCCGCACGTGTACCGAATATCCTGCTTAACGGTACGACGGGTATTGCGGTCGGGATGGCAACGGATATCCCACCTCATAATCTTCGCGAAGTGGTGTCTGCATGTATTCACTTGCTTGATAATAGTCGCGCCAGTGTTGAAGAGCTGTGCAAACACGTTAAGGGACCAGACTACCCAACCGAAGCCGAGATTATCTCCACAAACTCCGAGATTCGCGAAGTCTATGAAACGGGGCATGGCAGTATTCGTATGCGTGCGCGTTACGAAATGGACAGTGGTGAAATCATCCTCACCGCACTGCCGCACCAGGTCTCAGGCGGCAAAATTCTTGAGCAGGTTGCCGGCCAGATGACGGCCAAGAAATTACCCATGGTTGAAGACCTGCGCGATGAATCTGATCATGAAAATCCAACGCGACTCGTCATCGTGCCACGTTCAAACCGGGTCAATGTTGAAGAATTGATGGCGCACTTGTTTGCGACCACAGATCTTGAGCGTACCTATCGCGTCAACCTGAATATGATCGGTATAGATGGTCGGCCAGGTGTTCGTAATATAAAAGAAATTTTATCGGAGTGGTTACAATACCGTATTGCAACCGTTACACGCAGACTCGAAAACCGCCTTGAAAAAGTCCTTGATCGGTTACATGTCCTTGATGGTTTATTGGTTGCGTACCTGAATATTGATGAGGTTATCCGGATCATCCGCAGTGAGGATGAACCCAAGCCAGTGCTCATGAAGCGGTTCAAACTGTCAGACAGACAGGCCGAAGCGATCCTTGAGTTGAAACTGCGTCATCTTGCCAAGCTTGAAGAGATGAAGATCCGTGACGAGCAAAAAGAACTCGCCAAGGAAAAAGACTACCTCGAGAAAACACTGGGTTCAAAGGCGCGATTAAAGACACTCATCAAGAAAGAACTCAAAGAAGATGTTGAAAAATATGGCGATGACCGACGCTCGCCGATTGTTGAGCGAGCTGCCGCACAGGCCATGGATGAAAGCGTACTCGTTAGTGCTGAGCCGGTAACCGTTGTATTGTCGAAGAAGGGCTGGATCCGCGCGGCCAAGGGGCATGAGGTTGAACCACAGGGACTCAACTTCAAAGCAGGTGATGCCTACCGAGATGCTTGCTGCGGGCGCAGTAATGAACAGAGTGTGTTTATCGACTCAACAGGGCGTGTCTATACCGTTACAACTCATACACTGCCTTCTGCACGTGGTCTCGGTGAACCTTTGTCGGGTCGAGTCAATCCGCCTGATGGCGCCACATTTGAAGGCGTCATGATTGGTAAACCGGACGATAAATTCCTGGTAGCAAGTACATCTGGTTACGGTTTTATTACCCGCCTGGGTGACCTGTATGCGAAGAACAAAGCCGGCAAGAGCATGCTCAATACAGGCAAGTTTGCCAAGACACTCGGCATCTCACGTGTCAAGGATATGGAAGAAGACTGGGTGGCCATTGTCAGCAGTGAAGGTCACTTGTTGATCATTGATGCAGCAGAGCTACCCGAAATGTCACGTGGCAAGGGTATCAAGATGCTTAACATCCCATCGAAGAAGCTCAAAGAAGGTGAAGAATTTGCCTGTGCCATGGCCGTGATAACAGGTGATCAAAAGTTGCGTATCCAGGCCGGTAAGAAACACGTCACCCTGAGCCAGGCAGATATGGAACATTATATGGCCGAGCGGGGTAAGCGTGGACGTAAATTACCACGTGGTTTCCAGAAAGTAGATGCAATCAGCGCGGTTGAAAAATAATCAGTTAACCTGCACTGAATTGGTGCAGGGTACGTGGGTATTATTATTTTTCTGCTCGTTTCGGTTTTTCTTATAGATTGATTTCTCAGGTAAAACATCTGTCTGACGATAGCTATTCAGTATATGTTCTACTACATTTAGTTTTATCACTTTAGGCAGGTCCAATTGGCGGAGGATAGGTTGTGTCTATGTATCAGCATCAGACTCGATGTAGTGTGGTATTGACGGTATTGTTATTACTTTCCAGTAATATCGCGATGGCCAGTGCCAACACTGCGACGACTAAACATACGCTTAGGATGGGCGTTTTCCCCATTGTGAGCAGTATTGCACTGTTTAAGCGTTTTGCTCCGCTAAAGGATTACATTGAAAAACAAATCGGCCGGGAGATAAAGCTTGAGACCGCTCGAGACTTCCCAACGTTTGTTCGTCGCACAGCAGATAAGCACTACGATATCGTGATTACTGCACCACACTTTTCTGTATTGGCGGCAGATAGTGGTGACTACAGGATCGTTGCAAGGCCTAAGCGAGACCTTGTTTCATTGATCGTGGTGGAAAAAAACAGTTCGATAAATGAGTTATCCCAACTTGCCGGAAAACGGGTGGCAACGCCACCTTCCCCTGCACTGACTACGCGTTCCAGCAAAGATTACCTCGCTGACAAGCTAGGGTTAAAGGGACGTAACGCGCCAAAATACCAAGCGCACAAGAGTCACAATGCCGCTTACCAATCCACGCTCGTTAACAATACCGATGCAGCAATCGTTTCGATTAACGCAGTAAACAAAGCCCTCGATAAGGGAATACCGTTAAGAATTATCGGTAAGATCCCGGCACTACCTGCCATGGCAACCCTTGTATCTGCCCAACAACCAGACCCACTCGCCTTGAAGGTGGAGGAAGCATTGGTGGGGATGGAAGCATCTGAAGAAGGGCGCGCTGTACTAAAAAAAGTTGGTTT
>Ga0316207_10005833_pt1 | contig 10020 bp, 7 predicted proteins | sample 6weekpyrite_MG_FD_204943 | JGI IMG/M metagenome (GOLD analysis project Ga0316207, IMG submission 204943) | Microbial mat bacterial communities from mineral coupon in-situ incubated in ocean water Damariscotta River, Maine, United States -... | ecosystem: Environmental > Aquatic > Marine >...
GCATCACCCATATTTTTATAGGCATCTACTACGCCTTGAGCAACTCGATCACAACGAACGATTCCTCCAAAAATATTGATCAATATTGCTTTTACATTATCATCTTTAAGGATAATTCTAAATGCTTCTTCTACACGTTTAGCATCCGCTGTACCACCTACATCAAGGAAATTAGCAGGTTCTCCACCAGCTTGCTTGATTAAATCCATTGTTGCCATTGCAAGGCCAGCTCCATTTACCATACATCCTACATTACCATCTAAGTCGACATAGTTAAGTCCTACTTCATTAGCTTCAACCTCAATTGGGTTTTCTTCGCGGATATCACGCATATCTACATAATTCTTATGGCGATATAATGCATTATCATCGATAGTAACCTTAGCATCAACTGCCATGATCTTATCATCACTTGTTTTTAAAACAGGATTGATCTCAAACATAGAAGAATCAGATTTTACGTATGCAGTATATAATGCCATTACGAACTTCGTCATCTCTTTAAATGCACCGCCACTTAATCCTAAGTTAAAAGCAATACGTCTAGCCTGAAATGGTAGCAACCCAACAGAAGGATCAATTTCTTCTGTAAAGATTAAGTGTGGAGTTTCTTCCGCCACAGTTTCTATATCCATTCCACCTTCTGTAGAATACATAACCATATTACGACCTGTAGTACGATTTAATAATACAGAAACATAAAATTCGTCTGGTTCACTATCTCCAGGATAATATACATCTTCCGCTACTAATACTTGGTGTACTTTTTTTCCTTCAGCAGATGTCTGAGGAGTAATCAAATTCATTCCGATGATTTGTCCTGCTATATCTTCTACTTCCTGAAGGTTTTTAGCAAGTTTTACTCCACCACCTTTTCCTCGACCACCTGCGTGTACTTGTGCTTTGATCACATGCCATCCAGTACCTGTCTCAGCAGTTAGTTGTTTTGCAGCAGCAACTGCTTCTTTTGCATTCTGTGCAACAATACCGCGCTGGATACGCACACCAAAGCTGCTTAATATCTCTTTACCCTGATATTCGTGTAAGTTCATAGTCTTATTTTTTACCTTTTCAATAGGAGTCCCAAAAATAGCAAAAGTGAAGTTACTGTGCCAATCTTTTATGGTAAAAAAAGTTATATTGAAATAGTGGTCATATTCTCTAAAAATTAACCACAAAAATTCTCCAAAATTAAATCCTAATTCAATTATAATTCGAAATCCTCGAAATCCAAAGGATCAAAGTTTTTAAAGTGTCCATTCATCTTAATTACCTCTTTAGCACGATTCATTTCCCTAACCACCGGAATCGTAATTTTAAGGTGACCAATAAGGTAATTAAGGCGTTCTAATTCACTTCTTAATTTTAGTAAATGATATTCCTGATGTAAGGCTAAGCCAACTTTATGCGCAACCTGATAACTTATAAATGGGATATTAAAAATCGGAGGTTTTTCAATGGTTAACTCTACATACAAAATAGCGATATTCTTTAATAATTCTTCCTGAAGTTCTTCTACTCCATTCTCTCTATCCTCTAAATACTCAACTTCTCCTCCTGCATATAGTTTGCCAGGTAATTGTTTATGAAAACTCTTAATTCTAAAAACTCTCGTACCGATACAAACCACATCACTAGAACCATTAGGATATCTTTTTTCAACTTTTTGTAAAGTAACCTCAGTACCATATTCTAATTCCTTATCAATATAAGTAGGTACTCCAAAAGAGATCCCTTCACCTTCACAATCGGTTATTAATTGCTGATATCGTTCTTCGAAAATATGAAGTGGTAACCTTTCTCCTGGATATACTACTAGTTGTAATGGAAAGAGTGGTAACATTTTTTATTTTAAAAATACTAAATAATGACTACTTATAATGTATCATATCAGTTCAAAAATAGAAAATTCGTTATTTGAAGCTTATTTTTTTTAGGTTTACATAATTTTATACTAATTACGCGGCGCTTAGAGATAATCTATAGTAAAAATGGTAATTTGGTACCCTTAATTTTAATTGAAATGGAAAACGCAAATTTATTAGCAATCGCAAAAGAGTTTGGGAGTCCTGTATATGTTTATGACTCCGAAAAAATTGTTTCACAGTATGAACGCCTAACCAATGCTTTTAAACAGGTGAAACATGTAAAACTCAACTATGCTGTCAAGGCATTGTCTAATCTTGCGATATTAAAACTAATGAATTCATTAGGCGCTGGATTAGACACCGTATCCATTCAAGAAGTTACATTGGGATTACAAGCAGGAGTTGCACCTGACAATATTATTTTTACTCCCAACGGAGTTTCCTTGGAAGAAATTGAGAAGGTTTCAGAAATGGGTGTCCAAATAAATATTGACAACCTTTCTATTCTAGAACAGTTCGGAACAAAACATCCAGATGTACCTGTTTGCATTAGAATCAATCCACATGTGATGGCTGGAGGACATAGTAAAATTTCTGTAGGCCATATTGATAGTAAATTTGGTATTTCTATTCATCAGATTCCTCACATTCTTAGGATTGTGGAAAATACTGGTATGAATATTAATGGTATTCATATGCATACGGGAAGTGATATTTTGGATATTGATGTATTTCTATATGCCAGTGAAATATTATTTGATACCGCTAGAAACTTCAAAAATCTGGATTTTATAGATTTTGGAAGTGGTTTTAAGGTTCCTTATAAGGAAGGAGATATTGAGACTAACATTGAAGAGTTTGGAGAAAAACTTACGAAACGTTTTAATGATTTTTGTAAAGAATACGGCAAAGAATTAACTCTCGGATTCGAACCAGGAAAATTCTTAGTGAGTGAGGCTGGATATTTTCTTGCAAAAGTAAATGTGGTAAAACAAACAACTTCTACTGTTTTTGCAGGAATTGATAGTGGTTTCAATCACCTTATAAGACCTATGCTTTATGACTCTTATCACGAAATTATAAATATTTCAAACCCTGAAGGTAGAGAGCGTTTTTATTCTATTGTAGGATATATTTGTGAAACCGATACTTTTGCTACAAATCGACGAATTTTAGAAATTACAGAAGGAGATATTCTAGCTTTCAAAAATGCTGGTGCCTATTGTTTTTCTATGGCTAGTAATTATAATTCTCGTTTCCGCCCAGCAGAAGTACTATGGCATAATAATCAAGCACATTTAATACGTAAGCGCGAGACTTTTGAAGATCTTACTAAAAATCAAATAGATGTAGATATATTTTCTAAAGTTACGGAGCCAGCTTCATAAATAGAAATGTAATATAAAAAAAGCATCTGGATTATATTCAGATGCTTTTTTCTTTTTCGTAGACTATTTTTCAATAAACCTATTCTTTCATACCTGGTTGAATTATAGAGAAGTTTTCATTTTTTTTAGCCTCATCCACCATTCTTTTTACATCGGCAAGCAATTCCTTTGCATTGTATATAATACCATCTTTAATTGTATACTGAACGCCTCCAGCTCTAATCACTTTATTCTCTTTTGTTAATCGAATTGCTCCAGTGCCATAAAGTACTTTTAGGTTTTTAAGAGGGTTTTCTTTTACCAATACAAAATCAGCTAATTTACCTACCTCAACAGATCCAATTTTATCAGAAAGTCCTAAAGCTTCAGCTCCATTTAATGTCGCTGCTCTGATCACTTCGAGAGGATGAAAACCGGCTTCTCTTAATAACTCTAATTCTCTAACATAGGCAAAACCATATAACTGAAATATAAACCCAGAATCCGATCCTGTAGTAACTCTTCCTCCTCTGTTTTTATATTCATTTATAAATGTCATCCATAAACGGTAATTTTCTTTCCAAACTACCTCTTGCTCAGTTCCCCAATCATGCCAATAAGAACCATGTGAAATTTTACTAGGTTGATAGAACTTCCATAAAGAAGGCAAAGTATACGTTTCATGCCATTCTGCTCTTCGTGCTCTTTGTAGATCTCTACTGGCTTCGTAAATATTAAAAGTAGGATCTAAAGTAAAGTCTAATTGCAAAAGCTCATTCATTACTTCATTCCAATGATCGGAATATGGTTTAGCAGCTTGTTTCCATAATTTTCCGGCTTCTTCAAATCTATGTTGTTCGTTCTGATAGTTATAATCCAAAGGATAATGCTGAATGGTTTTATCCTCAAACAATGCTTCAGGTAATCCATACCAATGCTCCATAGTAGTTAACCCAGCTCTTGCTGAATTTAGAACATTCCAACGAGCAACATCTGTTTGAGCATGATGACAAGCAGAACCTAAACCCAGTTTTTTATTCTCATCAAGCGCCGCTTTCATAATTTCTGGAGCAGCTCCAAAAAACTTTATCCCATCTGCCCCTTTTTTAGCATTTTCCCGAACCCAATTTCTTGCCATTTCCGGAGTACTAATAGCCTCTTTACTTCCTTGTCCAAAACCGGTATAGGCATAAATACGTGGAGCTACAATTTCATTTTTTTCGCTTGCTTTTTTAAGTTTTAATGTCCAATCAATTCCTCTTCCACTAGGTTCTCTTACAGTGGTAATTCCATGAGCCATCCACAATTTAAATACATAGTCCGAATCAGCTCCTTGTGTAACTCCACCGATATGTCCATGCATATCCACAAATCCCGGTAAAAGGTACATCCCTTCAGCATTCAGCTCTTTTCCACCAGGTTTTAGTTTCGGTCGTTTAGAATCCTCTATTTCAACTCCAGGATAACCAACAACTGCAATGTCTTTAATTATATTTTTTTCTACAACGATATCCACAGGACCTCTTGGAGGAGCACCATTACCATTAATCAAAGTAACTCCTCTAATAATAAGTTGGGAATATGGACCTTTACTAAACTCTTGTGAATAAACTTTCTGATTAAGGATCATAGAAAAAATAAACAATCCGATGATTACTCTATATACTTTCATGTAAAAAACGATTTATGCGATAACAGATTACTAACAATCTATCTGCAGAACTAAAGTTACCCAATTCTTTATGGAATCATAAAATTTCAAACAAAAGTTTGAATCGAGTTGTAAAAAAAATGTCTATAAGCACCTGAAAATCAGTTTTTTTAAACCTTCTATTAACTAAAATTAAGATGGATTTTTCTTATTTTTAATAAAACACCTAATCATATCGTCTTTATTATGAAAAAACTACAGTGGAATTCATTTACCAAAAAGATATATATTCATGCTTCAGCAAAGAAGTTGTATGATTTATGGGCAACAAAAGATGGCATTACTTCTTGGTTTCTAAGAGAAGCAGAATATATTTCATTAGCAGGTAACAAAAGAAAACTTTCTGAACATTTTCAAAAAGGAGATTCATATACCTGGTATTGGCACAATTGGGATGACAAAGAAGAAGGAGAAATTCTTGAAGCCAATGGACAGGATTATATAGAACTACAATTTGGTGGTTGCAAAGTCTCTGTCAAATTAGAGGAAAAAAACAATATCACTGTTGTGATTCTTACTCAATTTGAAATTCCAGAAGATGATGATAGCAAACTGAAATTACATTATGGATGCAGCAATGGATGGACTTTTTGGCTTACTAACCTAAAAGCCTATGTAGAACATGGAATTTTACTAAATGAGAAAGAGATCGATTTACGAAAAAATGAACTTGCTGGATATCAATTTGTAAACATGTAGCATTACAGTTTTCTTATATTTCTTATCAAGTATTCAAGTCCATTTAGCTTTAGTTCATAGACTGTTTGCATCTGCTGACCAAGAGTTCCTTTAGGAAATCCTTTATTATGGTACCAAACGATATAATGTTCTGGTAAGTCAATAAGATATCGGTCTTTGTATTTACCAAAAGGCATTTTGGTATTGGCAAGCTTGATTAAAAAATCCTTCTGAGATTGTGGATCCATAAATTATAAAAGCAAAATAAATTTATTTGGTATAAGCTCCATAATACCTCATTAAATTTTTAACCTTTTTCTCCCATTTTTTCTGATCAGTCCTATTTTTAGAATGGTCGGTTTCTAAATCATATTGCTCTTGCATATTAATTCTCATCCGCTCTACTCTTTTGTACATCTTATTAAGATCTTTACGAACATTCTTACCTGGTTTATACTCTTTCAATTTCTTTCGCATAATTCTAGCATGTAATTCTGAAATATCAAAGTGTAGTTGCTCGTGTAGTAATAAGTATTTGGTAGACTGACCTTTTTTTACCCATGACAATGACGGGTAACAAAAGCTGTCCACTTCGTACTTCAATTCAATTTTCCCATAATCCTTACTGATAGACCATTGGTAAGTTATACCTGTATTGACGCTAGCATCAAAATTACTGTCCCATTTAGGTTCTCCTCTAAAATCTGACCAATCTAACTTACTCTTTTCTGCATAAGAAAAACGCTCTACATATCCATGATTAGCAAAAACTAAAACTAAGAGAATAGTAAAAAATTTACCCATAATTGCAATAATTATGCCCTGCTAAAAGTTGTTTTTTTTCCATTTCAGTATCTAAATATACAATACGGGGCAAGTATTGATAATTCTTACTCAAATAGGCTTTATTTATCTAAGATATACGTATTGTGTATATCTATCCCAATCGAAACAATTTTTCCAAAATCTAGTAATTACTTTAGTTTATTAAAATCGTCTTTTAACTGTTATACAATTTTCGTACCACGACTTCAAAATCAGTCGAAAATCTACACTAAAGTTTACTCAAGTTTTGTTTTTATTTATAAAAACAAAACAATTCAGAATCTAAAAATAAAAAAAATGATTTTAAAATCAACTGTAAAATTCATTATTGATGAAATAAATTTTATTCTATTACAGTTAGTTTCAGTTCATCATCAAATTTAATTATATAAGAAGCTTTGTTATAATAACCTCCTAATAGCTTTTTGGCATAATTAAATTTATTTTCTACATACTCCGTCGTACCTTCAAAAGTTGCTGCATGATATAAATCGTCTGCTGCACCTAATCGCATCAAAATATCATAAGTAATATCAAACCCTCTAACCGTATACTTACTTGGTATAGTTCCATATTGTTTTTTATATCTTGCAACAAACGGAGTCATTCTAGTCTCATCATAATTATCAAAATCCTTATCTATTGATGGATAATGTAAATGTAGTTTAGATAAATATTCATTTTTCACACTATCATCTTCAAATGCATCATCCTTATCAGTTGTATACAATGTTATCTTATGACTTTCTGCTTTTGCATTCAGTAAGGTTGTTACATTACTAACCATGGCTACATCATCAGACTCTAAAAACACCCAATTTGGTTTATCTTTTGCTAAAACTTTATTTAGATGTAATTCATACAAGTAATTACCTTCTTCAATTTTTGGAATTTTAGCATCCGGAAACTTCGCTAACAACTTATTCTTTATTTCTTCAAATTTCTTTTTCCCTTGTTGAACAATAATGACAATATTTTTATCAGTAGAATCCTTTTCTACATATGCTATCAATTTATCCTGAAGCATAATATCTGTCGGTCTAGTTTGAAAAAAATTACTATACAATTTAGATTCTCTGTTAGAAATTGGAGAAAACACCGGTGTTTCATATTTTTTTAACTCTGCTGCTACCGCTTCTACATTAGCCTGATACAAAGGGCCAATAACCGCGTCCATCTCATCAAAATTATTTTGATCAATCAACGTTTTTATGTGAGGTGTATTATTATTTCTTTGTGTATCAAAAACCATCAAATCAATGCTAAGGCCTCTAGTCTTTGCTGAATCCACCGCAATCTGAACACCTTTATAAAAATCCAATGCAACCTGTACACCTCGACTTTTTTTAATGAATTCTTCAGTTTTCTGTCGTGCATCAAGATCAAGTGTATCTAATCCAAACGGAAGCATTATTGCTAATTTCTTCTTTTTATAATTAGACAACATATTCTCCAACTTGAGGTATTTACCTTCAGGAAAATCAATAGTCAAAGAATCTATTTCACCTCTTTTGGGAAGTGTGATAACCATCCCTGCTTTAAGACCATCTCTTAAATATGGGTTCATATTAAACAAAGAATCCGAAGAAATTTCGGTTCTTTTAAGAATACTATATATCGTCTCTTTAGGTTGAACTTCATACAATTCAAATTCTGGTTCAATTACCTCTTCTAAAGGAACAAAAATAGTCGTAGGAACAATAATTTCCATACCAATAGGAAAATTAGGATCCATCTCCGGATTGAGTTGATTCAATTCACCTACTGTAATTCCATGTCTTCTGGCAATGCTATATCTTGTTTCCTTAGGTTTTACAATATACTTTATTGTTGTAGAAACTCTACTACTTAAAGTATCTTTAGGCGTTTCAACTTCTACAACTGTCTCTTCTGCGTATATAGGAATTCTTAGTTTATCGCGTTTTCGAATTTGTTCAGAATATAATCTTTTGTTATGCTTTTTGATATCATCTATCGTGATATCGTATTTCTGCGCAATTCCATATAAAGTTTCTTTTCGTCTTACTTTATGGGTTTTAAATCTAACTATTTGACGTATTTCCTCTAATGGTTTTATGCTATCTAATACAGGATCACTAACATTTTCTGTAGGAGTATTTGTATTCTCTTCATTTGGTTTTTCCAGAATTGAAACCCGTAAAATCTGTCCTAGATTAATACCATTAACTGCATCAGGGTTTAATGTATAAATTGCCTCTGGCGTAGTATCGTATTTTTTGGAAAGATTATAAACAGTATCTCCATCTTCGACAACATGAACATTATATTCTTCGTCATCGACTACAGGAATGGCCAGAATCTGCCCTTCTTTAATTCCTTCTTTTGCCGTTGGATTTATTTTATAAATTGCCTCTGGAGTTGTATTATAGCGTTTCGCAATTCTATACACATTTTCTCCCTGAGCAACTTTATGACTCTTATACTGCTGAGCAAAACCAATATTGGTAATAAAAAGCACAAAAAAGAACAACAATATTTTTTTCATTCGATTTAATTTTAATGTATCTGATTCCTAAGGAACCAAAAGCGTTCAGACATGAATTATTTTACTCCCATTCTATAGTCGCAGGTGGTTTCGAGCTTATATCATACACTACTCTATTAACGCCTTTTACCCTATTTATTATTTCATTTGAGGTTTTTTGTAAAAATTCATACGGAAGATTCACCCAATCGGCTGTCATACCGTCTGTACTTTCTACAGCTCTTAATGCCACACATTTCTCATAGGTTCTTTCGTCTCCCATTACCCCTACACTTTGCACAGGTAATAGTATGGCTCCTGCCTGCCAAACTTTATTATAAAGACCATTATCTTTTAACCCGTTAATAAATATGGCATCAACTTCTTGCAAAATACTAACTTTTTCTGGAGTAATATCACCTAATATCCGAATTGCCAATCCAGGGCCAGGAAAAGGGTGTCTTCCTAACAACTCAGGATCGAGTCCCATAGATCCTCCAACTCTCCTTACTTCATCTTTAAATAACATTTTTAAAGGCTCTACTACTTTTAATTTCATAAAGTCAGGTAATCCTCCAACGTTATGATGAGATTTAATTGTAGCAGATGGACCTCCACTTACCGAAACAGATTCGATAACATCAGGGTAAATCGTTCCTTGTGCTAACCATTTAGCATCTTCTATTTGGTTGGCTTCGTCATCAAATACTTCTATAAAAACTCTTCCTATTATTTTTCGTTTTCCTTCTGGATCACTTTCTCCCGCAAGGGCATCCAAAAAACGTGCCGAAGCATCCACTCCTTTTACATTCAGTCCCATTCCTTCGTACTGCTTTAGTACGGATCCAAATTCATTTTTACGTAATAATCCATTGTTTACAAAAATACAGTGAAGATTACTACCAATGGCCTTATGAAGTAAAACAGCGGCAACAGAAGAATCAACTCCACCAGAAAGTCCTAGAACTACTTTATCGTTACCTAACTGCTCTTTTAGCTTTTTTACCGTTTCTTCTACAAAAGAATCTGGAGTCCAATCCTGGGCCATACCAGCAATGTTCACTAAAAAATTCTCTAAAAGTTGTG
>Ga0316207_10005834_pt1 | contig 10019 bp, 7 predicted proteins | sample 6weekpyrite_MG_FD_204943 | JGI IMG/M metagenome (GOLD analysis project Ga0316207, IMG submission 204943) | Microbial mat bacterial communities from mineral coupon in-situ incubated in ocean water Damariscotta River, Maine, United States -... | ecosystem: Environmental > Aquatic > Marine >...
AGGAAATGCCTCTATAACAACGAGTATTTGATCAAATTGTGATCAAATATGATCCTGCCCTGCCAGGCGGCAAAAAAATAAGCCACCTCGCAGCAGGCTGGCGGGGTATTAATTGCGGGTTGGGCTGAGTAAGACCAGAATCCTGCGAAGCAGGTTCAGGAAATCCATAATGAAGCCCGAAGGGATTCTATGGGAAACGAAGCACCACAGGCACTTCCTTCGGTCGTCCAACAGAGCCCTGGTTCGATATTTTGTTGGGCTTCATTTTATTCAGCCCAACCTGCTGTTTCGCTGTAAGCAGCGGGGAATATAACCCTCAGAGATTAAAACGAAGGCTCAATCAACGAATCAGCATCACTTCCACGCGACGATTCTTTTTACGCCCTGCCGCCGTGCGATTGCTGAACTTGCCGTCCAGTTCACTGTGGGCATGGGCGCTAATTTTATTTTTGTCGATACCGTGTTTAATAAAATAATCACGCACAGTATTGGTACGCCGACGCGCAACCACAATGTTTATTCGTTGCAGTCCCTTGCTGTCTGTATAGCCGTCAATTCGCACACCACGCACACTGCTGTCTATTTTCATATAACGGATCATCTGATCCAGACGATGCTGCGTATCCCTGTCCAGCCCGGTCCTGCCCACGCCATACTGAATAATGGTTTTTCTGACATCCGCAAAGGTAAAGTTCAGCAGCTGTTTTTCACAGGCCTGAAATTCCGCCCAGGATTCAATAAAATTAACCGGCAGAATGCTCACTGTAATTTCATCACTGCCATCCGACCAGTCTCGATAGACAAGTTGCAGATCCATGCCTTCGGCCAGCTCCGCCGCCATCCGTTTTGCCCAGACATCTTTTAAATAAAACGGCGTCCTGCCCTCGACCACGGGAATACTGCCGAAATCGCGTGGCAAAGCGACATGTTTCCACTCCGGTGGCTGGGAATACAGGCGCGCATATTCAGGCCGGTTAGCCGCCTGTTCCACATGCAGGGAAAATTCCAGCTCAGTTCTCACCCGGCGGGCAAACTCCGCTTCACCGTAGGCCGGAATAGGATGGCGCAGGCGGCAAATCATCGGCGTCGCCTCCACCGTCCAGGTGGATTCCTCCACCGGCGCCTTGAAAAACTGGTAACCGGCGCGAGCGGGAAGCGCCAGCAGAAAAGCCAGCGGGATTAAGAGGTATGTTTTTCCAGACATGCCCGAAAAAATGCAAGAGTTGTTCCAGAAATTGTAAAAAAACCCTTTTAACGCGAAGACGCAGAGGACGCAAAGTAAGAATTTTGTGGAAGATTTCAGGAGCCCACCGGGATCCGGGGCGAAAAAATACAGCCCGGATAAACCATTCTAAAAATCTTTGCGTTCTTCGCGCCTCTGCGTCTTTGCGTTAGATTTTTACTTCTTCCTGCGCTTCGCAGCCCGGCGCAGGCGCGAGGCCAGTCGCCGCGCCAGCTCGCCGAACAGCTCGGTCTGGGTCGGATGGGGATGAATGGCATGCCCAACCTGTTCCAGGGTCATTTCGCCAGCGACCATCATCACCCCTTCACCGATCAGCGTGTCCGCATGATCGGCGAGGAAATGCACGCCGATAACCCGATGACTGGCCTTGTCGGCCAAAATCTTGATCATGCCGTGGGTTTCGTCAGTAATCATGGCCTTGGCGTCAATACTCATAGGCACTTTGACCTCGGCGGCATCAATACCACGGGCTTTGGCCTGTTCCATCGACAAACCAACGAAAGCGGCTTCCGGACGGGTAAAGATCACGCCGGAGTCCTTGCTTTCATCGTAGATCATATCTTCACCAGAAATGGTCGCAGCAGCAACCCGGCCCTGCTGCCCGGCAGTGTGGGCGAGCATCAGGCCACCGATGACATCACCGACGGCAAAGATATGCGGCACCGAAGTGCGGCAACGATTGTCCGCCCGGATGACACCCTTTTCCGTCTCAATACCGGCCTTGTCCAGTTGCAGAGGATCCAGCATCGGACGTTTGCCGGTAGCCATGATGACGTAATCACAGCCGAAGGTGTGCTTCTTGCCGTCACTGCCTTCGTAGCTCACTTTCATCTCACCCGGCTTGCCCTTGATCTCGGCAATTTTCACCCCGGTTTCAATCGCAAGACGCGGATCATCGTTCAACACGGCCGTCAGCTGTTTGGCAATTTCCGGCTCGACTTCGGCCAGAATGCGCTCCTGACCTTCAAATAGCTGCACTTTGGCACCAAAGTCCTGGAAGATCTGCGCCATTTCGACGCCAATCGCGCCACCACCGATAACCCCCAGACGTTTGGGCACCGCCTTGAGACCCCAGACCGTATCAGACGTCAGCACGCCACCTGTTTCGACGCCTTCGAGCGCGCCGGGAATCGGCGGCACAAAGGGCGGTGCGCCGGTGGCAATGACGGCGACGCCAAAGCTGATGTTACTGGTCTTGCTGCCATCACCGGGAATGGCGCGGCGATGGGGATCAGTCTGGTTGCCCCCCGTATCGACTTCGACGTGGTGGCTGTCGACAAAGCGGGCAAAGCCCTGAATGACGTTGATCTTCACGCCCTTATCAGTATTCAATGCCATCTCGCCGCGTTTCTCCAGCACGCTGCGGCGGGTTTTTTCCATTATTTTCCAGTCCAGTACGGGTTTGGTCGTGCCTTTGACGCCGAGGTGAATGTCATGCGCACGATCGCGGATACGATCCGCCGCTGCCCGCCAGGCTTTGGATGGAATACAGCCGCGCCACAGGCATTCGCCACCGGGTAACGGCGCATCGTTGATCATGGCAACCTTGAAGCCGTGTTCGACCAGATCGCGGGCGCAGTCTTCACCACCGGGGCCGCCGCCAATAACGACTACGTCATAATCCCAGTTACCTTCGGGCATTTTGAAATCAAAGCTGGCGGCTTTTGGCGCAGCTGATTGAGAAACTGCCATAGCAGCGGAGCCCCTTCGACTTTGCTCAGGAGAGCCATCCAGCCAGCTCGGGTTCTGCACCAGATCGCGGAAGGTATTCAGGAACTTGGCCGCATCGGCGCCATTGACGATACGGTGATCGGCGGTAATGGTCACCGGCATACCCTGCGGTCCCAGGGTGGATATGGCGAAAATCGCCGAGGTGCCCGGTGAAGGAATCGCATCGAACAGGGCCACACCCATCATGCCCATGTTGGAAATGGTAAAGGTCGGGTTAGAGTATTCTTCCGGTTTCAGGCGGCGGGCACGGGCGCGTTCAACCAGATCTTTCCAGTCGGCGGCCAGCTCGGCCAGCGAACGGCTTGCGGCATCGCGCAATACCGGCACCACCAGCCCCATGCCAGCGGTTTCCACTGCCAGGCCAACATCAATCTGATCGCGTTCGACGATGCGATCTTCATGCTGGTAGACCGCATTGATAACGGGATGTTTTTCAATCGCCAGCGCCGCGGCCTTGGCCAGGGTTACGGTAAGGGAGAAGCCCTTGGCCTTGGAAGCTGTTTTCAGGGCGGCCGGATCGACATTGACCGTGACCCGGAACAGCGGCATGGAAAGGGAATATTCCATATTGTGCGCAACCGCTTTTTCCATTGCCGTCATCGCACGACCTTCGCCCGGCACCTGGAAAATGCGCTTGGTCGAGGTCTTCTGCACGTTACTGTTGAGCACGTCGGCAGCGATAATCACACCATCAGGTCCGCTACCGCTAATGCTGTTCAGATCGATGCCATGGGCGCCGGCCAGTTGCCGCGCGTAGGGCGTGGCCGGTTTTTTCTGTGGCCGTGGCGCCGGGGTGGCACCGTGAGGCATAGCGGGGATATGGGTCTTGGCTTTTGCCGCACCGGCGGGAACCGGTTTGACCTTTTGCTTGCTGTCTGCTGCAGGTACGGCCGCGCTTGCCGACTTTTTCGTGTTCAGCACCTGCTCGGGTTCGGCGACCAGGTAGGCAATCGCCTCGCCCACCGGAATCGTCGCATCCACCTCAGCCATAGGCCCGGACAGGTAACCTTCACGGAAAACCTCCACGTCCATGATGGCCTTGTCGGTTTCCACCTGGGCGACCACATCGCCACGCTCAACCTTGTCACCGATCTCTTTTTCCCAGCTCACCATGACGCCCTCGGTCATGGTGTCAGAGAGTTTGGGCATTAAAATGGTATGCGCATCCGCTGGGGTTTCATCCGTAGCCACTGCATTTTCTATTTCCGCATCAGCACTGGCATCACTATCTGCTGAAACGGTTTCAGCCGGAGCATCGCCACCCTGCTGTACTTCTTCGGCACTGGCAACCAGATACGCCATCCCCCCACCCACCGGAATCGTAGCATCGACCTCGGCAATCGGGCCGGACAGGTAACCTTCGCGGAAGACTTCCACATCCATGATCGCCTTGTCGGTTTCCACCGTGGCAACGATATCGCCACGCTCGACTTTGTCACCGATTTCCTTTTCCCAGCTCACCACCACGCCTTCTTCCATGGTATCGGAAAGCTTGGGCATTTTTATAACATAAGGTTCAGACATAAAAACTCAGTATCCAGGTTCGAGTAACGAGGGACGAGTAACGAGGGACGAGGATTTTATCGCAAGGCACTGAAGCATAAAAAAATCTTCACCCTCCCGTTATTAAGTTAAATATTATCGAATGGTTTTCCTGGCAACTCGCCACTCGTCCCTCGTCACTTTATTTAAATTTTACCCATCACCTTAAGGGCACCCTGATAGACATCATCGGCGCTGGGGATGGCCGCTTTTTCCAGGCGGGCATTGTAAGGTACAGGCACGTCGGCGGCATGGATCCGCACCGGTTGCGCATCGAGGGCGAAGAAGCAGTCTTCATTGATCAGCGCCATGATTTCCGCACCAACGCCGACCGGCGCTTCATCTTCCTCGGCAATCAGCACGCGGTGGGTTTTCTCCACCGATTTGCGAATGGTTTCCCGATCCAGCGGCTTGAGTGAGCGCAGATCCAGCACTTCGGCATTGATGCCATCCGCTTGCAGACGTTTGGCGGCTTCCAGACACAGGTGAACGCTAAAATTATAACCCACCAGGGTGATATCACTGCCCTCACGAACGATTTCCGCACCTTCCAGCGGACGGAAGAACTCTTCATCCGGCACTTCTTCCTTGAGGTTATACATCTGCTCGTGCTCGATAATAATAACCGGATCATTGCAGCGCACGGCGGATTTGAGCATGCCATAGGCGTCAATCGGACCACGCGGAGTGACCACGCGCAAACCCGAGGTGCTCATAAACATACGCGCCAGACGCGCCGAGTGCTGAGCCGCAAGCTGGTGGGCGGTGCCGCCCGGTGTGCGCATAACAATCGGACACTGCGCCCGGCCGCCGGACATGTAGCGAATCTTTGCCGCAGCATTAACCAGGGTATCCAGCGCCAGCAGGGCGAAGTTGATGGACATAATTTCAATAATCGGACGTACGCCCACCATGGATGCGCCAATGCCGATGCCGGTATAGGAGTTTTCTGAAATAGGCGTATCGATCACCCGTTCCTCACCGTATTTGTCGTACAGGCCCAGCGTTGCCTTGTAGGTGCCGCCGGCAACCCCGATATCCTCACCCATAGCGATGACCATACGATCGTTCGCCATTTCCTCATCATGGGCGCGACGAATCGCTTCCCAGTATGCAATCTCTGCCATTCTCTTTCCTCAATGATTACTGTTGCAGCGGACCAATCCAGCGTGGATCAGGATCATCGTCCAGGACGTATTTGTGCAAATCTTCGACCTTCGGCTCCGGGCTTTCCTCGGAAAACTTGATGATGTCATTTTCCATTTCATCATCGATGTCCTTTTCCATCGCCTTAATATCGTCTTCCGTTATTAAGCCCTGCTCAATCAGGCGTTTGCTGAAGATCTTGATGGGATCACGCTTTTCCCACTCGATTTCTTCCTCACGGGTCCGATAACCCTTGGCATCAGACATGGAATGGCCACGGAAGCGATAGGTCATGAATTCAATAAAATAGGGACCCTTGCCGCTGCGCACAAAATCAATCGCCTTTTCCGCCGCCTCCATGACAGTTTCGATATCCATGCCATCATGCTGGCTGGCCTGCATATCATAGGCACAGACACGCTTGTACTGATCCCTGACCGCGGTAGAACGATCAATATGGGTGCCGATGGCATAACCGTTGTTTTCACAGACGAACAGTACCGGCAGGTTCCAGACCTTGGCCATGTTCATGGTTTCGTGGAAGGTGCCCTGATTATTGGCGCCGTCACCAAGAAAACAGATGGCGATCTGTTTTGTGCCCTTGTGCTTGCAGCCCATGGCCAGGCCTGCGGCCAGTGGAAAAGGCTGCCCCACCAGGGCATAGCCGCCCATGAAATTCACGGACGGGTCAAAAATATGCATGGAACCACCGCGCCCGCGGGAAGATCCGGTTTCCTTGCCATAGAGCTCGGCCATCACTTCACGCGCCGGCGCACCGACCTTGAGCGCATGAACGTGATCCCGGTAGCCGGTGATTACGTAATCATTATCCGTGCCCTTGCCAAGCATGGCCTTTTCGAGCACCCCTGTTGCAACCGCTTCCTGGCCGGAATAAAGATGCAGGAAGCCGCCAATTTTGCGCTCCATGTAGGCTTCAAATGTCCGGTCTTCGAAACGGCGGAAAAAAATCATTTCCTTTAACAGACGTTTTTTATCTGCGTCGTTCATAAGGCTCCTTCGCTTAAGCTATAGTAATTCTTAAATACAGTTCCGACCTCCTGGAACTGGAAACCAGATAGAGGCCGCTAAAGCGCCGACTTTAGCTAAAAAACCGGCCGCCTGCATACAAAGCCGACTATGATCGTGGTTTTGCCTGCCAAGGTCAAGAATTCCACCGCTCCAGGCGGCTAAATTATTACTGACTTATTCAGGGCAAACGGTAAAATAATCCGTTAAAATCCAGATATAACAATACTTTTCTGTCCAATGGCCGTTAAATAAAGGACAGACTTTCAACGAATATCAACCATCCTGCCCAGGGGTGGCTAATAATTAACCAGAACAGCGATTATCTGATGCCACAGACGATTATTGGAAACTGGCTTGAACAACTCACCTGCAGTGTTAAGAAGCGGGATCTGGCCGCGCACATGAGACTGGTCTCAGAGCGGGTGCAGGTCTATGGCCTGCCCGGCGGCCAGATCGTCGATTACAACCAGTGGAAAAAGCGACGGCACACGGAATTCAGTCAGGCTCAGTTACTCGCGCTTGACTACCGCCTTCTGAACATTAAAACCATCACCCCCCGGCGGCTAGGATTTCATGTCGAAGAAACCATGCAGGCCTGCAATGGCATGTGCATTTTTATCGATAAGGATATTATTCTTGAACTTGAAGCCGACGATCAGTGGCGTGTGGTCGAGGAAAATATTCATCACTGGAAACAAGTGGCCTGGCAGGGTTATATTGACAGGCCACTATAACAGGCCCAGAAAATATCATGAGCGACAAAACCTATCGAAGTGAACATGACAGCATGGGCGAACTGCAGGTTCCCGCCGATGCCCTGTATGGCGCGCAGACCCAGCGCGCCGTAGATAATTTTCCCATCAGTGGCCAACCCATGCCTGCCGCCTTTATCCGCGCCCTTGGCCAGGTTAAATACGCCTGTGCCGTGGCGAACGAAAAACTTGGCCTGCTGGAAACCGACAAGGCTGAGGCGATAAAAAAAGCCGCCCGACAAATCAGCGACGGCCGCTATGCTGATCAGTTTCCCATCGATATTTTCCAGACCGGTTCCGGCACCAGCACCAATATGAACGCCAATGAAGTCATCGCCCGGCTGGCCAGCAGCGACTCGGGCCTGAGCATTCACCCCAATGATCACGTCAACATGAGCCAGAGCTCCAACGATGTGATCCCGAGCACTATTCATGTCAGCGCCTGTCTCGAAATCAACCGCAAGCTGCGCCCGGCCCTGCAGCATCTGGCGAATACGATTGAGATTCGCGCCGAAGAGCTGAAAAACGTGATCAAAACCGGTCGCACCCATCTGATGGACGCCATGCCCGTAAGCCTGGGCCAGGAACTCAGCGCCTGGAAAAATCAAATCGAACTGGCGCTGGAGCGTATCGACGCCAGCCTGCCACGTCTCTATGCCCTGGCTCAGGGTGGCACCGCAGTGGGCACCGGCATCAACGCCCATCCGCAATTTGGCGCACAGGTTGCCCGTGAACTTGCGGCAGAAACAAAGCTGCCCTTCACCAGCATGCGCAACTATTTTACCGGTCTTGCCAGTCAGGACAGCGCGGTGGAAATGAGCGGTCAGTTAAAAGCACTGGCCGTGAGCCTGATGAAAATTAGCAATGATCTACGCTGGATGAACAGCGGCCCGCTGGCCGGCTTAAGTGAAATCGCCCTGCCCGCTCTGCAACCGGGCAGTTCGATCATGCCAGGCAAGATCAACCCGGTTATTCCTGAAGCCACAACCATGGTTTGCGCACAGGTGATTGGCAACGATAGCGCCATCACCCTCGGTGGCCAGTCCGGCAATTTCCAGTTAAATGTCATGCTGCCACTGATTGCACACAATCTGTTACAGAACATCGAATTGCTCAGTAATGCCGCACGTCTGCTGGCCGACAAGGCCATCGATGGCTTTAGCGTCAATCGTGATAACATCAACCAGGCGTTAAGCAGAAATCCAATTCTGGTAACCGCGCTGAACCGGGTCATCGGCTATGAAAAAGGCGCGGCAATTGCAAAGAAAGCCTATGCTGAAAACCGGCCGGTCATGGAGGTAGCACTGGAAATGACAAAACTTGATGAAAATGAACTCCATCGTCTGCTCGACCCGGCCAAACTGGCGCAAGGCGGGATTGACTGAATGTTTTTCTCCTGGGCAAGAAACAAAACCTGTAAAGCTGTTCCAGTTTTTATATACCTCACATGGTATAAAGTGGCGAACCTTAAAACATAAGGATAAACACATGGATGCCCTTGAAGATCTGAAAAAAAAGGCTAAAAGTGTACTCAAAGACCGAGAACAGGCTACCGGCAAAAACGAATCACTGGCGGCTTTTCGCCACAGTGAAGTAACCAACAGCCTGGAAAAAATTCATGAATATCTGAATGCGTTTCTGGAACAGCTGCGTATCGTCAATCCACCTATCGAAATCAATCTTGAAATTAGTAATACCACCGGCATTGATGGTCTGGTTCCCGGGAATTATCGCCTTTACACCGAGAACACCTTTGACCAGCTCAGCGTGGGTTTCAGTTTCATTCTGCAGTGCAACAGGCAGCTCTGCCGTCTTACCGACATAAAAGAACCTGAGCGCGACAAGTTGAAAAACAAAGTGCGCCACCTTGGCCTGGAGATCAACAGCCAGTCTGATGATGAGGTCGAAATCAGCGGCCAGCTCTCATCCAGCCTGGTGTTCAGATCAAACTATGCCAGCCAACTGATCAATTTAACTATCAGCAATGTCCTCAGCAGTGGGCTACAAACCCACGAAATCGATCCTGACAGCACCGACGAGGCTTTCCTGAACAATCTTGGCAATTACCTGCTCCATCGTGACAATGATTTTATTGAAAATATTATACAGCGTGAAAAAAGTTCAACCCACATTCAAACCTATATCGAAGAACAGGATGAACCGGAACCCACTCTGACCGAAATGATGGAATCCTCTCTGGTCAACAATCTATTCAAGGATCGTCAGCAACTCTATCTGACCTATCATGAACGCATAAAAGAAATGACGTCCCGGGATCAAAACATCAGCCTTGGGCGCAGCAGCAAATGTGACTTTATCATCGAATCTGACTGTGCCTCACGCCAGCATGCCACCCTCATCTATCGCCGGGGGAAATTCATCATCTCCGATCACAGCACCAATGGCACTTTCATCAAACCCCAGGGTAACAAGGAAATCTATATACACCGGGAGGATTATCCCCTGAGTGGTTCGGGCTTCATCAGCCTGGGTGAATCCATCTCGGTGGACAATGAACATCTGGTTTATTATTCCTGCCAATGATCCACTACCCGCTATTCCTCAAAAACCCTGTT
>Ga0316207_10005835_pt1 | contig 10019 bp, 6 predicted proteins | sample 6weekpyrite_MG_FD_204943 | JGI IMG/M metagenome (GOLD analysis project Ga0316207, IMG submission 204943) | Microbial mat bacterial communities from mineral coupon in-situ incubated in ocean water Damariscotta River, Maine, United States -... | ecosystem: Environmental > Aquatic > Marine >...
TTACAACGTTTAAAAGAAGCGGCTGAAAAAGCGAAGATTGAATTATCTTCTGGTCAGCAAACTGACGTCAACTTGCCTTACGTTACAGCTGATGCTTCAGGTCCTAAACATTTAAACATTAAAGTGACTCGCGCTAAATTAGAGTCTTTAGTCGATGACTTAATTGCGCGTTCAATTGACCCATGCAAAAAAGCATTAAAAGATGCAGGCTTGTCAGCTTCTGAAATCAACGATGTGATTTTAGTGGGTGGCCAAAGTCGTATGCCTAAGGTACAGGAAGAAGTGAAAAACTTCTTTGGCAAAGAAGCACGTAAAGATGTTAACCCGGATGAAGCCGTTGCAATGGGTGCAGCGATTCAGGGTGGTGTGTTAGGTGGTGATGTTAAAGATGTATTGTTACTTGACGTAACACCATTATCTTTAGGTATCGAAACCATGGGTGGTGTGATGACTAAACTCATCGACAAAAACACCACTATCCCAACTAAAGCAAACCAGACGTTCTCTACGGCTGATGACAATCAATCAGCCGTAACCGTACATGTTGTTCAGGGTGAACGTGAACGTGCCGATGCAAATAAATCATTAGGCCGTTTTGACCTGCAGGATATTCCACCCGCACCACGTGGCGTACCACAAATTGAAGTTACCTTTGATATTGATGCTAATGGTATCCTGAATGTTTCAGCAAAAGATAAAGGTACAGGTAAAGAGCAATCTATCATTATTAAGGCATCCAGTGGTTTGTCTGACGACGAAGTTGAAAAAATGGTTGCAGATGCAGAAGCTCATGCTGATGAAGATCGTATCTTCCAGGAACTGGTTACTACCCGTAACACCGCTGAGCAATTGATTCATGCAACTAAAAAATCAATGGAAGAACTGGGTGATGACAAACTGGAGCCAGGTGAAAAAGATAGTATTGAAGCAGCCATTAAAGAACTTGAAGAAGTTGTTAAAGGTGAAGATAAAGAGGCTATCGAAGCAAAAACTAAAGCATTAACAGAAGCTTCAGGTAAAATGGCTGAACGTTTGTATGCTCAAAAAGGTGCAGAGGGTGCTGAAGGCGCCGCGCCTGAAGGTGCAGAAGGCGAGCAAGCTAAAGCCGACGATGATGTAGTTGATGCTGAGTTTGAAGAAGTTGACGATAGCAAAAAATAAGCTCTACCAGGCTTAATCATCTGCAAATGGCTGCATGTTTACATGCAGCCTTTTGTTGTTTACAAAGTGTCATTTATTAACGAATAAGAAGCTATACCTATGTCAAAACGTGATTATTATGAAGTTCTGGGTGTTCAAAAAAATGCCAGTGAAGCTGAAATTAAAAAGGCTTTTAAACGTCTAGCCATGAAGCATCACCCTGATCGTAATCAGGATAATCAGGAAGAAGCAGAAGCAAAATTTAAAGAAGGCAAAGAAGCCTACGATATTTTAAGTGATTCGCAAAAACGCGCCGCTTATGATCAATTTGGTCATGCCGGTGTTGATCAGTCTGCCGGAATGGGTGGCGCGGGTGCAGGTGGTGGAAGCTTTAGTGATATTTTCGGTGATGTGTTCGGCGATATTTTTGGCGGCGGCGGTGGCCAGGGTGGTCATGGTGGCCAACGTGTTTATCGTGGCGCTGATTTACGTTACAACCTTGAGTTAGATTTAGAAGAAGCGGTACGTGGTACTTCCGTTAACATTCGCGTTCCAACCTATGTTAGTTGTGATGAATGTGATGGTAGTGGTGCGAAAAAAGGCACAAAACCTACAACGTGTACAACCTGTGGTGGTCAAGGTCAGGTGCGTATGCAACAAGGTTTCTTTTCTTTACAACAAACTTGTCCGCGTTGTCATGGTAACGGCAAAATGATTGCCGACCCTTGTGGTAAGTGTAAAGGACAGGGACGAGTTGAGAAAAATAAAACATTATCCGTAAAAGTACCTGCTGGTGTTGATAACGGTGATCGCATTCGTCTTTCTGGCGAAGGCGAAGCCGGCGAGAATGGTGGTCCGGCAGGTGATTTATATGTTCAGATTTCTGTACGCGAACATAAAATTTTCCAACGTGATGCCAGTGATTTGTACTGCGAGGTACCTATTGGTTTAACGACGGCTAGTTTAGGTGGTGAGTTAGATGTGCCCACTTTAAATGGACGTGTGAAGTTAAAAATCCCCGCTGAAACACAAACAGGTAAAATGTTTCGTTTGCGCGGTAAAGGTGTAAAAACAGTGCGTGGTAGCAGCACGGGTGATTTAATGTGTCGTGTTGTTTTAGAAACACCGGTTAACTTAACCAAACAACAAAAAGAATTGCTCGAGCAGTTTGATAAATCACTTAAAGATGATAAAAATAATCACAGTCCCAGGGCATCAAGTTGGTTGAGTGGGGTTAAAAAATTCTTCGAAGACATGAAGTCGTAAGATACCCTCACGCTCCATATTTTCCGTTCCTACGGCGTTATAAAATTATTTAAAAATACTCATTTATTTTATATAAACTCCGTTTTTAAATGATTTTCTGCTTTGTAGGAACAAAAACTATGAACCGTGTGAATGTCTCGTTATGATAAATCCACCAACAATAGTACGGTGTCGTTAAATATTGAATTAACTTATTTTTTCAGGCAATGTAATAAATAATAAAAGGCATACGGGTTATTAAAATATGGGCATTCTGGATGATTTAAAAAACCAGTCGGAAGTTCAAAAAGCAGGCGAAGAAAAAGAAAAACAACGTCAAGCTAACCTCCTTAAGTATTACCAGGAAAAACTTCATCCAAAAATGTTGCAGATATATACATTTTTGAACGAGTTTGTTGAGCATCTTAATTACATCAAGAAAGAAATTAAGGTTTCTTATCCTGTTCTGCCTGATGGCAGCATGCAGGAATTTGATCAGCTTGATTATAAAGTTACTATTGATAGCGCGAATGAAGTTAAAGATATTAACCTCAGGTTTTATTGTAAATTAACAGAACCGCTTGTTTTTGAAATAGAGAATAGTGAGCGTATTCAACGTTATACTGATGTTTTACATCACTATCGAATTGAATTTGATCGAACAGATAACAAGAATAGTAACTACGAGCTTATCAGTGCCAGGTTTAAAGTCATTGGACCAATACCTGTAAATATTATCCTGCAAGGTGATATTGCAACATCATCAATACATTTATTATTAAATAACTTTGAAAAACCGGGTTTAAGCAAACATACATTTAAAGAACGCCATATAACAGAAGAGTTTATTGATAATTTTGGAAAGTTTATTCTTCGACAAAACCCGGCATTTTTAAAGTTAGAAATTGCAGATGAAGAAAAAGAACAAATACGTCAGAATGTTCAGGCTGATATAAAACAACGTCAGCAAGAACTGGACGAAGCAGAACGTTTAGCCCGCCTGGAAAAAGAGCAGGAAGCTAACAAGAAATCCTGGAAAAACTTGTTTAAAAAAACAGACTAACCCTTTGGTCTGTGTATTGGAGAAAAAAATGACCAAAATTGCAATTACCGGTGCCGCAGGTCGAATGGGCCGCGTATTAATTCAGGCGGTAACAGAAACCGATGGTTGTGAGCTCGGTGTTGCATTAGATCGCCCTGGTAGTTCAATGATAGGTGTTGATGCGGGTGAGCTTGCCGGTGTTGGTAAACTCGGTGTTGCAGTTACTGATGATTTAAAAAAGGCTACGTCAGATTTTGATGTACTTATTGATTTCACTCGTCCTGAAGTGACGTTGGCTAATCTAAAAGTATGTCGTGAAGCGGGTAAACGAATCATTATTGGTACGACAGGTTTTGATGATGAAGGCAAAAAACTCATAGCCGATACCGCTACGGATATTGGTATTGTTTTTGCGCCGAATATGAGCGTGGGTGTCAACCTGACACTTAAGTTATTAGATATTGCCGCACGTGTAATGGGCGATGATGTTGATATCGAAGTGATTGAGGCACATCACCGTCATAAAGTTGATGCACCTTCAGGTACAGCATTACGTATGGGGGAAGTTGTGGCTGATGCATTGGGTCGTGACTTAAAAGAATGTGCAGTTTATGGGCGCGAAGGGATTAGTGCTGAGCGTGATCGTAAAACCATTGGTTTTGAAACTATTCGGGCAGGCGATATTGTTGGCGAACATACTGTTATGTTTGCGGATATTGGTGAAAGAGTGGAAATTACCCACAAAGCCTCAAGTCGTATGACTTTTGCCAATGGTGCGGTGCGTGCCGCGACCTGGATCATGCAGCATGATTCTGGTGAATTTGACATGATGGATGTGCTGGATTTAAAAATATAAAATACCGCCAGCAGGTACTCGAAGGACACTAAGAAGAGGTTTAACCACGGGGAGCAGAGGGAATGCTGTAAAGTTATATAAACCCGTGCCCTGTGTCGCCAGTGGTTAAATCTTAACTATTAAATATTTTTCTTGCTGTTCTTTGCGTCCGAGGTGGCTAATCACCCTAGAAATTCCTGCTACCCTTGGGTATAATTCCCTTGGTCTGATACATATCTCTGACCACCAAATTCCAAGCGGGAGCGCTACAAGCGCCTCCCGCTTTTTTACACGTCTGTTTTATGGAGGTTTACTTGAGAAAACCGGCCCTACTCGCGCTTGAAGATGGTACTGTCTTTTACGGTGAATCCATTGGTATTGAAGGAGAAACAGTAGGTGAGGTAGTTTTTAATACTGCCATGACCGGATACCAGGAAATCCTGACTGATCCCTCATATGCACGCCAAATTGTTACCCTCACTTATCCCCATATTGGTAATGTTGGTACCACGAAAGAAGATGCTGAGTCGACTGCAGTTCATTCCGCAGGCCTTGTTATTAGAGATTTACCACTCATTGCCAGCAGCTGGCGAAATGAGTTATCGCTTGAAGAATATTTGCAGAAAAATAAAGTTGTTGCCATCGCGGATATTGATACGCGTAAATTAACGCGAATTTTACGTGAGAAGGGTGCTCAAAGTGGCTGTATTGTTGCGGGCGATAATATTGATGAAGCCGCCGCAATTAAAGAAGCCAAATCTTTTGCTGGCTTAAAAGGTATGGATTTAGCAAAAGAAGTTACTACCGATTCACAATATGAATGGTCTCAGGGCAGCTGGACGTTAGCCGAAGGTTTACCCGAAGACACAAAATACCTGGAGCACCATGTAGTTGCTTATGATTTTGGTGTAAAAAGTAATATTTTACGCATGCTCGTTGATCGTGGTTGCCGCCTCACTGTTGTACCAGCACAAACACCGGCGGCCGATGTATTAGCAATGAAACCTGATGGTGTGTTTCTTTCTAATGGACCAGGCGATCCAGAACCATGTGATTACGCGATTAAAGCGATTCAGGAAATCTTACCAACAAAAATTCCTACATTCGGCATTTGTCTGGGACACCAATTATTGTCACTGGCAAGTGGTGCTAAAACAGTGAAAATGAAATTTGGTCATCATGGCGCCAACCATCCGGTACAGGAGCTGGAAGGCAAGCAAGTGATGATTACCAGTCAAAATCATGGTTTTGCTGTTGATGAAGCCAGTTTGCCTGATAATTTAACTGCAACACATCGCTCATTATTCGATCAAAGTTTACAAGGCGTACACCGAACAGACGTTCCTGCTTTTAGTTTTCAGGGACACCCAGAAGCAAGCCCTGGCCCGCATGATGTTGCTCCATTATTTGACCACTTTATTGATTTAATTCAGGAACAAAAAAGTTAATCGTTATGGCTAAAAGAACTGACATTGAAAGTATCCTGATCATTGGTGCTGGCCCAATCGTAATTGGCCAGGCCTGTGAGTTTGATTATTCCGGCGCACAAGCATGCAAGGCATTAAAGGAAGAGGGTTACCGTGTAATTCTGGTGAACTCAAACCCCGCTACGATTATGACCGACCCTGAAATGGCCGATGCCACTTATATTGAACCGATTCGCTGGCAAACAGTTGCAGAAATCATAAAGAAAGAACGTCCTGATGCCGTGTTACCAACAATGGGCGGCCAAACAGCACTTAACTGTGCACTCGACTTACATCGAGAGGGTGTATTAAAAGAATTTAACGTTGAAATGATAGGCGCAGATCGTGAAGCGATCGATAAAGCAGAAGACCGAGACAAGTTCCGTTCAGCGATGTTAAAAATTGGTTTAGATATGCCCAAGGCTGCTGTTGCGCATAGCATGGAAGAAGCCTTCCAGGTTCAGTCTCAAGTGGGTTATCCAACTGTTATTCGTCCTTCATTTACCATGGGGGGTTCAGGTGGTGGTATCGCATACAACAAAGAAGAGTTTGTTGAGATATGTGAACGCGGTCTGGATCTTTCTCCAACCGACGAGTTATTGATCGAAGAATCGATTCTTGGCTGGAAAGAGTATGAAATGGAAGTGGTGCGTGATAATAAAGATAACTGCATCATTATTTGTTCGATTGAAAACCTTGATCCTATGGGTGTGCATACCGGTGATTCAATCACAGTTGCGCCTGCACAAACCTTAACGGATAAAGAATATCAAATCATGCGTGATGCTTCTCTTGCTGTGTTACGTGAGATCGGTGTTGATACCGGTGGTTCAAATGTTCAGTTTGCGATAGATCCAAAAACAGGTCGCATGATCATTATTGAAATGAATCCACGTGTATCACGTTCATCAGCTTTAGCCTCTAAAGCTACCGGTTTCCCGATTGCAAAAGTAGCCGCAAAACTGGCTGTGGGTTATACACTTGATGAATTACAAAATGATATTACGGGTGGAGCAACCCCTGCATCATTTGAACCAACCATTGATTATGTTGTAACAAAGATTCCACGTTTTACATTTGAAAAATTTACTAAAGCGGACAACCGCTTAACTACTCAAATGAAATCAGTGGGTGAAGTGATGGCGATGGGGCGTACGCAGCAAGAGTCATTACAAAAAGCATTACGTGGCCTGGAAATTGGTGTTGATGGTTTCGATGAAATGGTTGACCTTAATGCTGATGACGCGTTGAATATTATTAAACAAGAAATTAAAACGCCCCGCGAAAACCGCTTATGGTATGTTGCCGATGGTTTCCGTGCAGGATTAAGTGTAGATGAAATTTTTGATTTATCGTTTATTGATCGTTGGTTCCTGGTTCAAATTGAAGAGATCGTAAAGTTAGAACAGGAAGTTAAAGAACAAGGTTTAAATTCTATAGATGCGAAACGTATGCGTTTCTTAAAACGTAAAGGTTTTGCTGACCGCCGTTTAGCCAGGTTATTAAATATTGATGAACTTGAATTACGCAAGTATCGTCATGAGTTAAAAGTTCGTCCTGTTTATAAGCGTGTAGATACTTGTGCTGCAGAGTTCTCAACCAATACTGCTTATATGTATTCGACTTATGAAGAAGAATGCGAAGCCGCACCAACGACAAAAGATAAAATCATGATCCTGGGTGGTGGCCCTAACCGTATTGGTCAAGGTATCGAGTTTGATTATTGTTGTGTTCACGCCGCTTTGGCGATGCGTGACGATGGTTATGAAACAATTATGGTGAACTGTAACCCTGAAACAGTTTCAACCGATTACGATACCTCTGATCGTTTATATTTTGAACCATTAACGTTAGAAGATGTGATCGAACTTATCGAACTCGAAAAACCAAAAGGTGTGATTGTTCAATATGGTGGCCAAACACCATTAAAACTCGCGCGCGCTTTAGAAGCAGCCGGTGCCCCTATTATTGGTACAACACCAGACTCAATAGATTTAGCAGAAGATCGTGAGCGCTTCCAACATCTCATTGAAGAAAATGATTTATTACAACCACCGAATAGAACAGCGCGGGATGAAGAAACTGCAGTGAGTTTAGCAGAGGAAATTGGTTATCCATTAGTGGTGCGTCCATCGTATGTGCTTGGTGGTCGTGGTATGGAGATTGTTTATAACGAAAAAGAACTCCGCCGTTACATGGGGGAGGCTGTTGATGTTTCAAATGATTCTCCAGTATTGTTAGATCGTTTCCTGAATGATGCAGTTGAAGTTGATGTTGATGCAATTTGTGATGGTGAAGATGTATTAATCGGCGGCATTATGCAGCATATTGAACAGGCCGGCATTCACTCGGGTGATTCTGCTTGTTCATTACCACCCTATAATTTGTCTGAATCTGTTTTAGATACGATGCGTGAACAAATTCGTAAAATGGCAAAAGCATTAAACGTAGTAGGTTTAATGAATACTCAATTTGCGATTCAAGGTGAAACGGTTTATGTACTAGAGGTGAATCCTCGGGCTTCACGTACTGTACCTTTTGTTTCAAAAGCAACCGGGCGTCCGTTAGCGAAAGTGGCCGCACGTTGCATGGTAGGTCAATCTTTAAAACAGCAAAGTGCATTAAAAGAAATTGTTCCTGATTTTTATTCTGTGAAAGAAGCCGTATTCCCCTTTAATAAATTCCCGGGTGTAGATCCTGCATTAGGGCCTGAAATGAAATCAACCGGTGAAGTTATGGGTGTGGGTAAAACATTTGCCGAAGCCTTTGCTAAATCGCAACTTGGTGCCAGTGTATCTTTACCTGAAAAAGGTAAAGCATTTTTAAGTGTTAAAGAAACGGATAAAGCAGGTATTGTCAATGTGGCAAAAGACCTTAATGAAATAGGGTTTGAACTCGTCGCAACAAGTGGTACTGCAAAAGTTATCGAAGCTGCAGGTATTGAGTGCCAATACATAAATAAAGTTGGGGAAGGTCGCCCACATATTGTTGATATGATTAAGAATGAAGAGATTGCTCTCATTGTTAATACAACTGAAGGTAGTCAGGCGATTGCAGATTCTGCAACCATTCGCAGTAATGCATTACAGTTTAAAGTCACATATACAACTACACTTGCTGGTGGTGAAGCCTTGTGTATGGCTTTAAAACATCAGGACTTAAGCGAAGTGAGTCGCTTACAAGATATTCATTAGGAGAAGGTGTTATGAGTCGACCACCAATGACATCAACTGGCGCGGAAAAATTACGCGCTGAGTTAAAAGAATTAAAAACAGTGATCCGTCCACGTATTGTTGAAGCAATTGCGACAGCGCGTGAACACGGTGATTTAAAAGAAAATGCTGAATATCATGCTGCACGTGAACAGCAAAGTTTTGCCGAAGGCCGAATAAAAGAAATTGAAGCGGCCTTATCAAATGCAGAAATTATTGATGTTGTAGAAATTGGCGCTAATGCCGGAGATAAAATTGTTTTTGGCGCCACGGTTGAGCTTTTTGATATTGAAGCAGATAAAGACGTCACTTATCAAATTGTGGGTGAATTGGAAGCTGATATTAAACAGAATTTAATTTCAATCACTTCTCCTATTGCTCGTGCTTTGATTGGTAAATCTGTTGATGATGAAGTAACAGTTAATGCACCCGGTGGTGATCGTGAATACGAAATCACCGCGGTGTCTTATAAATAGTAAAGTCAAAAGAATTTAACGCAAAGGCGCAAAGGCGCAAAGAACCGCAAAGGACGCAGAGCTTTTAATGTAGGTTGGTCTTCAGGCAAATGCTAATGTTGTTTATACATCAAATTATTTAGTTAGCAGTAATAAGGTTTCTTTGCGAACCTTAGTGTTCTCTGCGTATTTGCGTTAATAGGTCTTTATAAAAAACAGCATGTTTCAAATCAGTGAAAAAATCCTTTTAACAATATGGGTTGGTGGCATGTGGGCCATTGGCTATATTGTTGCGCCTGTGTTATTTCAAATGTTAGATAAATCGACAGCAGGTCAGGTGGCCGGTCAGTTATTTAGTATAATAAGTTATATAGGCTTATTTTCTGCCATCGCATTACTTATTAATATTATAGTTAAACAAGGTTTTGCCTCGCGACACTGGCAATTATGGACACTTGTTTTAATGTTGTTTGTTATTGTGATTGGACAGTTTGTAATTCAACCGATGATGGTTGAATTAAAATCAGGTGGTTTGTTAGCCGAAAACACGGCAAAATTTGCGCGCTTACATGGTATGGCTTCAGTTTTATTTCTGATAAATAGTCTTGCAGGTTTGGCTTTAGT
>Ga0316207_10005837_pt1 | contig 10018 bp, 22 predicted proteins | sample 6weekpyrite_MG_FD_204943 | JGI IMG/M metagenome (GOLD analysis project Ga0316207, IMG submission 204943) | Microbial mat bacterial communities from mineral coupon in-situ incubated in ocean water Damariscotta River, Maine, United States -... | ecosystem: Environmental > Aquatic > Marine >...
ACGGCACTCTTCATTGGGGTACAAATCACCGACCCAATATGAAGCTAACTATTACGCACAATGTGCATAAATAAGGTGTCCACTATTCGTGGGTAACATCAGTGTAATAAATGCAACTACCAACAAATGTTAGGGTCGCATCTTGGTTAGCGTCAGAATGCTTGAGGTATTTTATTGAACAACAAAATTTAAATGATGATCGTCTTACAAGATTTTGTTCACATATTTCGCAGCTAGTTTTTGCGAATGATGTCCCAAACTGGGATAACGAAGCTATGAAGCTGGAAATAGATGGAATGGGAGATCCATTACCTGTAGAACTAGAAAATATTGACGGCTTATTCGAATTAGTTATTTCAGTTAGGGAAATAAGTGCTAGTCAAATATATGGCGCATTTCAACCTGATGCTGTCATCAATTTTTTAAAAAAGGCAATTGAAATTTCGAATTTAAATCTTGATAAATACAACATTGAACCAATGATACAAGTATCAACTAAACCAGAGGGATGGGGTGTGCCATTAACACATGACACAGTGCAAAGTTTTAAAAATGAAAACACCTAACAAGACAGTAAAGTCGCTCCCGTTGGTCGCTGGGACCTTCGCCGCTACGCGGCTCGGCCCCTTACTTTGGCGTTAGGATTACATAATAAAACCATGAAAAACATAAAAGCTAATAATATTCTTGAAAAGTGGGCATTGAAAAATGCCATAATGAGTTCAGGTATTTATGGAATAGGATCAGCAATCTTTTACATGCTTCTGTCAGTAGTCTGGTTCTATTTATATTTTCGAGATGAACATACAGTGCATCTTATATTTGCAATTTTATGGTTAATATTATGTATCAGAGTACTAGAGCATAAAATATTTTATAAAATAATATTTACTGGGCAAGAAAATGCAGAAACCTCATAATAACCTAACAATAAATTCAACATGGACTCCGGTGCTGACGCACCTCCGCCAGTTAATTAAGCGTTGGGTGTAAAAATATGATTCCTAATTCATGCATAGCAATAAAAACAAAAAAGTTTCCGATTCTTGAAGGAGAGGAAGACGAAATAATTAATGAAGGAATGTACGGAAAAGCATTGTGCATGTATTTAGAAGAAAGACTTCCTAAAGCCGGAATAGAAGTTCCATCATTTTTTTGTGAAGATTGGGGGTGGTGGATTGATGTTAATAATGGCGAATACAAAATGGGACTCTGTGTATACTCGCATCCAGATGAGGATTCACAACCTGAGAGCTACGCAATAATGCCCTCGGAACAAAACGCTAAAAAATGGTCATGGTCGAAGTTCAAAAAAGTAGACGTATCAAATAGTACGTTAAAAATAATGAATGTCGTGGAAGAAATATTTCAATGCGACAGCAAAATAGAAAATGTTTCACGACATGATGATTACCCTTTTTAAAAAGCACCCAACAAGGCGCTCAAGTCGCTCCCTACGGTCGCTGGGACCTACGCTGCTACGCAGCTCCGGCCCCTTAGCTAGCCGTTAGAATTTTAAAATTACAAAAAGGAGTAATTTATGTTATTTGAATGGAATGATGATAAAAGAGAAAAAACAATAAAAGATAGGGGTATCGATTTCATAGATGCCGCTATGATCTGGAATGACCCAATAAGACAAGAAAGAGCAGATTATCGAGAAAATTACGGAGAAACAAGATACCAAACAATTGGCAAAGTCCATTTTGGTATCTTGCTAGTAGTGTATACTGAGCGAGCATCAGAAGATGGAGAAGAAATTGTTCGTATTATATCAGCTAGAAAAGCTGATAAACGAGAAAGAAAAGAATATGAAACCATGACTTTTAGTTCGAGGTTAATAGGATGAGTGAAACTAAAAAATATACTCTAGAAGAACTTAAAAACATGAAAAGTAAAACAGACATTGATAAGTTCAATTCAACAACTGAAAAAGATATTTTAGAGCAAAGCATCGCCGATCCCGATACGCCTATTTTAACAGATAAAGAAATTAAGGAAATGAAGCCAGCAAAGGATAGAAAAAATGGAAAGTAAAACTGTAAGGTATACAAGTGAGCAACTTAAAGAAAAAAAAGGTAGAACACAGTGGTCGAAACTGGTTAAGGATGATTCGAAAAATTCTAATAAAACCACTCAAAAATCACGAAGATAATAACCATTAAACTAAAAATTAATATTTATTCTAACAAAGGCTTTAACATCGCGTGGCAAGCCACGCTTGGACCTCCGCTGCTACGCAGCTCCGGCCAGTTAAGCCAACGTTAGGTGTATATGAAAAAATGGGAAATACCAAATTGGGGCGAGCCATGGGAACCGGAATTTGAAGTTCCCATTCTAAAAGAATTAGCAGAATTAATAGAAGAACTTGATCGCTCCGTTAAATGTGAACCTGATTTCGAAGTAGAAGGTTGTGCCTTTATTCAGTTATTTAGAAACAAACAAAATATCGGTCGTATATGTGTAGCTAAACATGAAACTGGAGTTCCATTTTACAGTGGCTATTTCGGAGAAACAGATGATGAGTTTCAAGGCTTCAATAGAGAAGCTGTTGCTAATACTGCAATAGTATACAAGTCAGAGTTACCAAATGATTAAAACACCTAACAAGCAAGTCAAGACCGTTCGCTTTCGCTCACTGGGACGCCGCAAAGCGGCGCCCCTTACTTATGTCGTTATGTGCAATAAGCAATGAGAAAAGCACTACTTTTTATATTATTAACAATATCTTTTTCAGTTTTGGCTTCTGAAGAATGGGTGTTGCATTATCAAAAGGGTAGTAACTGGGGAATGGAATCAGTTATATGGCTAAATTCTAACAATAATTTAGTTGTCTCTACTGGACAGTACCACCAAAATATCCCATGCAGCAGCAAACTAAACAACAGTAGTTATTTACAAATAAACAAAATAGTACAAAAACTTATAAAAATTGACCCAAGAAGATCAAATAACCTAAATACCAGTCAATGCAATGACGAAACAAGAATAAATATTGTAATTGCATTAAAACCAGGCACATTCGGTTCTTTAAAAAAAGGTCAACGTTTATTAGTTGAGAATTATAGCACTTGGAAAGTATGCAATACTGAAAAAATAGTGCCACAATGGATTAAGCTTACTGAAGCTCTAGAGGCTGCCGCTAAAACAAAGTTGGAAAATTGTATTAATACACCTTTTGGTATTGAAAAAACACATAACAAGTAAATCAAGTTCGCCTGCTACGCAGGCTGGGACCTTCGCTGCGACGCAGCTCGGCCCCTTATTTAGGCGTTAGCTGTATCAAGATATGAGCGAGATGGAAGTTCGGAAATTTAGGAAAGGCGAGGAAAAAGAGTTATGGAAGCTGTTTTACAACACCGTCCATAATGTAAATATCCAGGATTATGATGAAAATCAAATATCAGCGTGGGCACCCGATGATCTTGACATTAATATCGCAATCCAAAAGTTTAGAGAAATTGATCCATTCGTGGTGATCAAGGAAGGAAAAATAATCGGTTACGCAGACATCCAATCAGACGGCTATATCGATCACTTCTATTGTCACCATGAGTTTCAAGGGCAGGGTGTCGGTAGTACGCTATTTGCTGCCCTTGAAAAAGAGGCAAGAGAAAGTGGTATTTTAGAAATGTATTCAAATGTAAGCATTACAGCTCGGCCTTTTTTCGAGGCCATGGGTTTCTCAGTAGAAAAAGAGCAGGTTTTACAGATAGAAGATCAGAAACTTAAAAACTACAAAATGGTTCGTAAGCATGGTCGCAGCTAACAATCCGCTGCACAAGGACAAAATTACTCGCTGGCGCTCGCAATTTTGCCTGTGAGCGGTGACGTTATGCATTTATAAAGGAAAGATGAAATCAATTATAATCAGCTACGATTGCACTGATCATGACCCAATCAATGAATGGGATCCTGATGATGTCTTCGATGTGGATTTCTGGATGAATTTTACAATTGGCCCAGATATTAAAGGTGGTGATAACTTTCAAGTACACATTGTTACACCAAATAATCTACATGGAAAAAACTCATATAAACATGCAATTATTCTAAACGAGTATTCTTGGCCGTCAGTATTAGCCGCTGTAGAAAGAATGCTTGAGCAATGCCAAGGCTCTAATTGGTCAGAAATTTCTGAGAAATTATCCCAGTTAATGTACTGGGAGTTTGATAATTATCAACCATATAAAGGGGTCTAAGTTTGTCATCGCATAACAAGGCGCTCAAGCCGCTCCCTATGGTCGCTGGGACCTCCGCTGCTTCGCAGCTCCGGCCCCTTAGCTAGTCGTTATGCGTAATAGATACTCACAGGAATAAATATGACTAGAAAGGAAATCGTTACTGTTAATGGTGAAGCTGTAACCGTAAATGGTGAACCTGTCACTGTTACAGTTGAGACTCTTACAGAAGCTGTAGAAAAAGTATCTGAAATACCAACTGATGCAAAGATGGCTGTTAAAGATTTTATAAAAGAAAACTTTAACGAAATCATTAATAACCTTAATGACCTAAGTAATATGAACATTTCACAACAATGGTTAGAGTCAATCCCAGATATAATAGAATTTATACAGGCATGTTTAAAAATATTGGGCTTATAATCGCCAGTTCAGCGCATAACAAGGCGGTCAAGTCGCTCCCTTTGGTCGCTGGGACCTTCGCTGCTACGCAGCTCGGCCCCTTACCTTGTCGTTAGATGCAGTAATTTAAAAATAACACATGAAAAATTACATTGAATGCAAAAATTGCTTAGTCCCTACGGAAAACTCGCCCGTAAATTGCCCGGTTTGCGGTACAAATTATAATGATGGTACAGGTAAAAGAATTCATGTTAGCGAAGAAGCAAGAGAAGTAATATATGATTGGGGCGGCATCTATGTTGAGCCAATAATAATAGAAGGAACTACCGATTATTTGGTATGGTGTGAAAGTGGCGTCCTTCGAATAAATTCTGAAGGAGAAATATTATGGAAAAAGTTTTTAGCGACAGTATCAAATCTTGAAATTAACCGCGATCATTTCTCAGTACATGGAAGGAATTTCGATATTGAAAGTGGAGAAAGCATCTAACAAACGCATCAACCTGACAGTCAAAATCGTCACACCTTTTGCTATCGCAAAAGCTGCGCCAATTTTGCCTGCAGGTTATGGCGGGCGTTAGCACTACAAGGAAAAACAATGGATTTTAGTAAATTATCTGATAAAGAAATTCTAGATATAGCCAATCCATTAATGGATAATCTTATGGATGGTTCAACTGAACGAGATTATGAGAAACACTCTAAAGATTTCACTAAAAGACTAAAAAATATTGTTACTAAAGAAAATTTAGAAAAACAACTTCAAGAAAATAAATTGGGCGAGTTTACTAAAAGAGAACTCATAAGCATAATAAGAAAGAAAAACTCTATCTTTGTATTGTGGAAACAATGGATGTCCAAAAGTTCAGATGAGTTTTTAGCCGAAATAGTAATAATTGAAAAAGATGGTAAATACTTAGTTGATCATACCTGGATACGATAAAAGTGCTAACAAGCGCATAAACGTGGTTACTTCATTACGCTGCGCTTCATTCCGTACCAGTTATGCAAGACGTTAGGCCCTAAGAATGAATATATTTAAGTCCGAAGAAGAATTGCTAAAAACAATTATGCACCACGATGATTTAGTTCAAAAATGCATTAGTGGCGAAGTTGATTTTTCGGAGTTCTGCGAACAATATAATAATTTTCACTCTTACTATGCTCTAGATGGTCATGAATCCGATGAGGAAGAGCAAGCGCTACTTGAAAAACATGAAAATCGCATAGAACCACATAGAGTTATTGCATACGAAATTCTGGGTCAGGTGTGTTCAGATGAAGACGCAGAACGTGAAACATATAAACAAGCTGGGCGGTTTGGGTCAGCTGAAGCTATACGGAGGCTAAAGAATGTTGAATTCATGGCCTAACAAATCGTTCGTGTGGGACCGTCTAAAGCGCTGCGCGCTTTATCCGCCCCCACAACTCAAACGTTATGTTTTCAAATGATTAAAGACAGCCTCATATAATGCGTAGCTATCAATTTATATTTTTAATTATGTTTCTTTGGGGTTTTAGCGCCTCATCTTATGCATGCGAGCCGACTAAGGAATATAGCCAGTTAAGAACGGAAGTATATAAAGCAGCAAATGATGCATATCTAAAATGTACTTCTGCTGTTTCTAGCGCGCAATATTGGTTCACATTTTCACAGTGTTTCAAGGCTGGAGATGGAAAAAATGTTGGTGGTGGTTGTGGGCATATTGCTCAATACACAGGAAACAAGTATAAAACCCTACCTATTGATAGAGAGTTTTGTAAAATATTAAAACCCGAGTCAAAAGAAATGTCTGCTGCGCTAAGTGAAGAGGTAAAGGAAAAGGGTATAAAGAAATGCAAATAAAACATAACAAATTACTTAAGTCGCATGGGCATTCGCCCATGCTAGGACCTCGCTGACGCTCGGCCTCTTAGCTCAGACGTTAGCATGAATAAAAACAACTTAGACGAAAACGAACAAAAAGTAGTCGATAATATCGAAGAGTATGGCTGTCATGTCATGCACATATTTGCTGAAGATGAATTGCCTCGATTCACCTATTCAGTTGGAATTTATGGGGAAACCAAACAACCTGAACTTATTGTAATGGGCCTGAAACAGGAAGTTGCACATTATATAGTCAATGATTACAAAGACCGAATAAAAGAAGGCGAGATTTTCGAAACTGGAAAATATTACTCAGATTTTATCGAAGGATATGATATTACATTTTTACAAGTCTCAAAGGAGTATTACGATGAGTACTTTGGCTGGGATATATGGTATTACGGCAATAAATCTTTTCCAGTTTTACAATTGGTATTTCCTGACAAATCTGGAATTTGGCCTTGGGATAACAAAGCTTCAGAGGATTTCAAATGGTTTCAACCTATCCTAAGTATATGCTAACAAGAAAATCAACAAGGACAATTTACTCAGTGGGCAAAACCCACCCACTGAGTAAATTGCCTGTTATTTAGTCGTTAGGTGCAATAATGATAGATTGGGACAAAGAATTATTTGAGAAATATTTCAAATATGAAAATAATAGTCTCATTGACGGTATACATGACTTTTCTTACTCAGGAAACATATTAAAATATCAAATTATAGTTGATGAAAATGAAAATCAAGTATCTGTATCAGCTGATACTGTGCAGCCATTTAGCAGTGAATCATTGTATGAATTTTATGTGCCTTGCAAACGAATATTTTTATCTCCTAAGGAAAGTACTGCTTATAGAGAGTTTCATTTTAGCTTTTGTACTACCAATGAATTTACAATGGAAAGTCTAAGTTTAACTATATCTAAGAGAGAATCAGATGGAGAGCTTGTTGTATGGCCATATTTCTATCAAAAGGCAACCTGAAAAATACGCACCTAACAAGGCATTCAACCAGACATGTGCTAGCGTGCACCTTTTTTGCAGTCGCTGTCGCTCAGCAAAAAAGGCGCCCACTAGCACATGCCGGTTAATGCGACGTTATAACCCAAAAGAATGAGAGACAGCGAGCTTAAAATTAATAAACTAGCGCAGGGATTAATTCCACTAGAGGAAGGCTTGGAGTGGTATGACAATTCTGGTGCAGAAGATCGAGAGAGTTTAATGCGCGCATTAGATTTATGTGTTTCTCAGTCTCACCCGACAAAAGAGGATATTGAAAAAGGAATTAAATTGTCTGGGCTAAAGGAAACATACTCGCCATGTGTGCTAGTACAGAAGAAACACTTTAATGAAGCTAGGAATAATATTATTCATATGCCTGAACTAGACCAACGTCGAGGGTTTATATTATTGCTCTCAATATTTGGTGTCGCAGATGAGCGTCGAAGAGAAACTCAATGCAAAGGTGGTTGCACCCATGAATGGCACAATATTGGGTTATAACAAGTCGTTCAAAAACGCAGCGCAAAAGTCGCGCTGCTCGGACGCCGCATAAAGCGCGGCGCCGTTTAACTCAAACGTTAGAAGTCATATATGAAAAAAATAGTCATTTTAGTATTACTATTAGCATCGAAAAGTATTTATGGGGTTGAGCCTGAACAGTATCGCCTTTGGGCACAAATTGATGCCGCAACGACAAGCCCTGGGAAACTATTAGTTATAGTATTAATTAAAAAACCGAACGTCGTACTTAACGACAAAGGCAAACTTGTAGACTCGAAATTTCCTGAAGTTGAAGGTGATGCAGCATTATTTAGTTATATGTTAGAACCTGGAGAATCTAAGGTTCTTACCAAAGAAAGTAAGAATTTTCCTGGCAAGGTTTACAAATCATTCGCCAGTGTTAAGAAATACAAAGGAAGGTTTATTGTTGAGTATGGTGGTACAGTTGAACTAAATAAGAAAACTATATATACAAATTCAGCATGGACAAGAACATCACTAATAAACTTCTAACAAGTAAATCAAGTTCGCCCGCTATGCGGGCTGGGACCTTCGCCGCGACGCGGCTCGGCCCCTTATTTAGGCGTTAGGCGTATATGAATCTGAAAATAATTAGCGCATATCTAATAATCCCAGTTGTTTTTGCTTCAACTGTATTCATCTATGCCATTACAAATAAATACCAATTCAGTGCAGATATTATGATGTCCGTTTTGGTTAAGGGGTACTTCTTCTATTCAGCGCCATATTTTTTATGGGCTTTTCTTGTACTCATTGCAAAGGTGAGAAAACAGGTAACCCATATAGGATTTATCGGTCTTACTATTGCATTACTCTTAATTGCAAGTGTATGGTTAGGTCCACGAGATCCATCAGGTTTACCTATACAATGGATGTTGTATTGGCCTCTTGCAGGTATATTACTTCTTGTTTTTGCGGGGGCGACAACTATATATCTAAACATTAAAGCGCCTAACAAAAAATTCAACATGGACTCCGGTGCTGACGCACCTCCGCCAGTTAATTAGTCGTTATGTGTAAAAAAGGTAGCATGAATTATATTAAGGCAAACTGGAAAGGCGACATACCATTATCTAAAGCCTTTTTTCTAAACTTTTTTTTGATTCACATAATTGTTGCGGCTTTACTTACAATGTTGATAGGCCCGTTTCTCATAAATATACATGTGCCGTTGATCGCAGTAAGTATAATTCTTATAACAACAGGTGGCGCTCAATATATTTGGGCATTTGTAGGTGTTTGGAGAAGCTCAAATAAAACAAAAAATCAATTCTTTAAATTTGGCTCAAGAATACTTATGCTAAGTTATTCAATATATATTGTAATCATAAACTTAAATGAATTATAAATCCTCACATAACAAGAACATCAAGTCGTTCGCTAATCGCTCACTGGGACTTCCGCTGCTACGCAGCTCCAGCCCCTTATGTAAGCGTTAGGTTTAAAAATAAAACAAATATGATTAGAGCAATAATTAAAATTATAGCCAAAATATTGTGGCTCTATTCAGTTACTTTATCAAAAATACCTGGGCTAAAAGAGTACGGGCTTAAAAGCTGCGCATCTAATTACCATGCTGCTGCATGTGGCGCATACTTTAGAAAAGAATACGAACAAGCGCTAGTTTGGTTCCATGCTTCGCTAAAGCACGGCGACGATTATATCGTTAAAGAATCAAGTGAATACCTAGGTAAAATGTATGAACAAGGTCTAGGCACTGAAAAAGATCTTGAAAAGGCAGAAATATTCTATTTAAGAGCAGGTTATAATGGAAATGTAGGCACGTTACATAAAGTAGCGACTGAATCATGGTATCAAAAAAATGAAAAAACCTAACAAAAACATCAAGTCATTCGCTAATCGCTCATTGGGACTTCCGCTGCTACGCAGCTCCAGCCCCTTATGTAGTCGTTAGCGGTAATAAAAAAATAAAAAAGCATCATCAATAATTTGTTGTGGTTTAAAGTTGGTAACATCACAGCGCCGCCTGAAGGCGGTGAAAGCAAAATGTAACCATAGTCATAAGTTCCTAAGCCATTAGC